>Ga0228710_1000391_pt1 | contig 52999 bp, 26 predicted proteins | sample MedpolnodulmetaG_FD_177995 | JGI IMG/M metagenome (GOLD analysis project Ga0228710, IMG submission 177995) | Root nodule microbial communities from Medicago polymorpha collected in Santa Monica, California, United States - pink nodules | ecosystem: Host-associated > Plants > Roots > Nodule... | reverse complement strand
AAAAATATAAATAAAAAAAAATAATTTTTTATAAAATATATATATATATATATATATATATATATATATATATATATATATATTTACAAATAGCTCTTTGTTTTTTTTTTGAAGAAGCTAAATTATCCCACCTAAATTGACACTAGAGAGAATCGAACCTTAAGCCTCGAGGAGGGGGAGCACACTCCCAGGTCTCAAGCCAATACCACTGGGCCAACTCAAGTGGGTTTGACAAATAGCTCTTTATTTCATAAAATGATCGTTCATTTATAAATTTATGAAGGAATAGTACTGGTACACCTTTGTGAGGTGTATCGTAGAAGTTTCCAATTTTTAGACTTCACGAATATCGCGGGGTCAACTTGAACAATTAACACATTATATTAACAATATCATACCGATAAATATGGCTATTATTAATATAATATTAATTATAATTTAATTTAATTATTTATGAAACAACAAATTATATTAACATACCGATATGGTATGACTATTAGAAATATAATATTTATTAAAATTAATTTAATTATTTTATCAAACAAAATTTGTGTAATTGTACATACGATTGATGAAATTACAATCAAAGAAATTAGAATTGATTACACTTTTTCCAGAAGAAAACGCTCATAATTTCAGTTCCAAAAACACCAAAGACAGAGTGAGTGGGAGAGAGTAAGGAAGAGAGGTAGAGAGAGAATGATAGAGATTCTATTTTCTAATACGGATAGGTTAATTATTCTAACATGTGAGTGCATTTTACCCATAGTATAATTTCTTACAATTTTTTGTTTGGTTGCAAAACTTTTAAGTAGAAGTGTGTATCTAGGTACTTCTTATCATCTTAACTTCACAATCATGTCTAGGTTGTATGTTTTACATTTTTTCATTCATTCCCTAAATGCTGTTTTTGGAAATTTTGATATTTTTAACTTGTGAATTGCAGCGAAGTGAATCATTTCACACAGTCAGAGAAAAAGTGTGAATCTTTCCACTTCAAGCACCGAATCATTTCACTCTTTTTTGAAGAAAACATGTTTGCTAAACTTTGCGAATCGTTCCACATTTATGTATGAGTTGTTTTATACATATATAAAACTTTTGTGAATCGTTTCACTATTTTTTACAACAACTTTTATAACTTCATTTTCTTGCCCATTCAAAAAAAAACTATACAAGTAAATATAACACCACTTTTCAAAAACATGAATTTTTTACAATCTCTTATTTCAAACACTCAAATCTCTTACATGTTGATTGTAAATTTGAGAATCTTGTGAGTTACTTAGATACTGATTCTTTATATGCTAGATTGTGATATTCTAGGGTTTTTCACTAGAATGTCTACGTTTGGTGATCATGTTTACATTTGGTGATCACTAGAATGGGGAGATATGTTTTAGAAGGAAGAGTAATATCAGGAAGCAATATTGGCGACATGGTTTATGTCCCGCAACTATCACTGCAACCTTCAGACACCAGAATACCATTCAAATTCCAACGAAGGCAATTCCCTATTACGGTTTGTTTTGGTATGACAATTAACAAAAGTCAAGGTCAATCACTAAAACATGTTGGAACCTACCTGCCACAATCAGTTTTCTCTCACGGCCAATTATATGTTGCAATTTCAAGAGTCACATCAAGGAAGGGTTTGAAAATTCTCATAACTGATGAAAACGGCGACTCCACTGACAACACAACCAATGTTGTTTACAAAGAAGTATTCCAAAATGTATAACCACTTTCTTGAAACAACATGGTGACATTTTGATGATAACACATATTAGACATTGTTCCTGTATTTGTTAATAACAGCTCTTCTGGGCTAATGTGTCACTTTTCTTTATTAAATAGTAGCAAAAATTTCATCTGATTCTGTATTGTTTTCATTTAAATTCATACCATATATGCCCCGTGCGGCAGCACGGGTAGGAGATCTAGTTGAAACCTAAAGGAAAGATTGATGTCGTTCACCTCCTTTGGAGAATTAAGGTTTTTTCTTCATCCAACATCTCAATATCAATTAACGGCTTGTTAACAATCAAATAAGAATCAAATGTTGAGGTCTCTAGATTGAAGAAGACCCAAGAGTTTATGTGGCTCATGCAAAAATTGAGGAGGCTCTCGGATTGATGGGATCATTGCATTGGTTGATCAAGTGTGGTTTTTATTGAGGGTTGGAGGTTGAGTCTTGTGAGGCCAAAATCAAGGGCTACATCAAGAATTGTTGAAAGATTGGGGTTTTTGTTTGAAATATCAAGTCTCAAGGAGCAATATTGGTCTAAGCATTTTTACAAACAATTGATATTCGATATTCAGAAAAACTCCATTGACTTAGGTCTTTGGGAGTGAACATAACCCACTAGTGGGGATATGAGTGAACCATTATAAATCACCATGTTTTTCCTCTTTATTTTTTAACTCTTTAGTTTTTGTTTTAAACTGATTCAAATGTGGGTTTAAAAATTGTTTTATTAAAAACCTAATTTTTGATTGATTTGAAATAAACTCAATTGAGTGTCGTCTCTTAGCAAAGATTTAATAACTTCAAAAGGGGTTTTAGAATCCATCATCTCAATCACCCGGTTTAATCAATTTTGTGTTGTTGTCATTTAATTGTTAATAATTCAATTTTGCTTGAAATAAATTTTAACAATTCGCTTGCTTATCCAAATAAGTGATTATCAAATTTTAACTCATTGTACAATAATAATTTATTGTATTGTAACTCTCTATCTTAACAATCAAGCCGACTTTAAAGGTCATACTAACTGGTGAACATGAACACTAGTTAAAGAAATCAATATAAAATTTGAATGGTGATCATCAAAAATTTCATAAATTTTATTTCAAATAAAATGTGATGACAAAAGCAATGAATGTCAAGCGTGAAAGTGAATTTATGTGGATCTCTTACAACCTCATTATTTGCTTTTTTGATGCTGCCATAACTTACTTTTCCACCTCTAAAAAAACTTAGTTTTCCACAAATATAAGAATCAGTTGTTCACGAGTAGTATATATTAGAGTGGTGATATATGTACATCCACATATGGTAATACACTTCTTACACCCATACAAAATCCTGACATGTGGCAAGGAAAAGGGAGAGGAGATGAAAGAAAAAGTGTGGTTGTGAGATGAATTTACCAAAATGTCCCTAATGCATGGGTGTACAATGAGGTATATGATTAAAGGGTGTTCAGGTAACATTTTCCTATATATTATATGGACAACATGGGGTGATGATGACAATTGATAATAATTAAAAAGTTAGCTTTTTTTTTTTTTGGCCTATTTTGGAATTCCTTTTGTAATGAATTTGACTACCTTTGACCTTTCTTTTTCTATCAGAGTAAAGCTGTCCGGAAGGATTCCGCAATATTATTCTGATTTCAAATACTCCTTCTATCTTAAATTATAAACAAAAAATGGTCAAATAAAATTGATGATTTTAATCCAAAATTTGAAGCAAATACACCAACAACATTTCAACGTATAAACCTCAGTTTGTAGCATCCCTTGAAACCAGCTATGCACCATATATATGCTTCTCGTCTTCGTTTTTGCCATCTGGTAAAAATAGATGGCCTAGTCATGTTCATCCACTGAAAACTGTTGGGATGTTTATGTATTTTCCGCTTCCGATTCTTTTAGCACTGAGAATTTTGTGATCTTCAATTGCTGAGAACTATGTAATATCGTCAACTAATGTATTATGTCGCAAAATAAACAGTTTGGATTGATATGAATTTAGATGAAAATTTATTTATCAAAAAAGGTTATTAATTTGTAACATATTCCACTAAATTTCTTTAAAATAATTCAATCAAATCCATTCTATCCATCAATTATTAGATTGTTAAGGAATGATTATCCATCCGATCCGTTTATTAAAATGTATTATTGGATTATTAATGGAAGATTATTCATCCGATCCGTTTATTAAAATGTATTATTGATATGATTTTATTTTTTTGAACATACTTTTTAACATTACTATTTTCTTAATGAATTGGTACATAAAAAATTTATAACCAATCAATTCTTTTATGGGAGCACCCAAATCAATTTAATTGTAATTGATTTTTTTAGGGATTAATTGTAATTTATTTAAAATTAAAGTATAATATTAATTAATAAAAAACATATTGCAGTGCGACGAAGCTTCGATGTTGACCAGTGGCTGCAAGTTGATCGTGGTGCACACGCCGGCAGGTTACGGTGGTCCAGTGATGGAGCTCCAACAGTTTTTCAACGGCCTGTGACGAAGCTTCGGTGGTCAGCAGAGGTGTACGTGAGAACTCTAGTGATGGATGGTCCGGCGGTGCACAGTGATTGCATCTTATTTATATTAATTTTTTTTAATATTTACCAAAATAATAAATTAACAATTACATTAAATACCTATAGTTTTTTGTTTTTATTTTCAGTTTTCTCTCTTTTTTTTTTTTCAAATTTTTGTCCACTATTTTACGATTTTTTTTCAGTTTTTAATTTTTTTATAATTAGAATTTTCTTTATATTTTATCCATTGAATGTATTTTAACATTTGAATTGATCCATGGGATCTTTAAAATAAGTTGAATGGTGAATCCATCCATATTATTAAATGGATGGATTAAATCCAATTTATAAAAAATATTTATTTCATGGATGGATTGGATGGATTTTTTTTAAGAAGCTGGATTGGATGAATTTTATAGTAGATAAATATGAATTTGATGGATCAAATTGTCACTCCTACCATAAACCATCTTATATTAGAGTCTTTTTTTTGGTACTACATAAAAAAATACAATGCTAAATTATACTATCTTCGTCCAAAATTATAAAAATATCTATATTTCTAACTTATTAAGAAAACCAAAGCATAATAACTTTTTTGACACAATAACTTGAAGTGTACTTTTTTGTCTTTTCTTCGAAATAATCTCACATAAAGATGTAAAAAAAATATTGATTATAAAGAAATGAGAGAGAGAAAATTAAATGCAATTTTCATTTAATTTCATGAGAATAAGGAAAAGTGTTTTTTCAAAAAAAAAAAGTAAAAGTTTTTATTGAAAAAATAATTTGTTTACATATAATGTTACTTATAACATTATCAGATAAATGGGACCATGAGCTACAACTGAATTCCGTGTGCAGTGCTACCGAAAGGTTTGAGTTTGTTTATGCAAGGTGAAAGCTCAAACACCTTACTGTTTGACTCAGAGATCGAATGAACTGCAAGAGTTCTCCAGAAAGTAGTCTTGTTGGCTAAAGAAGAATAAAAACTTGGAGGAGATGTGTGGCCTTTAGCGTGTTGCTCTTTGTGATTATAGGAAGCTCAAAAACTTGGAGGAGTTCTCTACTAGTTTCCAACCTGCGAATCCAATGACTTTCGACATTAAGAACTCCATTTTCAGTTCTTTGCGGGACAACCAGCTTTCTAGCAAGGAGTCCGAAGACTCTAATGCATTTCGTGGAAGTCTGCAACACAACTAACACTCCTGGTGTTTATTGAATTTGCTATAAAGTTAAGGCTTTTCTCGATCTTTTGTTTCTAATAACACAATATTGCAGCCCACGTCGTTCATACACGTAATCAACACATCATAGTCAATAGTTTTACGATAAATACTCAGTTCTTACGCTGTAGTTAACACATCCAATTAATCAAACAAACTTATTTTACTTTTTTTTTTCACCCCTTTACTTTAAGTCTTTATCTTTAGAGTGGTGATACATGTACACCCCCATGTGGCAATACACCTCTTACTTACTTTATGCGTTTCTTTGTGTACTAGGTAGTTGTAAAGACGCATATGCCCTTCCCATTAAAATTTCTTCCAAACATGATTGATCATTGATTACTACTACATCCTGTTGTATAATTATGTCGGATATTACATATACAAATTGACATCCGTTTCATCTGATCCCATGAGAAATGTGATAAATAAAAAAGACTTGAAAATTATATAATTTTTCCTATTATATGTATACCAATGGTTTACCTTTAGCATGAATATAAGTTCTTTAAAGTGAACAATTAATATCAAATGTCAAATCCTGATAAATAAATTATTGGTTAACATTATCACATTCAAATCGAAACAAATGCGTAACAAAAGTGAACTTATGTTAACAAACTTACGAAGAGGAGCCATACAAATCACAAGTGGTTACAAAAATTGCAGAAGTCTGGGTAAAAGAGCTTGAAGTTTAAGCTTCTGCATGTGGGAGGTTGCTGAATGGTCTGGGTATGCAAATGGAAGCAGAAGCTAGAGCTTGGCAAGAATCAAAAGCTTGAGTAAGGAGTTGAAGTTTAGGTTCAAGGAATTAGAGAAGTTATGCAAGTGTAGATTGGTTCTGTTATGCTTGTTGGGGTTTAGCAAGAAAGATGAAGCATAAGCTGAAGGAGGAGATTTAAGATGTTTCAGAAGCTTTAAGGCGAGTTCCTATAGTTAGCTCCCATCTTTGGGGTAGTTTTGTGTGTATACATTGTGAGACAACTGTGTTACTAAATTGTTATATGCATGTTAGGTATAGATTTTCCCATTTTATTAATGTCTAATTGTGATGCAAATGATTTTTGATGTTCTAATTCGGTTTCACCACTGCCTGAACTAGAGAAAACTGGATTTTTAACATATGAAACCGGTTGCACAACATCAAGCAACCTGTTGCAACCGGTTGCTATGTGTTGGTGAACAAATTGATCTTAGGTTTTGTGATTTGTGTAATTGAAAGATAAGAAACAGTTTGAGAGAGAGAAAGAGATTAGAGAAAAATATTAGAATGAATGAATTAGCTTTATTAACACGGAAACCATTATATATACAACATGTTCCTGCTATAGCTTGCACAACAAATAACAACTATATGTCTAACTAACTAACTGAAAAATAGGAGATTAGTTACTTAACAAACAAGGTACCAAACCTAAAACATAAAAGAGAGTTTTGAATTATATTTTTAACATTGTGTGAAAATTGCCTAAAACCTGTTTGTCTAAAGTGTAAACTGATTGCTATAAGGTTCCAACGCATACACAAGCACAACATGGTACATTAACTTGAGAGTTATACTAAGAACAATATAGATATGAATAAATAATTGTGGGTAGGTTAATGACCTGGGAAAATAATATTATGCAACGACGGGGTTACTACGTCATCATATTAATTAGGCTTAAATATGATAATCGTCCTTGTAATTTGGGCCAGTTTTGATTTTCGTCCCTGTGTAAAAAAAAATTTGAAATACATCCCTGTAAAAAAAAAATTGTTTGAAAAAGGTCCCTGGCCCCACTATTCAGCTGATTTGGCATGGTTTTGGCCACGTGGCAGTTGCTGACTGTCCAACTTTTGCCACGTGGCGCTGACGTGGCGTGCCACCTAATATTAAATTTTAAAAAATATTTTTAAAAGGCTTAAATATGATAATCGTCCCTGTAATTTGGGCCAGTTTTGATTTTCGTCCCTGTAAAAAGCTTAAAATTTATTTTCAGAATTTTTATATTGTTTTTAAAATTAAAAAATATGAAAATAAATTTAAAAAACAATATAAAAATTCTGAAAATAAATTTTAAAATATTTAAATAAATTTTTGAATTTTTTTGAATATTATATATTCTGAAAAATAATGATTTTTTTTAAAATTAAAATTTTTGTAAAAGAACAAGAAATTAGATTTTTTTTAAAATTTATAATTTATTTTCGAAAATTATAAATTTATAACTTTTGAAAATATAATTGTCATTATTATCGAAAAAAATTTAATATATAATTTTCAAATTAAAAAAATCTATTTTTCGAATATTTAATTTTCACATTTTTTTTCAAAATTTTTAATTTTAACAGTTTTTTGTCAAAAAATTATGTTTTCGAAAATTTTAATTTTCAAAGTTTTTTTTCAGATTTTTTTTTTTCGGAAAAGTATTTTCAGATTTTTTTCAGAAATTTTTTATGATTTTAAAATTTATTTTCAGATATTTTAAATTTAAAAAATAATTTCCATAATTTATTTTTAATTTTTTAATTACGTGGACTGCCACGTGGCAAAAGTTGCACAGTCAGCAACTGCCACGTGGCCAAAACCATGCCAAGTCAGCCATGAAGTGGGGCCAGGGACCTTTTTCAAACAAAAAATATTTTACAGGGATGTAATTCAAAAAAAAAATTTCACAGGGACGAAAATCAAAACAGGCCCAAATTACAGGGACGATTACCATATTTAAGCCTATTAATTATCAGAAAGTTGTGACCCTAATAGGCTTATTACGTACTAGAAAATCTATTCAATAGTAATATATTCATACAACGATATATTTGATCAATAATATATCCAAGTAATATTAATAATATGATAAGTCGTGTACCGTTGGTTTCACATCAGTTGGATGAGATACTTACTGAAAGGATGGCCCACACGACGACAAGAAGAGTTCCGGTACCATGAATGATACGGTAGGAATTTTCAGCGGACAGTCACGTGGGTGTTCTAGGGTTACTCCACCCGGCCATTCTGTAAAATCAACTCAAATAATATTGTGTGATTCACACTAACATAATTAAATCAATAAGTATGATAATACGATATGAATTGTGCCAGTATACAGACAGCTAGTGATCCTAGTATTCCGCATATCACTTTGACATTTATGACAGAATAAACAATCCTAGATTATGTATACTTACAGACAGATGGCGATCTTAGGTTCTCCGAGATTGTCTGTAGTTTAGGATAGGTGGAACTCACTAAGACATTATGTCTCACCCCAATTCACTTGTTTTACTTCAGATATATCAAGTTGCTCGCAAGGAGGATAAGCACAAGAGGCTGGATGATTATGTGTATCGTTTTATATTGGCACATTACCACCAATGTTATGTATTATGTACTCAGTTATTGTCTTGTATCATGTACTCATTAGTAATGTATATGATTGTTTCATACGTTATGATGTATTTTGTATGAACCAGCTAGTGCTTTATCAAATGTACACGACTCTTTAGCGAATGTACACTCTCATTCAATCAAGAACTTCCGTCGTAATTTTAATATATTTAGTACTAATTTAACTTATACTAAATATTATAGACAAATTTAGTATGGGCATTAGAAATTCAAGTTGAAATAGTAAAAATAATTAATTAATATTTTGAGCAATTATATGATCTTATAAAGTATTGTGTCTAACGAGGTAATGTGAAAAGTTGAAAGTGTTAGCGCAGCAATGGTGTTTTTCTCTATAGAACTAGATGGATAAGCCTATAGAACAAGGTGGATAAATTGTTAAAACTGTAAAATAGTTATAATCTGGTTTCTAGAGTTTGGATCAGGAAGAAGAAGAGAGAATTATTACTTGCAATATGAATTTCATTCAATCTTAAAGTTTCACAATACAAAACCTTTCATAGGCACAATATCACTTGCTTGCAGAACAAGCTATCTAACTAACAAATTTTGAAATAAACTTAACTAACTTTTAGTTACAAGGCATTTATTGATTAATATTCTAATAGAAAGTAACTTGTTAAAACTAACATCATGGAAGTTATACATACATTCATGTTCACAAATTTTGTCTCTTTCATAAAGTTTTTTTGTCCGTAATCATCAAGAATTGGTTGCAAGATGGATTGGAATCAAGGGGGATTGTTGTTTCTACTCTCTACCAGCATGGAAGAAGGTATGTTCTTTATTGTCTCTACTTTCTTTTTGACAAAAATGACTCTTTACTTAAAATCAATAAGAATCCAAAGTTATATAAATAAGATAATTTTCTTAAAATGAAAACTACAACCTACAACAAAAAAAAATTCTTAAAATGAAAACTACAACTTACAACCAAAATGCCTCATTCGAGCCTTGCTAATGGAATTTTTTCCCCACAGAGACGTGAACTGAGGAAGAAGTTTAATTTGAAGGGAGGGGTAGGGAAGGGAAGGGAAGACTTTGGAGAGTTGGAAATATAGGAGAAAATGGTAAAATCTTTTATATTTTTTGAAATACTAATTTTTTAGAGAATGATAAATTAATGCTTATGATTAATATATTTTTGGTTTGAAGAATATTATAACTACTTAGATTAAATTTGAAGAATTAATGTAAACCTTCAAAAACCCTCTCCAATACAATTTTTGAGTCTCCCAAACGAGGAGAATTTTATATTATAAAGAAAAATGAAACTCCAAAATCCTCCCCTCTCAATGTCATCTATTTCCTTCACTTGTTCCTTCCTTTTTTTCCCAAACTCCTCCCCTCCTTTTCCTTCAAACCTGCAAACATAAGCCTAAGAGTATCATTGAGACAGGGATATGAATCTTACCTGCCTCCTTGAAGGAACCCCCGTCCCAAGCAATTTAATAAAATAATATTTATATATACAAATATTTTATATATCATGTTTATTTTCTGTTCATGTAATATGAGTATAAGTTTATTTTATATGTGTTGTTTGTTTACAAAAATGTCTCGATATTATTATTTTTTTATGGTTAAAATTTTAGTTTTGTATAACCTATTTGATTAAAATTTTAAAATAATAGAATGATGAGAGTTTCTATCGGAACTGCGGGGTTCTGCAATAATAGTACATAGAAATGATAGAGATCAAGGTCTCGTCTCGCCCCACCTCGATTACATCCAACTTCGAGTTTCTTCAGAGCCCGGACCTTGTGGTGTGCAAACCGCTCAATGGAACTGGGCCTCCCAAAGTATGGGTCTCAAAAAAAAATTATAGCCCAATAGTACTACTAAGTGTTAGGTGAGTGTTTTTCTGGGAGGTTCCTCGTGTATACGGTAGTGATTTTCACCTTTGGGTGTACCGCATATATATGGCACCTTGCATTTATCTTTTAAAAAATTTAAATAGAACATTGTTCTTTAAAAAAAATACATTTTTATTTTATTATGGGTCTCTTTTCATTTACAGAACCGAGCCTCCAAATTTGTAGGAAAGGCACTGAGTTTTTTATATTGTTGACAAGTTCTCGCATTAATAATTCAAGGAGTTAATTTATAAATGAACTAAAAGTTTATATTCTTACACAATTAATTACTTATTACCTGTTCTTGATTTTTCTCAAATAAGACATCAGATAAAGTTCTATGAAAGGAAAAAGAAAGATATAAAAAAATTCTTTAAAGCATCATTCTATTCAATTCAAATTCAAATGATTATTTCACTGTAACTTTTAAATACCAAGTCTTAGAAAAATATTCTTATTGTCTTAGAAAAGTAAGAAAATAAAGAAATTGGTAAAGTATTGTAGACATAATTTAATGTTTCCCAAAAGTTGCCACAATAACTATAAGCAACTCTCATAATGAACTAGAAAACAGATAGATCACGAACTTGTGAAGAAATAGATAGGACTTATACGTTGCGTGTCATGCAAGTAATGTTCTGTTTGCTTAAAACATTTTTATGATGTAAAATTTTATGACCACATACTTCAATTTTTTTCTCCTGATTGATTTTTTTTGCTACAAGTAATGGGAAATGGAAGAGTCAAATCAATACTATTTAAATCTGATTACCAAATATGCTGATTTCAAAACATCATTATCTACTATTAGTATTTCAGGTGAAGATTTGTGACAAATTAAATTTGTGTAACAACCAACCAAATTCTGATTGAATTTCATAACAACTTTCTCTACCTTGCAATTTTATATATAAGTAACAGTGCCAAACAGAGAAAAGAGCAGGAAAATTTGACATGAACAGATATTTCAGGTTTCTTCCAATCTCAGCTACCTCCCAATTGGGAAGAAAAGATAACAATACACGAAACTTGTGTCCCTTCCACTTGTGCCAAAGAAATCTTTATTTTTAGGAGCATCCCTTTTAACTATCTTTATGATTTGGTTGCGATCGCAATTGCAGCTACGCTGCGAATAAAAGGTTAGGTGAGTTGGGTCCTGGGGTTCACCATGGTCAGGCCTCATGGCTCAAAGCTGATAGAAGTAATTACAGATTATCCATCAACGAGGGTGTGACCTCACGCCAGTAGCGAGAGTTGAACTCACATCTTTGCGAGATTTGCCAACCCTTTTTAGTTGGCAAGAACTTGCGTTACAAAGACAGAAACAACAGAAAAACAGTGATGTCAAAACAATGACATTAACTTTACCCCAAAAGACTGTAACTACTAAGCTTATGAGAAACACCATGTATATTCCTAGGCATTGGAAATTTTTTTGCTTCTCAAATTGACTTTCATTTGACTTGGATAAACTCTTCGAATTAGATACCGGTGAGTATGATGATGATGATGGACTTGATAAAGGAGATTCAATTGCCTTGGTTTCTTCAATATTAGTCTTGAAAGACGATGAACTTCTTGAATGTAAAGAATAATTTCTCTTTGATCCAAAACAATTTTGGCTATAAAGATTCTTCTTGTTAGCTCTTGTATTCTGTTAAGCAAAAGAAAAATATTCAAGAAGCATGATAATAATTAAATTGATCATTAAGTATTTACTTCAAATATAAACTCAATTTGAGTATAAGGGTTGAAAGATTTGAATGACCATATTCCAACTCGGGTGAAAATAAAAATATTAAACTAACAACTAACTAGTATTTTCGTGTCCAAAACACAAATATGGCAAAACAATGTTCATTTAAAAGACTGACCAATATGATTTGAAACACCACAGCTTTAATCACCTTAGAAAGTGTTTGTTTTGGAGGATGACCAGCAACCTGATTTTGTATCGATTTTGGAGAATTTTGGTCCGGAAATATCGAATTGGTTGCTGAATTTTGTGTTGCGAGTTTGCGACGACTAGTAGAAGGAGCAGTGACAGTTTCAGACTCAAGCATGTCATCTAAATCAATGACAGGACGAAAACATGTTAAGAACTTGTTTTTTGAAACACTCCTCATAGTTTTCTAAGTTGTGTAAGTTTGAGAAAGGAGTTGATGATACTAATGAATAATGGTAAAGGGTTTTAGAGAGTTTGAGATTAGAAGAATGGGTATATATATTATTGAGTCAATATCAAGGAATAAAATTAAGGACGAAAATAAAGAGGAGCACTTTGCATCTGACGAGAGAATATTGAGGTTAAGGCCTGCAAAGATTTTGTTTTGGTGATTAGACAAACAAGCACTTATGAGTAGTACCTTTGTTTTTGTCTTTCAATAATAAACAATATATAAATAACGTGTGTTTTGTTCTCTTTTGTTGACCAAGGTAATTTAATTTGGTTGTGAGAGTGATGAGTGAGGCTTCTAAAAGATGACTAAAGGCGGAATAGGCAAAGAGAACTTTGGGGGTACCCGTGAAGGACAGGTAAGTACTAGGTGATATGGATGTCATGTTGCAATTAAATCATATATCTTAAGTCTGATAAATCAATCTTTAGCGTAATTACTTCATGGATTATATGGATGTCATGTTGCAATTAGGGATAATTCTTACCTATCACAAGCACAAATCTAAAAGAAAAAATGTTCACATAAAGAATCAATCTTAAGTGTAGGTGATATGGATGTTATGATAAATCAATCTTTAGCTTAGATTTAATTATAAAAGAAAAAATGATTTGAATTTTTAGTGTAGAATCTATATAATTAGCATACAACCATATATCTTAATTGATCACAAGAATGAATTATAATTTTTTTTTTAGAGATTCTTGATTAGAATAAATTTATTGATAATACCTTATGATTTATACAATTAAAGACCAGCATGGAGACGAATCTCATTTTCTCTATTGAAAATTATACCTTTATGCATAAAAATGATGAACAATTTTTTTAATGAAATTTTGATTTTGATTAAAAATATAAGTATCAATTTTTACTTTTAAATTGTAACAATGTTTATCAAATATAATAAAAATTGATTTCGATTACATCAACAATTTAACAAATATAATATAAATTCTTATCTTTTTGTGTGTGGAATTTTTATCTTTTTTAATGACATCAACAATATAACATTTGTATAGGTAAATTTATTCTAGCGTATAATTGGAAGATTGAAAAAGTCAGCCCAAAATCTCTTTTTTCCTTTATATATAGTACAGATAAATATTAGACTCAAATTTATGATCAAACATTTCTAGATTGTCCGGATGGAAGAGTCGTAATTTATCTATGGGTGGTCGTTTAGTTTTACTGAAGTCTGTTATGTCTTCTCTTCCGGTCTACTTCATTTCCTTCTTCAAGGCTCCTGCATATATCATTACTTCCCTTGAATTTTTTTTTAATTTTTTTTTTAAGTGAGGAATCTAGGAAAATTTCTTGGATTAATTGGGACATCATTTGTCTAAAAAAGGAAGATGGAGGTCAGGAGGATTAGGGAATTCAATTTGTCGTTACTTGGCAAATGGTATTGGAAGTTAAGGGAGGAAAAAGGTTGCTTGTGGTATAGAGTCTTAGCCGCAAGGTATGGCGAGGAAGGAGGAACAATAGGAAATGGAGAGAAATTAGCGTCGGTGTAGTGGAATAATTTACTTAGCATTCAAAGGGGTGTTGGAGAAGTGGTTAGAGGTTGGTTTTCTTATCACTTACGGCGTGAGGTGGGGGATGACGTAGGAACTTTATTTTGGTGGGATCCTTGGTTAGACGGAGGGATTTTGAAGGATAGATTTAGTCTTCTTTTTTATCTTTCAGATAGCAAATTGGCAACTGTGGCAAACATGTTTTCTTTAGGATGGGGGGGTGAGGCATGGAAATGGCGGTGTAGGTTAATGGATTGGGAGGAAGAATTGGGGAGTGAATGTTGGGCGCTTTTATTACTAATTGTTTTGCAGGTGTGAATGACAAGTGAACTTGACAACTTCATGTCTCTTCAAGATACAATGTTGCTAGTGTTTGCAACTTTCTAACAACAAGAGATCAAACTTTCAATAATGATCATACTTCAATCATTTGGCACAAGGAGGTTCCTCTAAAAATCAACATTTTTGCCTGACGTTTATTGCGTTACCGACTTCCAACAACAGACAACTTAATTAGAAGAAGGGTAGTGCAACCAAATACATCTCTTTGTTCAGACGGTTGTGGGTTTGAAGAGAACATTGATCATCTTTTTCTTACATTGTGATTTTTTTTTCAAATTTGGTACGATATTTATACTTGGCTAGGATTGCCTTCAATCAAGCCAGCTACTGTTCATGAACATATTCTTCAATTATGTTCGTTGGGTGGCTTCTCAAAAACCATTTCTTCTACTTTTTACTTGATTTGACTCTCTTGTATTTGGATTGTATGGCGTGACAGGAACTCTAGAGTCTTTCAACAAAAGGGAAATTCTATTCATCAGCTTATAGACAAAATTAAACTACAATCCTTCTAGTGGTTGAAGGAAAATCATCCTAATTTTGCTTTTAATTATCACACGTGGTGGCTTAATACTCTCTTGTGTTTGGGAGTTGCTACTTAGCTTCTTTTCGTTTCAGTTTTTTTGTATTCTTAGTCGAGTCTGTTGTGGCTTTAGCGCTAGTTTTCGTTATTTTTTGAAACTTGATGTAACATATACTTTTTTTTCCTTAGTTCTCCTCTGGCACTCCTTATGTTTGAGAGACTAAACTTTTCGATAATTTGATCCATTTTAGCTTCTTCAAACAAAAAAAAATTACCATTTATATATTGTTTTTTTATTTTTTTGGCATAAATCAGGCATCATCCTTGCATAACTGCGGAGACCAATCTCTCGAGCTTTGTGAAACCCAAATGAGCGCAAACTCTCCCTAAGAGTTTTAACACTGTTGCATGCCTAATGCTGAATTCGAACCCAAAATCTTGGTTAAATTAGAAGAGACTCGCGTCATCTCATATAAACGTTCTTGGTATATTGTTTTTTATTTTAATCACTATATTTTCTATTGAAATTTAAATTAAGATTTATTTAGATTTGGTTTGTTAAGATTTTTTAAAAATTTAAATCAGGATTAGATCAAATATGATTTAATTCAAATTTATATTATGATTGAATTCAATTATTAATTATGTATAAATGATGAAATTTTAAATAAATTAGTTTAAATGAAAGACCAAATTATATATATAATTTAAATTCCATATAATTCAATTATAACTGAAATATAGATAATTGAGTCCTCTAAAAAAATAGATAATTGCCATATCCCATACTTTATTCATGTATTAATCAAGACTTTTAGGTATAATAAATAGTTAATTTAATCCTGTTCTCTGAAAAATAATATTGTATGGTGGCGTAATAGCGGTCTTGAATTTTCTATGAGCAACAATCATCAATTTATTTCAACACCCCAGATTGATACTGATACCAATATGTATTAATGTCGAGTGATTTGGAGATTATCCACGCTTTTGCTTAGCCTATGGGCTATGGCACATGAAAAACTCTTGACTTTGATAAGCTTTAATTCGTATTATACATGTTTCAGGGTTGAATATTGTTGGTGTCCTACACCAACACATATAATTACATTAAATTGTATTTTTTTTTTAATTATTATCAATGCCAATGTACTAGTGTCAATATTGTGTCGTTGTCTGTATTTATATCCGTATTTCATAGGTCACAAACCTTAGTTGTGGAAAGTGACTCAAAAGTTTTGATATATATGGTTCTTCAAGACACCATGGAGGACCACAGTATGCCTACCTTAGTCCATGAATCAATTAACAAAGGGAAGATTGTTTATTCTTCAAGCTTATGATAGGTTGAATGGAGGATTTGTGTGATTAGTTAATTCAAATTTTGGACTTGAAGGTTTAACTTTAAACACTGATGTTTCAAGTCATTATGTTAACAACATTTTTTATGGGTCAAATAGTTGAATTAACCAATCTGAAATGCAATAAAAAAATACATACTATATGAACGCACTTCAAAATGGAAGCTATCAGTTGTAGCTTGTGTGTACACTTGTCGTGGGATACGGTATTGTAGAAATCCAAATATATACCGAGACTATTTGAGAGAGCTTATGGAAATGGCTTATGACATGTTCATATGTTGTTTTCAGCTTATTTCCACATGTATTCCATGATAGCTTAGGGAAAACAACTTATAGCTTATATGAAAACATTTTGACTTTATTTTATTCTTTGTCATATAAATAGCTAATGCATAAGCACTTATATGATAAGAGCTTAACTAAATTGTGTATCCAAACAGAACCACGTAATTCAAAACATACATTGCAAATTTACAATTACATTTGTTATAAAATCAAAGGATGACATTTTTTTATGAGCAACAAGTAACAATAGAGACAACCTAATTTTCTGCTGATGACTTAGAGCTAGCTGATGAGATATTGCTTTGGACCTGAGAGGTTGCTGAGATATTGCTTTGGACCTGAGAGGTTGCTGAGATGTTACTCTTTACCTGTGAACTTTGAGTTGAGCTAGAATCAGTGTAGAAAACCACGTTCTCATCGTTATCAACAAACATTTGAAGAGACCTTGGAATTGGTGGCAAATTCACTTCCAAAATGCCCTCGAGAATTTGAACTACCTGACCCATTGTTGGCCTTTGATTTTCATTGTCTTGGACACACCAGGAAGCGACTTTAATTATTCGCGCAACCTCTTCAATGTCTGCATTTCCCTGCAACCTAGGGTCCAAAAGGGTGATGACACTTCCACCTTCAATAACTACTTTTGCAGCTAAGGTAGGAAAGAAAGTTACTTGACCATCTTCTGATGGATCGGAATTCCTCCTACCAGATACAACCTCGAAAAGCATCATTCCGTAGCTATAAACATCGGCTTTGGCTGTAATAGCCACACCAGAAATCCACTCCGGAGCAAGGTAGCCTCTTGTTCCTCTCATAGTTGTTAGGACCCTGCTGAAATCTCGTCCGACCAGCTTAGCCAGGCCGAAGTCTGCAACTTTAGGACAAAAATCGGTGTCCAGGAGAATGTTTTCTGGCTTTACATCGCAGTGTATGATACAGTCTCGGCACTTCTCGTGGAGGTATGTTAATCCCCTTGCAATTCCAATAGCAATTTGGTATCTCAGTTTCCAGTCCAACACCTTAGAAGAGTCTTTTTTCAAGAATAAATGGAAATCCAAGGAACCATTAGGCATGTAATCATAAACCAGCATTCTTTTGGTACCTTCTGAACAGAATCCTCGGAGCCGGACAAGGTTAACATGTTGCACTGTCCCTATTGTACTCACTTCAGTTCTGAATTGTTTCTCTCCTTGGCTAACACTTTCCAGCTTCTTCACTGCCACCACATTTGAATCAGCCAATGTTCCTTTGAAAACAGAACCGAATCCTCCTCCGCCCAATTTCTCGGAGAAATTCTTAGTCGCATTTTGCATATCTCTGTACCCAAATGCCACCAACGAACCCTCCACAGGCTTACCTGTTCCAACTGTTTTCTTTCTTCGCCTAAGCATGACAAACAGAAGAAGTGCCAAGAGAATCCCTATGCCAACAACAGCGCCTACTACAACACCGATAATCACCCCATTATTGTTTTTAGCATCACTAAATTCTGATGCTGCTAGTTTTAGATACAAAGTTTTTCCACTACTATCATCTGAAGGTAACTGTTGGAGATTTAGGAGGTCTTCAATCCAAATTGAACATTCATTACTATCATATGAATAAGCAGAACAAGAGCAATGGTTCAAGCATATTGATTCACATTCCTCTACATTTCCTGATACCACAGGTTTTGCATGTTTAGGCAATGCCATGTTGGGGATTGCGCGGAACCTGTCCTTCACCCCATTAGAGCGATGAGAACTCTCGCATTGTAACCTTGTTTTTCTCATACACCCACCTGAGTGATCCTCCAAATCCCAATCAGACTGTGACTTTGGCTCATAACCACTCAAACAATTACAATACGGCTTTGAGTTCTCAGTGCAGCTCCCAAACGAACCGCATAAAGCATAAGCCTCACAATGTTGTCTTGGCTGCGCCCAAAACAAGTTCCATTGATTGATACCTTCCAACCATGTAAGTTGCTTAATCTGCCCTGAGATATCCATCACAAACCGCGATATAATCGAAGGGTTATACATGGAATAGGTGAAGTAGCTTTCATTCTCGTTCGACACAAACGAAAAATTGAAGATATAATTTGCCCTCATCTCAGGAACCAAACTAAAAATATGTCCATCCCAAGGTCCACTTGTCCAATACTCTTCAGACTTATTCCAAAGAATAAGATATGAAGATGTTCCTTTTGGGTCTAGTTCCAAAGAGAAAAGGCCTGTTGCAGGATCTTTTCTATTCTTCCATGAAGTAAGATACTGAGGCTTCTTTGTTTTATTGTCTAGCTTAATTTTACCACCAGGAAGCCATGTATCTGCTGGATGATCAAAACTTTGCCATAGAGAATCTAATACATCATCATTAGGCCTATTTTTCAAAACAAGATTTCCACTATCTAGAAGCATAGCTACAACAGAATCTGACTTAGGAATATTCATGTTTGTTGACCAAACTTGTTTTGAAGACTCATTTAATAGAACTAAATTACCAGCTAAGATTTTTAAGGTGGCAGTGTTTTTGTCAGAGACAGGATTGTCTCTGTTGGCTACCCAAACAATTGTTTGTTCAATGACCTTTTTGTACCATATGCCTATGTAGTAGTTAGAGGAATTACCTGGTTTGAAGAAACCTAGTTCAAAGATTCCTCCTTTAGAAATAAGAGTTTGGTCACCAGAGAGAGATTGTTTTGCTGAGATGGTAGTTAGAGCTGCAAGGGAAGGATAGAAGTGTATAGAGAAGAAGAATGTTAGAACAGAAAGCCAGAACCATGGTTTCATCATATTGAACATGACTTGGCCTTCACTGTTCAGCTTTCATTGGAGAAACTATGAAAGTATTGTGGAGGAATTATAGGTATAAGTTGTGATTGAAAATGTGGTAATGAAGGGCCTAGTGGAAGCTGTTCCATACATTAAGTCAAGCAAGTCTTTTCATATAATTGTATTAATTACTTTGTCCTTGAGGGATGGTTTAAGTCGTTGTCATTAGTTGTAAGTTTCATGTGAGTGCAACGTAGGTTAGTGGTAGTAGTAATATAAAGCTTGTAGCATTTATTAACTCCATGACACTTTTATTCTTGTGTGTATTAGTTTTTCTCCACTTCACACAGTATTGTTAATTTCATTTTACTATAGAGATATTAATTTGTATCCATAAATGGGATATACGTGAAAATAACCGTATTAGGGTTTACAGACGGAAAATTTTCTCCAATAAGGATGGAGACGGGGAAAAAAACCCCGCCTTTCATGATGGTTTAAGGACGGAGATCATAGCACTTATATGGCGATCCTTGTCAAATAAAAAAGTTTAGGATGGTGTGATCACTTTAAAATAAAAAAGTTTTGATTTCAAAGGTTTTTATTTTGTTAAGATTTATTTCAAAGATTTAGTTAGTATATGTATTTACGGTGTAACTTTTTAGACATGTGTGAAATCATATCTCATTAATCATTATTATATGCTTGTTATATTTGTTCTTGAAATATGGTCACTTATATCATATCTATCTGGTATATCTACCTGATGAGATTTGATAGCCACTTCAAGGACATAAGTAGAGCCAAATATAACATAGTAGTGTGCCACTTTCATCCCTTTTCCCAAGTTTATTTTTTCAACATAAGAGAATGTTAATCAATGTAACTTCTAGAAAGTTTTATTATATGTACGTACAACTTTACAAGTTCAAGTTATTCAACCTTTTTTTCTGCTCACAGCTCAAAACCAACAAGAAATCTTTTGCAGTCTTCGTAACAGGCCCACCTAAAGATTTGGATTATTATCCCACAAATTGGACATTTGACTTTTCTAGCACACAAAGTCTCTTCTATTCTTGACGAAAATTAAGTGGAAATATTTTCCAATTGAATTCACACGTTATGAGAAGATGATCAATGAACTGATTTTCTATTCGCAATGTACTTTTATTCTCAATGCAAAAACTATTGTCCACTAAGTTTCCACTTGCTATATCTTTGACTACATTTTGAAAAAATACTTCTACTCAATTGGTTTTTTTGAAATAAACTTTTTTTCTTAAAAAGCAAAAATGGGATATATATTAACACCAAAAGAGGATCATCTTAGCATAAGGAGTGCCAAAAAGACCTCGAGAGTTTACAAGGTAACCACAAAACAAAAATACAATCAAAGGATTAGTCGACACCCAAACCTACAGATAGGTTCGACCACCAAAAATGAAAGCTTAAGCTAAAATTGACATGGGCCGCTTTCATCCACCAAAAAGAGTGAAGTTTAACTTTGATTAGTATCTGACGAACATTGCTTTCCTTATTTTTAAATAACATATTATTTCTCTCATTCCATATAACCTGAGCACATGAGAGTCACACAAGTTGCATAAAAGAGTGGCGAGCGCGCGCCCAACCAGCAGAAAACATAAACTGATCGATGAAAATGGTCCTGGATAAAAAGCGGATCAGCTGAAAGCACACCAATCCATTCCGGCACTAGATTCCACAAAGAGGCAAAAATAGTGCAAGAAAGAAATACATGAATATATAAAAATAATTCAAAGTGTTAATGTTATAGAAATAGCATGATAATACTAAAATATGTAAAAAAACTTAAATACAACTTTGATTCCTTAACTTATTTTAAAATTTATGTTTGGTCTTTTATGATTAAAACCGGTCAATTTGGTCTTTTAATTTATTTTAAAAATTTAGTTTCGTTATTAACTAGAAGATTGATTAATTTGGTTAATGCAACTTACTTTAACTTACGAAAATATATTATCATATTCATCTACAAAGTTGCAGTAACTTACATAAGTTTAAGTACTAAGTTTTCTTAACTTGCATAAATTAAGAGATCAAGTTGCGTTGACTTACATAAATTAAGAGATCAAATTGATCAATTTTAAAGTTAAGGGACTAAACTTTTAAAAGATAAAGGACTAAAGTGGTATTTAAGAAAGAAAAAATATATATGTGGTGAAGAAAATCAACACCAAAATGACCATTAATAACGTTGTGAAATCAAAAACATAGATAGATCCTTTGTTTTTTTATAATCAAAGTTCATATTAAAGGTACTCAAAACTCATTACAATCTACTTGCCTCTTTATTTTTGAATACCTACTCCAGTATCACCCTCTTGATCTCATAATGTCATCCACATTATGTAAATTGTATTGTGTTAAAACTATTTAGTTGTGGCATAAAGAAACGTTAATTTTTCGTTTACACCATCCCTGTACACAAAAGTGGCTAAACATTGTCACTATCAGCTAAATTTTGCTTACAGTCAGGTAAAAGGTAATTTATATTATTATCTAAATTCTATCTAATTAAAAAATGATTTAATTCGTTTTCTTCCTGATGACCGTTTTCCATTTTTCTCTCAAGGTAGCTATGAGTGAGGGTGTTGTAGTGAATTTCCATCATAGGTGAACTGGACCTTGGTCCAGCACTATCCCTCCCATGATAAGAACCATGTAGTCCATATTTTTTGGCTATTTCTTTTCCCACCACTCTTTCTTCTCGCGCTCCTTATTTAGATTTTAAAATCTGAAAAATTCGAGGGTTTCTGAAGATGTTTCATCATATTCTAAATATAATATTTCATCATATTTATACAGAATCGTATTCTACCACATCATGTGTTTTTGGTGTGCTCATTTTTACATTGTGATGTTCTTTTGTGTTCTTGCGTCTTTGTTTTTCTATTTTCTTGTTTATACTTTTTCGCATCCGATGTGTACGCTGTCGTCGCAGACCCTCAAATTTATAAATTTACACCAATCATACTTTTTTCATTATGAACACCCTCAAATTTTTAAATTTACACCAACTACACTCTCCTCTCTCTACGACTTTAAAAATTACCAAGTTGAGAACAACGTAAATTGTCCATTGTTGGTGCACAATATATGTGTTTAAAACATACAACGTGATATGTGGCTAATTGTAATTGATTGTTGGATAAGTTACCTACAACTCTTTAAAGATAAGCCTATGCCTCATCAACTATACAAGTTTATGAAAATAACCAGCGACTTGATGATTTGATGAATAAGTGACTTATAATTTGGGATGGGGGAAGTACATTACATTGTTGTTGAGTCTTGGAGACAATTTATTTGACCAATTTCATTTTTTATTTTAATTTTTGTAAGTTATTCAATTTTTTTTAATTAGTAATATATATAAATGAAAATTCTACAAACCCTTCTTTACTAAAAAAAATCTACAAACCTAAAAACACTAAAAATATATTTGGAATTTGTTAAGCAGTCAGTTGGCATTGATGTGAACTGGATTTGAACACTCATCCAACAATATATTAGGATTGTGACTTCCTACTATAAATATTGCAAAATCATGCTCAACTATTTTACTTAATAAAAAATTGCGCTCAATCTGTTGGCCGTGAATGTAAGAGTAAAATCGGATTCAATTACAATTTACAGCATAAAACAGCTATGATTGAAAACATTTTGAAATTATATTTATTTAATTTAACAAGAATCATTCGTTATTTCTTGTAGCACTCAGCAACTTATTGATGTTGTTCTATAAATTGACCCAAGACCTTTTGGCATAATTGTCAATCTACTAAGCAACTTATTGATGTTGAATATGATAACCATTTTTTATCTAATCCAAAAAAAATGGTGTGATTAGGAGGATATTTTAACGTGTTTTGGAGGATGTTTTACGTTTTTCGAATTATGTGCTACTAGTAGTATCCCCTACCTCTTTATTTGGTCACCTATCACCTAATTTGATCATTTTTAATTTCAAAGAGTATGCTTCCTACAAGACCCTAAATTCATGAGCATCAAACAAGACCCTAAATTCCAGCCAAAACTTTCGAATATAGATAAAAAAAAAGTTCTCATTTCAATGATCTCGATTTTAAATTTAATAATTTTGTTCCAAAACCACCTATAAATTAATACGTTTTTTGTCCATCATCTTGAAAGGGAAAAATCTAAAATTGAGTAGCTTTCACAAAATCATTTTAATAAGTATGTTTTTAAAAAACCATCTTTATTATTGTAGACAATCGCATTTTTTTCAATCATCTGATTTTTTGGATGGGCAAAATATAACTTCAACTTAATTTAAAAGTCTCTTTGAAAAGTGGGAAGGGAAAATTTCTAATTATCAAATACCATTGTTTTTGTCCAGTAGTCTAGCGATTAGATTTTCATCCCTATAAAATGAATAAGTGAAAAATCAAATCACCTTCATGATCGAAGTTGAAACCGACAACTTTATTTAAGTGTGTAAAGTTCATAATAGTTTTCATTTTGCCTAGTTGTGGAAAGAAAAAACGATCTTAGACAAATTATCTCATGTAAAAACGGCCTCCAGTTTAATAATTACAGTAAACAAAAACTAACTGTTGTAACTTCTGAAGCTCATATAAAACAGTGAATGAACTGAAAGAACACCAAAATTCAACAACATCAAAGAGCAAGAAAGAAAGAAAGAAACATTCCTCACACTCTTTGATCCGTTACTATATCAAACTCCAAATATTAATCTTCTCAACCTTCGAATTTTAATCTGAAAAACCGTAATTTTCTCCAACATGAATCCACAATCACCGGTTCGACCTGAACCGGATCACCCGGCTCGGTTCTCTCTCCCATCCGGTTCACACCGCAAAGTCGCGATCGCCGTTGATCTCAGCGAGGAAATCGCCTACGCCGTCCGATGGGCAGTTCAAAACAATCTCCGACCAGGCGACACCGTCATCCTCCTCCATGTCTGTCCAACTTTCGTCCTTTACGGCGCATTTCTGAATGGACCATTAGAAGAAGATGTGTATGTTACACAACCACCAGGATTTGAAGTAAGTGGGAAGGAGCATATGGTGTACGTTACACAAAGCACTCTATGGCTTGAAACAATCACCTAGAGCATGGAACAAGAGGATTGATCAGTTTCACTTCAAATTGGCTTCAAGAAATGCAAAGCAAAATATGGTATATATGTTCAGAAACTGAATGAAGAAGACATTACTATAATCTACTTATATGTAGATGACTTATTAGTAACTAGAAGTAATCAAAGTGAGATTGAGAAGTTCAAACACACTATGCAGTGTGAATTTGAAATGACTGATTTGGGAAGACTATCATATTTCCTTGGATTTGAGTTCAAAACTAGCAAAGCAAGCATAATGATGCATCAGCAAAAATACATTGGGGAACTGCTTAAAAGGTTTCAAATGATTGATTGCAATATTGCATCAAATCCATCTGAAACAAATGTTAAGCTGGATGAATGGAATAATGAAGAAAAAGTAGAATCTACTGAAGTCAAACAGATAGTGGGACCACTGAGGTACTTATGCAACAACAAGCCAAACATATGCTTTGCAGTAAGTATCATCAGTAGATTCATGAATGATCCAAGAAAATCTCATCTCACTACAGCTAAAAGGATATTGAGGTATGTGAAAGGTACCCTGAAGTTTTGCATGTTATTTCCAGCTGCTAACAAAGAAAGAGAAGCTGAACTAGAGGGATACTCTGATTCAGACTGGTGTGGAGATAGAATGGATATGAGAAGCACTTCTAGCTACCTATTCAAGTTCAATGGTGATGCAATCTCATGGTGCACTAAGAAACAACCAGTTACTGCTCTATCTTCATGTGAAGTTGAGTACATTGCAGGCACATTTGCTGCATGTCAAGCAATTTGGCTTGACAATGTGATGAAGGAACTTAACTGTGAAGTGAAGAAACCACTGAAGCTGAAGATTGACAATAGATCAGCTATAAATTTGGCCAAGAATCCAATTGCACATGGCAGGAGCAAGCATATAGAAACCAAATTTCACTTCATCAGAGAACAAGTCGCAAAAGGAATGATTGAAGTGGAATATTGTCCTACTTAAGCTCAACTGACATATGGTTTCACAAAAGCTTTGAAGATTGATAGGTTCACTTGCTTGAGGGACACGTTAGGTCTAATAGAATGTTAGGATTGTGGATTAAGAGGGGTGTATTAGTTTGTGTGTTTTAATCCATAATCATTATTAACAAACACTTGAGAGATTAGTTTGTTTTGTTTTGGATAAGTGTGTTAGTTAGTTACAAGAGATTTGCACTCTAAGTCATTGTATATATATAAACACTTGTAACTCAACTTCAATAGTGTGAATACAACTTTCCAATATACTCTTCTCTCTCCAACAAACTCTAACCACGTTAACCATCATCATCTTCTCCATTAAAACCCTAATTTCAGTTTGTTTGCATAACAAGAAACCAACATCTGCGTTAATAGAACACTCATCCAACAATATATTAGAATTGTGACTTCCTAGTCCTACTATAAATATTTCAAAATCGTGCTCAACTTTTTTTCTTAATAAAAAATCGTGCTCAATTTGTTGGCCGTGAATGTAAGAGTAAAATCGGATTCAATTACAATTTACAACATAAAACAGCTGTGATTGAAAACATTTTGAAAATCCCCTATATTTTTATTTAATAAGAGCCATTCGTTATTTCTTGTAGCACTTAGCAACTTATTGATGTTGTTGTATAAATTGACCCAAGACCTTTTGGCATAATTGTAAATCTACTAATGTTAGAGAATTTCTTATCTCATTCAATAACCTTATTCAAATTATAAAATCCAGACAAATGTGTGATTAAAAGAGTGTTTTAACATGTTTTAGATGATGTTTTATGTTTTTCAAATTATATAAACTGAAATAGGTAAGACACACGAGAAATCAATCGGTGAGAGAAAAATCGGTCCTAATATTATGTGCTACTAGTAGCCCTCACCTCTTTATTTGGTCACCTATCACCAAAGCCAGTTTTGATAATTTTTAATTTCAAAAGAGTATGCTTCCTAGCTACTTCATCATGTTCGATGTTGAACATTCATCGTACAATTCGGTAGGCGTTTGGCTTCATATGTCCATGTCAAAAGCATATCCATAAGCATTATCGTGTTCCTGTCTTATATAATATCAACTGGTTATGATATTTAAGTATATCTCTTACAACCAAAAACCAATGTCTCATAAGATGGATACATATTGGTTAAAGTATTGCCAAATTAGAGGGCATTTTAGTATCGATTCAATATACACAAATCCATGGTTTATTAGTTGATGAAATGGCTCTAGGAAATAGAAAAACAATGGGTCAAGGGACACCCTTATTAAGCAATGATACCACGAGTCAGAATCAAGAGAAAATGTTCGGTATCATTTATCCTAAGTAAATTGAAGAACATAGTACATTCTCCAAAGTTTCAATATGAGCACTGAACAATACTCTAAATTTCGGCCAAAATTTTTGAATATAGATAAAAAAAAGTTCTCATATTCAACGATCTCAATTTTAAATTTAATAATTTTATTCCAAAATTACCTATAAAGCATGTCCACACTCCTATAAATTTTTGAGACAGCTTTATATAAAGTTAATGTTAATTTGATTATAAAAGATAATAAAAAAATTATTAAATTGATAGCTAGATTAAAATACATCTTAAATGTCTAGTAATCTCAACACAATAGATAAAAAATAACAATATTGTTGGATTTGACTTCATGACCGGAGTTGAAACTCGACAACTTTATTTATGTGTGAAAGTTCATAATAGTAGTTAGGGATGGGCAAAAAAAACCAAAAAACCAAACGGCATTGCAGAACTGAACCAAACCAAACAAAAAAAAAACTGAACTATTACTAACAGTTCAAAAACTGAACTGAAATAGTTGGTTCAGTTCGGTACAGTTCAGCTCGATTTGAAATTATTCAGTTCGGTAACTAAAATTTGATTTCGTTTGTTTTTTTTTATATATTTTTTTTCAATGGTATCAATAATAACAGTTTGGTTTAAAACAGTTCAATTCAATTCAAAATGCAAACAGTTTGATTCAATTCAATTATTTTAAATTTAGTTCACCTTCAATTTGAATCAATTCTCAACTTAAGCATGTTCACACTCCTGGTAGTATTACAGTAAACAAAAACTAACTGTTGTAACTTCAGAAGCTTATATAAAACAGTGAATGAACTGAAAGAACACCAAAATTCAACAACATCAAAGAGCAAGAAAGAAAGAAACATTTCCTCACACTCTTTGATCCGTTACTATATCAAACTCCAAATATTAATCTTCTCAACTTTCGAATTTTAATCCAGAAAACCGTAATTTTCTCCAACATGAATCCACAATCACCGGTTCACCCGGCTCGGTTCTCTCTCCCATCCGGTTCACACCGCAAAGTCGCGATCGCCGTTGATCTCAGCGACGAAAGCGCCTACGCCGTCCGATGGGCAGTTCAAAACTATCTCCGACCAGGCGACACCGTCATCCTCCTCCACGTCCGTCCAACTTCCGTCCTCTACGGCGCCGACTGGGGTTCCGTCACCTCCCCCACCGCCGCCACCTCCGACGGTGACGCCTCCGAGGAATCACGTCAAAAAATGGAAGACGAATTCGACAATTTCACCTCAACAAAAGCAACCGATCTTGCACAACCATTGGTGGAATCAGAAACTCCGTTCAAAATTCACATTGTGAAAGATCATGATATGAAGGAAAGATTGTGTTTGGAAGTTGAACGGCTTGGATTGAGTGCTGTGATTATGGGAAGCCGTGGATTCGGTGCGACGAAGAGAAGTTCTAATGGGAAGCTTGGAAGTGTTAGTGATTATTGTGTTCGTCATTGTGTTTGTCCTGTTGTTGTTGTAAGGTATCCGGAGGAGAGTAATGGCCGTGGCGACGGAGTTGATGGGAATGATGGTGAAAAAGTTGAACTTCATCCTGTTATTGAGGAAGAACATGAAGAGGAGTATCATGATGCTGATGATGAACACAAAGGTTTAATCTTTAAACTTTTTTAACTCTATGTTTTACACTTGCAAGCATTATAATTTGATATTTTTTCATGAAATGATGAATATTCGTGTAGTGAATATTTTCTATTGGATGGTTACAATAGTAGAGTATGTTGTAGTTATTTTTAAAAGATGGTTACAAAGTAGGCCTACATGAGAAGATGATGGATTTCTATTGGATGACGGTGTAAAACTATTTTACACTGTCAGTACGTAGTGATGGTCATTTAACTCTTATTAGTTGAAGTGAAAATGAAAAAGTAAAGTAAAAACATGCACTTAACTTTTTCTTGTTATTAATTTGGCATGGAGTGAATTGTCATGTTTTGGATTTTTGGAACTATATGGGTTGGGTGAGGGTCATGTTGCTTTCTTTGTGTTTTGTTTTTGGATTGCGTTTTTCATTTTGCAATTTGAGTTAAGCTTGGCATTTTGCTATGATAGCGATCATATGTTTAGGTTGAAGAGGAATGCCATCACTTTCAGGGTATTATGATTGGATTTTGCATATTGGCACCTAAGATGTGAAATATACTAATAAGCGGTAACTGTTTACTATCCTTGAACATGTGTTGAAGTGGGAGGAACTATTTGTTGCTTTCGCGTCCAATAGAGCTTTGGATGCTTGTAATAACAAAACTAACATGCACTCTAATTGTTGTGCCAAGATCCCCAATAGGACTCAAAGTGAGGTTAGGAATGTAGTAAACATCAGAAAATGACTGAGTGTTGTGGACGGTGAACCGTGGTGGATAGCCAAAAAATTCGCCATCTTTAGCCCGCCATATCCATCATAAAATGCCATGGTGCTGCCATCTTCTTACAAATTGGCCATGGAGGTTGTCAAAACTTTACAAATTGGCCATGGCGGTTGTCAAAAAAAACTGCCATCGCAATCCGCCATAGACGATCTTTGACGACATTGAAATGGTCTAAGTCAAATTATAGCTGGAAACAGTGGATACATTTTACAAGAGCACGCTAAAAGTGGATACATCTTACAAGAGCACGCTAAAAGTGGATACATCTTACAAGAGCACGCTAAAGAATCGGACACTTAAGTATTCATGCATTGGTTTATAGGAAATACGAGATTTATTGTATGCTTCTTGTTTTCACGAGTTCTGGTGTGGCCAAACAAAGAAGCTTGGCTCTCTATACTTTTGGGCAAATGCCTGTTTCGGGCAACCACCAGAAAAAATAAAAATGCACCTAGAAAACAGGCATGCATTGTCATAGATAAGTATTGGATGAAAGATGTTATCGAATGTCAAAAGGGTAGGAGATAAGATCGTAGCTCTGAAGAATATGGTGGAACAAGAAACGTTTTAACGATATCAGAGTAGTTGCACCAAAGCAGAGAGAGAAGAGCAACACAAGGTTTAGTCCAGTAAACAAAATATTCCTGTGAGGTGATCTAAACTAGTGTAAACAATATTAATCCCCAATAACCCAGATAACACCCTAACTTTTTAACTACAACCAGTAATTGTGCCCTTTGTCATTCATAAGACAATTGATTCAATCATTTCTTCCTCTTTTTCGTGCTGAATTCAAACTCAAAAGTGTATATTGCACTGGAAGTGAAAGCCAAATAGTTATCATTGGACTTTTGAAGATGAGTTTTGCATTACTTTACTCAAGTTTGATGGTTTGATATTCTTTGCGGTGGAATTGTGGGAGCCAACAATGATGATTTTTTACCGACTCTGTTTTACATTAGAAAGAAATTGGAATGATCATTCAATAGTTGACTGAGTCTTCTAAGTAATAATTTTGTTAGTTGAGAATTTAAGATTAGCTTCTCCATAAGCACATATGAACTTGTAACAGTTACCTTTTTTTTTGTAAGTTAGAATTCAAATGCATTTTTCTGGTAAGAAAATCCCTCTAAATATTTTCATCTTTACAATTGAAACATCACTGACAAGCGTCAACGTGTAATTGTACCTAAGCCCCAATCCCAATTTATACCACTTGTGTGTTGCATTTAGGCATTTATATGTTTAAAATAGTAACCATGCTATGCCCTGCAATTTGATCTTTTATTCTTCCCTATATGTCTGCTTGAAACATAATTTGTTGAAAGGTTGGCGCATCTCGTTGGGTGTGGAGAAGCATTGGGGTGGTAGGTGTCCGCTAATGGCCATTCCTGGCCAGCTCCAACAACAACTTCCTTATCAGCACAATTATAAGATCTGGTAGTGCGCTTGGGAAGACTGTCCTGTCGGGTTGGAAAACCAACAACAGACTGGGATGTTGTTCCCTCCTAGTCTGAAAAGAGCATGAGTCTCCGCCATGTCCACCGAAGAAACAGTCTTTTTCTTTTAACTTAGTCAAGCACTCAACCGCTTTGAGTCTTGGGGAAAATAATTTCCCTACCTGAACCTGAAATCAGGTTTGAAGTTAGCAGCCAATGTTTCTTAACTTTGTTGAGGTTGAATCCCGTTTGCTATTTACCAAAAGCAGAAAAATGTTACTAAACTGAAGTCTTTTCAAAACGGAGATACCAAACCAAAAGATTGATCCTCAAATATATTAATTTTCATTTTAAGAAAGCTTTATTTGGTGAAACAGACTATTAAGGTCTTCTCTTGGTTCTAGATTGACACGCTATCTTCTAAAATGCTGTTTTCTGCAATTGTAAGAGAAAGGAATATAAGTTTCTTCTTCTTGTTTAACCTATTTATTATGTGTGTGACTTCTTGTTTAACCTATTTATTTTGTGTGTGAGAACAGATGTTTAATGAGATTACTGAGCAATATCAACACCCTACTAACTTCAGGTAATATCCTAAACATATGCATGAATATCCCATGTGATTCAATCACATTGGAATATATACATATATATACTTTTTGTGCTCTTTTTCGTTTTTTTTTTTTTTGAGTTATTTTATGTATTGTGGCATATGCATTTATTTTAACAAGCTATTTATTGTAATTTTTCCAGAAAATGGTCAAGCATGCATCAAATGGAGAAGAATATATAAAACTTATCTGGAAAAATTATACATTGTAAAGAGATTGTGTGGTTGGTTGAAATTTGTATGCATTTGAACAGTTTGTTTCTATACCGCTTCATGAGTTTGAATATACTATCTTCCTGCTACAATGATTGGATTTGGAGGCTCTTGATCCACTTCATGTTTGGAAACCAAGTGTAGATGTAGTTGTTTTTGTTATTGTTTTGTGTTTTAAAGTTCATAAAAAAATTGGCTTTATCTTTGCCCTGTAAATATCCTTTACTCTGGTACAATTTATGAATTATCATTTGTCTCGGATGATGTCAACAAAACCCATTTGGGGTTTGTTGTGTTGGATTATAGTACAAGTTTCAGGTTACGGTGAAGTGTTTGCTCTGTACTTTCTTACACTATTGTTGGATGATATTATTATTATCATCTTGAGAATGGTCCCATCAAATCAAATATACAAGGAAACCCATATAATTAAGTGGCATCTGCATAAATTTCACTGGTAGAGAAAGTATTGCAAAATGGGAAGTGTAAGTAAAGTGTTTGTAGCATTTTTTGTTGGTGGTTCATCTTGTTTATGTTCCTATTTCAATGGACGAATTCATGGTATGTTGTATGCACATCCCAAACATTTTGTATTCATAATATAAAACTCCTCATTTGGAGAACTCAAAAATTATATTGAAACTATCTCATGGTGTACATAAGTTGAAATGATCTTGCGACTAATTTGCAATTTTGGTGAAGAATAAATCAAAATAATGCGTGGAACTTGAGCTAAATATTATCATTGTTACGAATGTAAATACAAACATTTGTCTATTCAAAAAAATTTATGGTTTTATTTTTTGTTTCGTCAAACCATTAATTGGAATATGGCGGGTAACAACAACTGCCTTAACTGTCTAACGGTAGCCACAACCCACCTCAACGGATATGTGGACACAACTAACGCCTAGCAATACTGTAGCGTGCAATGCAAAATGAAAAGTTTTGCTTTCATAGCATGGCACCAAGCAAAATAGATTTATGATATTGCTCATCATATTAGATAGCTACCACATAAATTGATTTTCAATAAAATGTGTTTGTAACATTCCTTTTAGTCATTGTTGAATTTTTGCCAAGGAATCAATCTAACCTTTTCATTACTAACTGATACAACATTCTTTTGGTACAATGGAAATAAACAAGAACAGAGAGAGGTGGTGGAAATCAAGTCTAGACTAACGTGCCATAAATAATGAAAATTGTATAAAAATACATCAAGATGCATACAAATGCACCGGTTGAGCGAAAACAGTAATACCTCATCAAAATGCTACTTAGACAAATAATCGGATTTCGCTCGGCAAGCCACCAAAAATATGTCCTCTCTACTCGTCTGTTACACATCCGCTTGAAGCAGGCTTCACATTTTTAATATACTGGACAGAGAAAGACAACAAATTTTGTTGGAACATTGGAAGAATTAACTAGAGGGAAAGTTAGCTCATTTATCATTATCCACAATGTGCTTGTATGCGTAGTTTTCTATGTGGATCTTCTGTGGCGGTCACATGGCGCAGCCTATTGCAGAGCCTTTGCATTAAGAGAGAGAAAATAAAGATGATTTTCTCTCGAGTTAATTCAAAAGCTCTGCAGCAGAGTGCACTATGTAACCGCTGCAGAGGATCCATTCTCAATAAAAACATTTAAACAATCATTTCTGGAAGGAGGTTTTGGTCTCATACCTTGTACAGAACTCCTTGATTAGCTTTGTATGGTGGAGCAGACCATTTCTTCCTACGTGCCTCCATCTCCTCATCTGAAACTAAAACATCGATTCTCTTGTTTTTAACATCAACGTTGATAACGTCTCCATTTTGAACCAAACCAATTGGACCGCCTTCCTATACAATCAAATTAGCACGTAGAAAATATTAATGGTTAGCCACATTAAACTACACTTAAGATTTTCCTAATCTCCATCTCGATAGAGTAAATACATGAACATGTCACAGGAGAAATAGAAAATAAAAGCACGACTGTCATAACCTCTTCAACATAGTGAAGTGTAAATCCAATTTTCCTGGAGAAAACTTTTCAGTTCTTGGTTAGTTCCTCCAGTATATTCCTTTTTCTATTTCTAATTAAAAACATCAAAAGGAGTAAACTTGTTCGTAATTCCAGGTAAAGCAACATTATCTTCAAAGTCACAAACCAATATAATAAACTCCCCTGGTTACACAATCACACCCACTACAAAAGAATAGCTTGAACGTTAATGCATTCAAGTGCACTTGGATGAAGCAGTATGCATTTTTCTAAATAGACAAAGATGGTCATAAACTCACAATTACTTCACAGAATAGGATAAAAAGTAAAGCATGCACAACACATTGTTCTAAGGAGTATTAATTCTCACTAAAGTTTCTTCAGTTAAATCTTAAATACAATTCCTTAATGATTATGTTCACACTCCAACATCATTGCTAAGGAATTCAAGAACAAGCAGCTATTTAGGCCACGATAGATTGATTTTCAAAAACCAAAGCAGCTGGTTCTATGAAAACAGAAATTGACAGTACTCCATGAGCAGAAGAAATTTTCTAGGAACGTTGTAGTAAAAAAATAACACAAACAAGCAAGTCATTGATAACATTCCTTACGTAATTTTTTTTTTTTTTAAAACCCTTACATAAATTATTAAATGCATACTCCAACACCATTTGACCAAATTTAAAGATTGCATTTCACATATGATGCATCTGAATATATTAGGCATATCATAGCAGTACTAAAATGATTACAAAGCATGGTCAATTAACCTGTGCTTCGGGGCAAATATGACCAACCACAAACCCATGTGAGCCTCCTGAAAATCTTCCGTCGGTCAATAAAGCAACATCCTGCGGCATCGAAAGACAATACCCTTAAGAAATGTCACTTCATCATGGTTTTCAAAGCTTGAAAAAAGCATTCATGTTTCTACTAAAAGACTAATGACTGGAGAACATCTTTCTACAAACATGGATAAAAAATATAAAAAGAAAGTTTCATATTTATTGAGATTTTCATATATGGAAAAAATAAAAGTATAAAAATTGTAAACGTCCTAAGGTCAATTCATAGTAAAAATGGACAAAACAATCTTACAAACAAAGTAAATAGATAAGCATAAACATGAAGATAAAATTATACATGCTAAGACAGACCTTTCCAAGCCCTGCTCCCATTATTGCACTTGTTGGTGTTAACATCTCAGGCATTCCCGGACCACCTTTAGGCCCCTCTCCCCTAATAATAACCACTTTTCCCTGAAAGGGAAAATTTGATAGAGAGGAAATCAAAAAGATTTTCATTTAGTTGCCATTTACTGCGGTTATATCTGTGTAAAAGAAATCAATACACGGTGACAAGGATGTGAAATGGCAGCAATTTGAACTAAAAATTCATACTAAGTATAATTCAAAAGAGAAACTCCACAGTTTGATAAGGAAACATTAGTGTCTTAGTTTTCTTACGCATAAGCCTAAAACCATAAATAACAAGGTAAGTATGGGTTTTGTTAAGCATGACAAATGGGGTAAAGGGATAGAAAAACAGTAACTATATATTCAAAACAATAATCAATTTTTTGAATTATAGTAACTATATATTCAAAACAATAATCAATTTTATGAATTATGGGTATACAGGAACATGTACCCATGTGTACAAGTACTTTTGCCATCCCAGGTAATGAACCATATCTTATCGTAGAAATCCAAATCATGTTATCGAGATTCAAATCATGAATCGGAAGACTTATATTTTGACCCGTGAATCGAATATGACAAATAACAATATGGCACTTTACTTAGAAGAACAGAGGAGGAGCAGGAGGACAGAGGGAGCAAAACACTGCAGGCAGGATGGAAAAAAGACGCACAGTAGGAAGGAATGGTAACCATAAATGCAGAACCCGCAGCAGAATGTTTGTTTTCAATGGTGATTTTGACTTGGGATCCTCTAGAGTGTTTATTTTCGAATGATTCTGTCACTTCTAAACAAGAATGCAAAAACAACCCTTTGGCATTTTAGAAACCAGGTCGACTTACCATGGCCGTCTCAAGACAGCACCTGCAGCAGAATGTGAATCATGGGATTCAGGGGAAGTTGTGGTTCATTAAAATGAATCAAGATTTCGGCTGCGATCTATGCCAAAAAAAACACAATGATTTGTATCAATTGAGTTCAGTTTTGTTTTGGATCAAGATACCACTCATTCACATGTATCGTGGGAATCTAATAACCATGCTCCATATCTCTTGTAATGATTTGGTTTACATTTTCCTTAGTCTCCCATTACTTCTAGCATTGGAATATCTTTCATCTTGTCTATCCTCCTTATGATGTTCCTATGGTTATTCTCCATACATGTCCCAATACATGTCCCAATACTTCTAGCTCTGAACTGTGTTTCATTTGTCTACCCTCTTTGTGAAGTACCTATCGTTATTATCCATATATGTCCTATTTGCTTAAGACAAGACACTGCTATCTTACAATTGGAACTAGTCTAAATTTTCTCCAATGATTTCATTCCCAATCCCATCTACTTTTGGTGCCCACTCATCTATCACAGCATTCTCATCTCTGCAATGCAAATCCTACATTGTTGTTGGTTTTTTACCACCTGGCATTTAATCGTATATATCATTTTGCAAGTCTTATAGTTCTGTGATACACTTTTCTTTAAGTTTGACGGGTACCTTTCAAGCACAATTTATAGCCAAAGCAATCCCCCATTTCATCCACCCTACTTGGATCCAATGGTTGACATCCATCTTATCTCCCCTTCGTTTAACATCCACCCTACTATACCAAGTGATCTCTATGTCATTTTGCTGCAACAATACCCAACCCAGTTTCTCATTCCATAATACTTCCATATATTACTCACTAAAACTCTGATTAACTTAGCCCTAACAATTTGAATTTAGCATTCGTTGATTACTTTTCTAGCACGTATTAACTAGTAAACCTGTCAAATATATCATTTTTTGACACTTCAATCAAACATCCGTCTTGAATCTCTTGACAGTAATATATATGTGTGTGTGTGTGTGTAAAGAAATACCTTAAAACTCAAAGGATCCTCTGAAATGGCAGCAATCATTGCCTCCTCTCCTTCAAAAACAAGTGCGGGACCTGTAGAATAATCATGTTAACAATAAGTCGTTGTATTGACAGTTATGATGACGTTGAAGTAAACATTTTTATAACTCCAACAGCATAAGAAGGTTCACCGGAGAAGTACAAGCCCTCTTTCCCAGTAATTTTAGCAACAGAACCCTGTGGTGCAAGGTTCCCGTATAATATTTGAATGTGAGCTGTCTTCTTGATGGGATTTTCAATTGGCCTTATTATTTCCTGAATCACATATCATAGAAAACTTGTAGTTTGTATCATGCGATCAATTTATTAACAATCAAGCAGTTGTAATTGGGGAGTCTTACATAACCATATGGAACAGAAACAACAAGTTCATACCTGCCCTTCGGACAAAGGAGGGAAAAGTTCTGCATTTTCAGCTAGGGTCTTTCCAGTGACTAAAGAGGAGAAGTATGCATGTTAGTGATGTGCATGTTTTTTGGTAAAATAATACTGTTATCAACACACAGAGGCAAGTAGAATACCAGTCATACAGTCACCATCTAAAAAGCCTTGCTCAAGAAGGTAGCGGATAACTGCAGGTGTCCCTCCAATCTATCAAAACATGAAAAGAAAAAGGGTCTTCAGGCATGACTAACAATGATAATTAAAATAGCATAAACACCGAAAGCATGACCAGGAAAAATAATGATAATGATAAAATAAATTTAAAATAATAGTAATAATAGAGGGAACGTATTGTTAGCAAAAAATTTAAATGCATACCTTATGAACATCTTCCATAACATATTTCCCACTTGGTTTAAGATCAGCAATGAAAGGAACTTCATCGCTAACCTTCTGAAAATCATCTAGAGTCAACTCGATGCCAACAGACCTGCAAAAACTATTACATGAGGTTTCTCTGAAGATTATATATATCAATAGGCTCTCTGTTAATAAAGTATTACTCACTTGGCAATAGCAATTAAATGCAACACAGCATTGGTAGATCCCCCAAGTGCCATAACTATAACCATTGCATTACGTAGTGATTTGCGAGTGATGATATCTCGGGGCTTCAAGTCCATCTTCAATAACTCCAGAAGATATTTACCAGCTAACCGACACTCATCCAACTTTAGTGGATCCTCAGCAGGGGTAGATGAGCTACAGAAAACAACACATAAGGATAAGCACACTAAAAATGAACAACCCTTAAATTCTACGCATATACTTACCTGTATGGAAGAGACATTCCCATAGCTTCTATTGCAGAAGCCATGGTATTGGCTGTATACATTCCACCACAAGCCCCAGCACCAGGGCAAGAGTTGCGGATAACATTTTGTCTGTGCTCATCACTAATGGATCCACTTACATATTCTCCATAGATCTGCAGGAAAACCAAAAATGAATGAAACATTAATAATAAGAGTAGCATAACCCTGACAAATTCAAATTTTTTTTTTTGACAGAAGTACAAATTCAATTATTGCTACACATGGAAAACAAATTTGTATTATGAACTTATGTTTCACACATGAACAATAACCATTTTCATCATTCTGTGTAGGAAATAAAATAAAACTTCAAAATTCAAAGAAGACAGTGCAAGAACAAAAGGATCATCCTTGACAATAAATACGCTTGTTTGGTTCATATTTCCATTTGAACTTTTAATCACAAAAATACCACCTTTTTCCCTTTGTGACCCCGTTTCATAGTTTTGTACAAAACACAAATATTTTGTAATTAAACTTGAAAAGTGAAAATGTTATCTAAAACCAAACAAGCATTAAAAGTCTCTTACAAAAAGTTGTTTCCACTTTTCAAATATAAACCTTTTTTTTGGAGGGGGGGGAAGCAAAGTGAAACTAATGTAACATTTTTGTAATTAAACTTGAAAAGTGAAAATGTTATCTAAAACCAAACAAGCGTTAAAAGTTCTCTTACAATATCTGAAAAATAAGAATAAAAGAGAAAGATTTCATTAAGTGTGAAGAGCTAGGAGAGCTCTTTTAAAGTCTACGATCTCTATCTATTCCTCTAAAATTTTAAATTTTGCATGGAGTCTTTGAGCTCTGTTTGAATAAGTACGCAATTATATAAAAAAGAAAAAATATTCAACCACAGTAACAGATGCGACAAGGGTTTCTCATACCTGAAAGGCAGACACTATGTCGAATGTATCACCCTGAAAGTGACCAGGCTGGAAAAAATAACAGAATGAAGATTAACTACCAGGATTGGAAATTAGAAACACATTTCAATAATAACAACAATAATTTCCATGAGTAAATAAAAGTGCATAAATGTCACATGAAAGGCACATACAGCATGAGTAAATAAAACATACAATGCAAGATTGAAGGTGATGGCTTTAACTCAACTTCTCTACTAACCAAATATCCCCTGAAGTACATCAATTTTATTCAAGGGACTCAAATCTAAATTAAATTGCATCAAAATTCCCAGTAAGTTTTAACAAATACATATCATCTACACAAGTGGTACAATTATCGTATGACCAACTTCAAACAAAATCATATCAACTATCTTATTTTCCTAAATTAAGTTCAACCCTATAACCCTTACTTCATAGCAATCAATCATAAACAAAACGACTTACTATTACAACAAAAACATTTCTCACAAACCACCCTGCCTACACACAAATCAATATATGCAAATTGATTCTTATCTTGAACAGTTTATTCCACTCCCAAAGAAAAGTGCATATGAGGTACACTACATTTTGACAAAAATTAGCGTTTAATTTTTATAAACTCTCCGTGTAAAAATTGACACCGTCAGCAGATCACAGTCAATCATACATGTGTGACTTTAGACTTGGTTATAACTAAAGTCAAACATTCTTAGTGTATGTTTGATTCCACCTTTGGAGAAGCCAAAACTGATTGTAGAGGTGTAGAATTAATTGACATTTTTGGTTGCTTTCTTTCATGTAGAATTGATTTTGCCTCCACAACAACTTATCCTACTTGGAGCTAAAATTTCTAGCTTTTTATTCTAAAATTGATTTTTACATTCAAATTTATAGTTCAACTTACTTTAACATGAATGTATCCAATCAATTTTACATAATCAATACACTCAAAATCAATTATTATCACCGCAAAACCAAACATAAACGTAATTCTCCAACAATTCTAATTAATTGACAGTGTAAATCGATGTTTGTATGAGTTGAATCATATAATTCACCACCTCATTAATTAATTGACAGTGTAAATTAATGTATATGAATTAAATCATATAATTCACCACCTCATTAATTGAGTAATTTCATCAAACATTTGAACTACCATACCTTAATAGTCCCGCCATAAACCATAATACTCGGCCGATTAAGCCGTCCCATTGCAATAATCGTACCTGGCATCTATAAAACCATAATAAGAAGATACACAGCAACAAAATAAATCCAAAAACATAGAGATATATAGAGATAAATTCTTACATTTTTATCACAACCAGGGATAGAGATATTCCCATCATACCACTGAGCAGCCATAACAGTTTCAATACTATCAGCAATAAGATCTCTAGACTGCAAACTATAACACATCCCTCTAGTCCCCATAGAAATAGCATCACTAACACCAATAGTGTTAAACCTAAACGGAATCATACCGGCTTCGGCGACGCCTTCTTTAACAGCTTCGGAGAGATGGAGGAGATGCATATTGCAGGTGTTTCCTTCGTACCAGACGGAGGAAACACCGACTTGTGGCTTTTTTAAGTCGGCATCGGAGAGACCGACACCGTAGAGGATGGCTTGTGATGCGCCTTGGGATTTTGGTTCGGTGATTCGGGAACTGTATTTGTTGAGTTTTGTGGGTTCGTTGGAAGGGGGATTGGTGGAGATGGAGGATTTTACGGATATGCGCCGAGAGGGAGTGGGGGTGTGAGTAGGGAAGAGGGGGGTATAGGTTGGGGAAAAGAGAGTGGACTGCATTGTTACGGCGGAGGAGTGTGGAGTGGAGAGGGTTTTGGAGTGGGCGCGGAAAATGGGTTTAGGAATGTAGTAGGTAGTGAGTAAGAAGGAGAGTGATTAATCGTTTTTATCGCTTTTTTCTTTATCTTTTTTTCTATTTTATTTTCTCGTGGGATGTGTAATAATATTATATTAAATATAGTTGTAAATAAGTTAATAAACACGTGAAGCCACAATAAAATAAAATAGATTAAAAAAAGATGTCTCGTGAGCATAGCACAGTGCATTGTTATATGCAGGGGTTGGGGTTCGAACCCCAGACACCCCACTTATTCACCGTGAATTCTAGCCACTAGGCTACCTGACAAAAACAAATATACTCCTTGCTTCTTTTTTTTTATTACAAGATTTAAGAAAAAACACACAAAAAAGAAAACTACAATTTACGAAACCGAGTTTATGGAATTAGGATCCTCTCCATTTATGTTTCTTTTCATTTCTTTCATTTTTTTAATATATGTGTAATGGTCAAAATGACTTATAATTTAAGACCGAGGGAGTAGTAATAATGTGTGCACTCTTTGTAAAGAAAATTCATAAAATATGCAAGCTATTTTCAAGGTAGAGTGAATAGGTTTATATGTCCCTGAATTTGTGTGCACCAATCAATTTAATCCTCAAATTTTTTGAAATAGCAAAACAATCCCTCAATTTAATTGACGTCCATCAAATAAGTCCCTTGGTTAAGCTTGATTGGTAGAACATGGAGAGGTGTATTTGAAAGTGATGAGTTGTATGTCCACATCACGTGCCCCGTCTACCGGGGCCCAAGTTTCTTGAATTTACGGGTTTCTTTCTTCTTATTGCAAAACCAAAAGAAGTTGTAAAGAAGAAAACTTTGGTCATGGTGGTTGAGTTGTTGTTTTTGAAGTGGATTGGGGTTGAATATGACAAATTACTACTTCACTGTCATGTCTTAATCAAAGTGTTCCTTTGTGTTCAATGATTGCATCTCCGTTTATGGTTGTGTTCAGTTGTTCATTAACTCCAGCAAAGAAAAATTCATCTTGCTGAGAATGAGATTGTTTAGAGTTTGATGTTAGAAGCACGGGGTGTTTTTGCACAGAAGAAGCACGAAGTGTTTTTATCGTGACAAATTTAAAGTTTAGACAAAGTAGGAGAATACTTTGAGATTGAGAATCACATGATTCTATATTGTTTGTGTATTCTTCAAACCCATAACAAAATAGAAAGAGAAAGGAAAATTAACTTAATTCAAAGTACCTATTAATTAAGACATAATCATACCGGCTTCGGCGACACCTTCTTTAACGACTTCATAGATATGGAGGAGATGCATGTTGCAGGTGTTTCCTTCGTACCAGACGGAGGAAACACCGACATGTGGCTTTTTTAAGTTGACGTTGGAGAGACATACACCATAGAGGATTGCTTATGATGTGCCTTGGGATTTTGGTTCCATGATTCGGTAACTGTATTTGTTGAGTTTTGTGGAATCTGTGGAAAGGGGACTGGTGGAGATAGATGATTTTACGGACATGCATTGGGAGGGAATGGGGGTGTGAGTGGGGAAGAGGGGGTTGATTGCATTGTTGATGGTGGAAACGGCCGAGGAGTGTGGAATGGAGAGGGTTTTAGAGTGGGCACGGAAAATAGGTTTAGGAATAATAGTAGGCCGTGAATGTTGTACGAAAGAGTGATTTTAATTTCTCATATCGTTCTAATCACTTTTTTCTTTATCTTTTTTTTTTATCTTTTATTTTCTTCTGGGATGTGTAATAATAATATTAAATATAGTTCGAAATAAATTAATCACCACGTGAAGCCACAAGAAAATAAAAACTAAAAAAAAAAAAACACTCCTTAAATTTTTTTGTTACAAGATTTAAGAAAAACAACACGAAAAAGAAAACTACAATTTACAAGATTGAGTTTATGTAGAGTTTGCTACTATAAGGTAAGATATGTTTGGTGGAGGGGATCTGATGAGGAAGAGGAGGGGTTTCAAGCTTAGCTAAAGTAGCACAACTATTACTTTCATGAAAGGCGTGGGAGGTGTTGGCGATGATTATGGTCCGATCAAGGTTGTGATGATCATTGATGTTTTGAATCATAATAGCATACTTGTGGTATCGAGGAGTTGGTTCCTTGAGAATGTTAACACTCTGGAGAGTCTAAATAGCTAATGACATCTTGTAAGTTCATCTCTCTAGCAAACGAACGTCTCGGTGAATTGCATAGAGCTCAACCAGAAAGATGTCAATAAAACCTACAATGTATCCTGAACAACGTGAAATCTATGTCCCATAAGGAAGATGCAGTATGCCTTCATAGCCTATTTTAATAGGATTTTCAAGACAGCTACCATCGACATTGATGACCATGGAGATGTAGTTATAATTTAACTATATTTATTTTTATCGCCTAAAAAAACTATATTTATTTTAATATTCTACCATAAAATATTATTTAATTTTACGATAAATAAAAGTCAGGATTGCCAAAAAATATTTATTTATTTTTATGTTAAATAATAGTGTTGGCTAGAATTTTTATGTTTTTAAAGTGTCCTTACAAATTAGATGTATAAATATGTAGTCATATTTTTAATAAACATTTATGTTAGTCAAAAAAGTTCTAGATGGAATTATAATATCTTGAAGTTACTCTAAACTAGTAATTTTATTTTTAGGAAGTAAATATATCTCTATATTTTATTGCGAAAAAGTTAAAATAAAAAATAGGTTTTTATATCTTTTTTAAAAATTAAAACTATAAAATGTTAATTTCACTTACCTATGATTTTTTTTTTTGACCAACATCTAAAGTATTAGACCAACTTTTATAAATAAAAATAAAAATATTTTAATTTCTAATGGACTAAATATACAAACTTTCATAAAAACTTATCATTCAAGTTTCTTAAAAATTGTCCTAGGTACTCATTAGCATCTCCCTTTTATAAAATAAACATTCATTTTTTTTTTAAAGGAAAAAATAAACATTCATTTATGCAACCCTTCTGGTGCACATGTGTTTAAAAAATGAAACGATTTGATGTGAATAAAATTTGGACCTTAAGCTTGATAAATGATTGGGCTTGAAGTATGACTCACTTTGATAATTGTTCTATAGACCCCCTCAAAATGCATATGTTTAACTGATGAAAAGTTACGATTGATTGCATGAAAAGTTATCTTCTGATGGGCATAAAAAAAGGAAAAATATGAATGGGAAGATAGATTTCAAAGGATTACTAGCTGGCATATTTTAGAAAGAAAAAAAAAAGAACATAAATAAATGTTTTCATGTTAAACATAAATGATACAACTCTGTCGATGACAATTGTGTCATCATTGACTAGATTGGAGTTCCATGAGATTCATTTAGAAGAAAGAGGGATAATGGTGTAGGTGACATTTAATACTGATTAATTTGATTTGCAAACTGTGAAGCAATCTAGAGGAGAGGAGAACATGGACAAAAGATCAAAAGAATGGAAAAGTGGAAGAGGAAGAGTAACGTGAAAAGGGTTTTTAGACCAAACGGTTGATTTTGAAAATTTAATTACATAATAGAGGCATCCGCATTTGAGTCATTTTGGGTTGTAATTGTATTTTGAAGGGGTGTAACTAGAAACATTCTTTATCGACTAAATTGAATGTTTATTTTTTTCCATGCAAAGGAAATAAGACCACCAAAACTACACTCGAGAACGAGCAACGCGTAAAGTATTAGGCAAAGAAAACAAGTTCCGTTAACAAACAATTCGGTTACAATGTAGAATCGGAATCAATCATAATGGCAGTGAACTCAAGTATGCAATTCCAATCAAGCATGAGAATTCAAGTAGCTAGACTCCATTGTTTTCTTTTTTTGACAAAACTAGACTCCATTGTTGTTACCCATACCAATATTGTTGAAGGAGATAGTGTTTATGTTGACTTTGGTGATGTTGATGATAGGAGTTAGGAGGAACCTAAGCTACATCTTGCAAGGGTTTATTCAAATGAGAGGCCACAAAGACGTGCAAAAAAAAAAAGATTTGTCAATTGCTCCACTTGTTATTATTAAATACCAAATCATTCCTAGTTTTCCAAATAAACAAACATGTTATCATTAACAATAACCCCTTAGAGAGGTTGCATGAATAAAAGGTGTCAGCAGTAAAAAGAAGATCGTGTCAAGCTTTTCATCTCTATCTAAATTTACATTCTCTTCTTTATTTTGATTATTTCATTGCTTCTTTATTTTCTTTTTAATTTTAGTGGTAAGTCGGACTTGTTCTACACTTCTACGTAATTTCTTAAGTAAAAAAGGGATTTATACTTTAAAATAATCTTAATTAACATGTGGAATTAGTTTTCGTAATTAGGCAAAGAGATACATTGGTTTTCAAAAGATATGTTCATTTATGCAAACTTTTTTTTGGAATTAAGATTATCTACGATCACCTTTTTCACGTAGTCGTGACTTTAGCAGTTGTGCGATCTTGATCGGACGATCTAGAAAAATTAGATTTCACTTTTTATTATATAACTCTTAAAATACCAATCTTAAATAATGATCATCCGATCTTGATCAATCAGTCACTGATGTATAACTATGTGTATTGCGTGATTTATCAATGTTGTCAATTGCAGTTCCTTTTTTTTGGCCAAGATGCACATATCTTTAAAACAGTGAAATGATTTGATATGAATTAAATTTGAAAATTGCTCTTCTCACTTTCAGTTTTGTTCATTCACACATGAGAATTACCAATACAACGTCAATGACAATTAACTGTCATTCGCTACCAACAATAGTTAAATGCCGCTACGCTACCCTAGTGGAAGTTAACATCTGTTGCAATGATTTTTTGTATTTAGGCCAACACCAACAACTCACACCTGAAACTCACTTTTTTTTTTCCCATTTCACCTTCAAAAACTCAAAAAGTGTGATTTTTTGGTGATTTTTTTTTTGTCTCAGGTCATTAAAAAGAGTAGCTAGAAGGTTTCTACGTATTGAGGCAAAATCCCTAATTAATGGACTTTGATTAATTTGTTGGTATTTAACTTGTGCTCTTGAGTGGTTAATTAAGACAGGAACAAGTTTCAATTCATACCAAGATACAAAGAATCAAAAGACATAAAGACTTAATAACTCAGTTAGAGTTCAGAAAGTTAAAAAGAGTTCAGAAGGTTGGACAGAGTTCAGAAGGTTGTTCATGATGAACATCAAGAACCAAACCCAGAAATTCATGAACCAAATGAAGAACATGCAAGGTTCACGTGACTTAAATAAATGCCCAGTAAAGTACATTGACTAAGATCAATCAAGGAATAAAGGCATTTAGTTGTTAAAATCAAAAAGGGCATCTTCAATGTTCTTTCAAGACTATGAACATTTGAAGTACAATACATTAGGAATATTCCATTAAGAATATCATCCTAGATGTTTTCCATGTTGCACTTCATCAATGTTTCACTATTAGGATTTGATTACATCAAATAAGAGTCTTACAAATCATCCTAAGTGAAACAAAAGAAACATTCTGAAGTCCCCTGAGTTCAGAAAGTTCAATCCTGCTCCATGCTTTATCTGACATGAACAGTACAGTGGTTGGAAAAGAAAAAGCAAATCCAAGAGCAAGATCAAGTTTGATTCAACAAGATTTCGACACATAATGGAGTTGATACTGTACAAAGCAAACCAAATCCCCTAAAGCATGGAAGTGAAGTGACAACTCCACTTTATCAATTTTGCAGTAGTTCCAAGGCAGATTTCAAAGAAGATCTGACCCAGGAACATTTTGAAGTACGCCCAAGATAATCTTCATAGTCCAACCCAGAAATTCATATGACATTCATCTGCTGAAGCCCAAGTGCATATCTAACCGTTCATTCACATGAACCCAGATGAAGATCATGATGAACACAACAACATTCTGAAGTATTTCATTTTGCCTAAAAATTCAAGTGAAAGTTTATGGGTCCTAGGACATGTGGCACAAGACTATTGGTCACTCTCCAACGGCTACAAAGGCTCAAGAAACTCTATAAATAGAGATCAAGGCCTCAGCATAACACACACCTTTGCAAAACATACAAGAAAACAACGTAAGAGTGTTTGAAGCTTTAGCAAAAACATTGATCTCACAAAGATTCCAAGAAGTCTTTAAAAGTGTGCATCAACATTTCTCTTATCTTTTCAAAGATAAATCTCTACCTCCATTCTTCTCTTGTCTGATCCAAATCATTCAAACTCCATACAAATTGTAAACAAAGTCTCATCTAGCTTTAGGGGTACTAAAGTCTTAGTTTGAGCAGAATATGTAAAGTCTAAGTGGGTAACTTAGCCAGAAAGGTGTAAGCCTGCTGAGGCTTAGAAAATACAGTTGTTGTAATTGTTCAGGTGAACAAGGTTGTAAGGTGCAAGATTTGAGAAGTTATCTCAAGCATCATAGTGGAAAATCTCACAAGATTGTGAGGAATGGACGAGCCCACATTGGGTGAACCACTATAAATTTATGTGTGTTCTTCTTCTCTTCTCTTTACTATTTACTTACAGTAAACATATCGCACACAAACACAATTAATTATTTAAACTGTTTTTACACTAACACTTCAGAACGTTCTGAAGTCTGTCTGTTAACTTAACCATTCTAAGTTAACAACTTGAGAATAACTTTTAAGTGACAGGATTAATTTTTAAAGGGTCACAATTCAAACCCTCATTCCTTGTGACTATTTTATCCACTTCACTACGTTCATCAAACCAGGTAATACATCATCTAAGTTAACTTCATTATGCAATTTTTCTGTCAAGTACGCCATCTTTGCTGCCCTATACGAAGTGAAAGTTAACTGCCGCTGGGGTGCCAACGTGAGTTAACTGCTGCTAGCCCCTAGTTAATTTTCCCAGCAGCCGTTGGTGAAAGCGTCAGCAGAGAGATTGACCATAACAAAAAAAGGGAAGAAGAAGTAGAAGAAAAAGGGTAGGATGGTCATTTCACACTTGTCCAATTTCATTAAGGGTAAAATGATCATTTCATATGAAATTTGCTGAGTCATCAATGTCCTTTCTTAGTCAGATTCTGCTATGTCATCGTCAGGTCACTAATCATGTGCCTAGTAATCATATGTAATTATGACCATATTTCAAGTGATTAATAATTGCAGGGAAATTTTAGAATGATTAGTAAAAATAGAGATTAAAATTCAAATGAACCCTATTTACAAGGACTATAGACATATTTAAGCCATACTTATATAACTGAAAGGCATGTATATCTCACATCTTAATAAGCTTACATGCATGGGTTTGATAAACAAGTTATTATGATATATACAGAATATAATATTTAGTGTCATTGGATCGTTTGTAATTTTTATTTAGGATGACATGTCCTTCCCAAACTTCTTTCATATGAAAACTATCATTTTTCCATTTACTATGGGATGATAGCGATCAAAATCTATGAATATCAAAATTAACTAGAATATAAAACTTTTTTTTTATTTAAGGAAACTAGAATATAAAACTTAAAACTAAATAAATTCACGTAATCATAAAAATTATATTTAGGTAATCATAAAAATTACCTATAAGTTTTTTTTCACAATTCTCAGATTGTTAAAGTTTTATGTTGATAACGTGTTATAAAATAATATAAAAGGATAAGATGAAGAAGGTGAAAACTTTGTATATTATTCTCTTCAAATGTGTATCTTTACATCAAAACACGAGTTTTATTTATATGATACAAATAAGCAAATGAATGATCACGTGCAATCAAAGACCACTAACAATTCATTCACTAACAAGAGATAAGAATTTAAAAGATCAAGAATTGACATACACCAACATTGTTATTCATAACAATCATTATATTTTCTTAATTCAAAAGTTAAGTGTATTAAGAGACTCATAAATCAATGGGGTTAGTCACGTTTTATCGAAGATAATTGCATCTTCATCTCGCTTTTATATCTTTTATTGGTGAATGGGGTTAGTCTCGTTATTGATCAATGGGGTTAGTCATTGTTTGCACCATTTAACCATAAATTAAATTAGTATCTCATGGCTATAAAATTATTGTAATCCTTTAACCATATTGATGAATCAATTAAACTCCCTTTATCACAATAACAACTGTTCCTTAAGAAGAAGTCAAAAATGAAGAAGACTGAAGCACCATTTTTCAAAATGCTAAATAGAGCATTGAGTCCCACCTTGGACACAAAACTTTGAACGTGTCCATAAACAAACAAGAGAAGAATCAAACAAGAAATTAGTCTTTATACTCTACACTACAGAATAAGGAGAATTTAGTCAGTAAAAATTCCAAGGTCGTTTTCATCCCACAAGGTCATTGGTACGATGCCTCAAAAGACAAGAATGAAAAATCGTATTCAATGGACAGTGATAAATTGAAATAAAATCAAGAAGAAACAAATAAAAAGCATGGAACCAACACCACACACCTCATGCACCCCATACATACTCTAACAATTATACACCACAAGATTATAGCCACACAAACTCCTTCACTTTATTATATTTTCTTCTATGTTGACAAGAGTAATATTTTTTAATATTTTCTTATTTTATAATTTTCATATATTGAAGGGTGATTTGATTAATACACCCCCTTAAAATATAATTACTAGTTCAAAATATCTGATTAGACTAGTTTGCGTCTTCATTACCATGCGTGATTCTAAATTGAAATGGTTGGTTGATAGTTGATATTATTGAACAAACTTCCTCAACCACAACTTCTTTATGTGGCTCTTAAAATATTTAGCCTAGTACGACTTTCTTTTAATTAACATTAACTTATTAATGTTTCATTTATTTAATTGATATAGTATACAATAGTAGATATTTTTGTGTAAGATGTCAATAAAGTTGAATTCACATTCCCATGTTCATTTGATGTGATGGCCGGCCGCGCCAAGTCATGATTTGTTCCAACAATTCACTCAAAGGATAATCTCATGCAAGAAGAATCAAACTTTATATTAATTAATATGTTTGTATTACTTAATTGAAATTTTATAATGATAGTAGTACTAATCCAATAAACTAATTTAAGGTTAAGCAATAATAATAGCTCCCAGATGTTTGGTTAGTGGCTACCATTAATATAAAAATAATGAAATATCTCTCATAAAATAATGTATTTAATTAATTTATTAGAGCATATCAAAATGTGGCTAAGCAGTGGAGTTACGACATTGACATTGTTCGGCTATGTATGGTAGTAACAACATATATTATGCATACCAAAAAATTTGGTGTGATTTCAAAAACGTTACACATGAAATAAACATGGCATGGTAATTAAGAATGGAAGGTTTATGTTACTTTCTTACTAATTCACATGGTTGTTGATAGGTAGTGAGGCACATGACTAGTTCTAGGAAGGAAAGTCTCTTCTTCAAGGCAATTTCCTCACACTTTTGAATGAATGAAAGAAAAATAATAAGTTTCTATTCAGAACCACAAGTTCAATAATGTGTCTAACCACTAGCGATGGAATTTTTTGACACGTTTCTATCTTTTCTTGGTTAAAAACAAGTGCCATTGACCCCAGATGCACCGTGCTTCAAGCAACCAAACAACCAATTTCTTATCATAGTTTTGTCACTCCAAGTATGATGTTGAAGCCATCATGTACAATTTTATCGATAAATAGTAACCAATGCTAGGCTATCAAGAAAGTGATTCAACTTAAATAGTTGATTCCTTCTGGTTAAGTTAAGGACATATTGTTGGAAAAGAATTGTGAGTTTAAGAGACTTTTGATCGAATTTTGTATTATCAAACCTTAAGTAAATCGTTATCATAGTTTTCACACTCTAAATTTTATATCGGTGTCTCCATATTCAACTTTTTCAATAAATAATACAACTGAACGATCTTAGGTTTTAAGTGAACAATACTTCATTCAAAATCATATACGTAGGGTAGAAATAAGTTATGTCAAACTTAATTGATTTGTTTTGAAAAATCAACCCCTTACAATAATTTTTAATTTTTTTTAAAGAAACTTAGCATAATTTTGTTTTGAAAAATCAACCCCTTAGAATAATTTTTAATTTTTTTTAAAGAAACTTAGCATAATTTGTTATATGTTGTTTTTTAATATGAGCTATTTTTATTTTATTTTTAAAATGGGACTAGTAAATCAAAGAGACTATGTTTTACTTCAAAATTTAACAAAGACATTTTAATAATCTCACTAAATTTATGACATTCTTTTCAAATTCTCAATTTCTTAGAAGAAATGAACATGTTCATTATTACGATAATTTAATGTATAAAATATCTAACGAAAATTTTGGTAAGAAAAAAAAATCTAATTAAAGTAACCATTTCCATTTTAGATCAACTGATCAAGTAACGCCTAACCTGTTTCCATTTTACTACATATACACGTTTTATAAATGTTTCATTTAACAAAAACACTTTGTTTTGTTTAATGCACTTCACTCTTTAATTGCTTAACTAAAATTTCTTCCGGATTGAGAAAACACATGTTCAATAATGTCAGCCTAATTTTATGCTTTTAATTGTCGAACGCACAGTTCCAGCCTAATTTATTCGTCCCCGTCAAAATTCATCACCTCATCAATTGACTTCCTACTTCTTTAATCTTCAAATATGAATTTAAGCATATGTTTGGAACCATGATGTGATGAATGGCCAAGAAAACTAGACACTGCGGTACAAGAAAGCTGAACCAAACAAACGCTAAATTAAGCTAAAATAAAGTGTATAAACAAACATAAATTACAATTAATTATCATATGGTTTTTCTCTCATTTTCAAAACATACAATTCATCCTATAAACAAGAAAAATATTTCTTTGCAATTAAAAATAAATTGAGCAAAGCTACTAAGCTAATCACCCACAAGGCCACAACCATAATCCTCAAAATATCAAAACAGAATAAACAAAAAATAAACTAATGCATACATTGCATAGTAATAATAATTATAAAAAAAAAATCTAAGTAGTTTAGTTTTTGTTAGAGAAAGTTAATCAAAGAGATTACAAATAAAATAATATCTCTACTATAGTACGGCCTCAATCGTGTGGCTGAGAATGCTCCGTTCCATTTACGTCGCTATACCGCCGCATCGCCGCCTTCGACGACGGTTCCCCGTCGCACCCTATCAAATCAACCTCATCCACCTCTCTTCGTTGATTTTTCCAATTTTTTGTATCCGAAACCTGAAACAAGAATCAACAGAAAATAATTAACAAATTGAAAACTCAGATGCAGAAGAAAATTAATAATTTAATTTACAACAGAAAATAATAATTAATTACCTGAAAATCATGATCCAAACGACGTCGTTTCAAAGAAATCGTTGTAACTAACTTCGAAACAACCTCATCGTGGTTATCGTTGCACTTGCTAACCGTAACTGACTCATCGCTACCGGAAGAACTCGAAGCCGGTGGTGGCTGCGCCGCCGTTGACGACCAAGGTACAACCTGATTATCACCGTCCTCATCACCATCAACATCCTCATCAGAATCAGAATCATAATCGGTGTCTTCTTCATTGTCATTGTCGCCTTCACTTTCTTCTTGTTGCTCGGCGCTGGCACCGGCGTTGGCGTTGGCGTGGGCATGGAGTTTTCTTCCGCCGGCGCATCTATCACACAAGGAAAGCGCGTTACCGAGCCTAGCGCCGGAGGCTTTCCACGGTGTGGGAGATTGACAAGCGTGACAGAGGAGAGTTCTCATGTGTCTCTCAACCAAAAAGTTAGCAGCGTGAACCTTAGAATCGCAGTCCCAGCATAAGCTAGCCTGGTCGGACTCACAGAAAGTTCTAGCTGGAAGTTTGCAGAGTTCACAGTTTTTCTTCATGATCAGAGTCTTCTGATTTTCCTTTCTCTCAACGCGGTTTCGTTCTTGTTTGATTTGTGATTTTTGTTTTTGCGGAATTTTCGTGTTTTTGTTTCTCTCTCTTTTCTTTTCTTGTGATGGTTTGGTATGGATGAAGAATGGGTAAGAAGAGGAAAGTAGATGCCTCTTCCTGATATTTATAGGCAAAAACTATATTTTAAGATAAGTTTTATTTTTTTG
>Ga0228710_1000390_pt1 | contig 53011 bp, 22 predicted proteins | sample MedpolnodulmetaG_FD_177995 | JGI IMG/M metagenome (GOLD analysis project Ga0228710, IMG submission 177995) | Root nodule microbial communities from Medicago polymorpha collected in Santa Monica, California, United States - pink nodules | ecosystem: Host-associated > Plants > Roots > Nodule... | reverse complement strand
TTTTATTACTATTTCTTTTTTTAGTAATAAATATTAGTATAGTTAATATTTTGGTGGTAGAAGAACTAAATTCCTATCACTTCTGAACTATATGTTCATTTTTCCCTAAAAAAAAAAAAAAAACTACATGTTCATTTTAGTATTTATAACTCTTTCAGCTAACCCTCAAGTGAATCTTGTATTCACTTAACTCAGTTTTAATTAGTGCTAACGCAAATAGTCTAGTCGATTATAGATTAAAGGTCCAATTTAGTTTGACGACACAAAATGTCCCAATTTAGTCATTCACTTTTGTAGAATGCATCAATTTGTCGTGTCATATTGGAATCTCTCAAATTTCATGCTGAATATCAAGTTGTACTCGAAATTACATATTTAGCGTCTATTTTATCAGGACAATTACATAAATAGGTCACTACTTTAATCAATATCTATGAAGCACGGACATCCTTTGATTTAGACGTGTTTCGGTATCGAACATATGTCCGTGTTTCATAATCAATGTTGAACGAAGACGGAACTATAACTCGATAAAGTTTTTGTAAAGTGAAAGAATACTAACTCAGCATTTTATGAAAGTGATGGAGCAAATTGACACACTGCGACTAAGTTGCACATTTACACGTATCATCTATCATAAAAGTTTGAAAAATGATATTTGTACAACTATTTTGTGATAATTTTTGTACAATTTTCTCTCTCATATTCACATGATGTTTTTATCTTCTCTCTTCCTTTTTCTCTCTCCATTGTTTTTTACCAATAAAAATAGAGAAAAATAAGGTTGTCATGAAATGGATGTATAGATATCATTGCTCTAAAAGTTTATATGAAAAAGTTACAAATTGATTGGGAGGTGCTTGAAATGAGGCCTCCTAATAATATTTGTCTCTAAAGGTACCACGTTGCATACAAATATGACTCTACTCCTGATCCACTACCTCACCTGAGACTGGCAATTCAAAATAATATAAAATTGCAAGTGCATAGAGGCACATGTATGCTCTGGACCCTGTTTTGTTGTAGCTCACTTTTCCCCTTAAAGCATGATTGATTGATTGTGTTTCTCCAATTTTTCACAAAATCACCTCAAACATAAAATACTATATATGTATATTGAATTTCAATCTATTACATTTTCCTCAAAAGAAAAATATCTTCTCTACATTCTTCAGTCTTAAAAATCAAGCGTATTACTACATGTTCTTATAAGTCTAATATATGATAACTAAATTAATGGTATACAATATTTCATCTATTTCTTATGGAAGAAAGCTTGTTACCCAAAGCCGGTTTAAGAACTAAGCAATCCAACTTGTAAGAAGTCTACGTCTTAATGTTTTGGTTCAAAAAATACTTGAATTAATTTTACTGTAGTTGTATAAATATATAAGGGTTAAATATATTTTTGGCCCCTATAGATATATCAACTTTCGTTTTAATCCTTTTAAAATTTTCCTTCAACTTTTAGTCCCTATAAAATTTCCAGTCATTACTTTTGGTCCCTATTTTGAAGTAAATTTTTGTATTTTTTAATGAAATTGTGCAAAAATGTGTTGAAATATTGTAAAAACAAAATTCCCAAAAAAATTAGAATTTTTTAACAAAACACAAATTAAATATGAATTTTTAACCGTAAAACATAAAAAAATTCATATTAAATTCTTGTTTTGTTAAAAATTCTAATTTTTTTTGAGAGAGATTCTTATAATATTATGAATTTTTCAGCAAAATTTCATTACAAAATATAAATTCTACATAAGAGTTTACTTTAAATGAGAGACCAATAGTGAAAATGGAAATATTTTTAGGGACTAAAAGTGAAAGAATTTTTTTAGAGGGGCTAAAACGAAAAATTAACATATTTATAGGGACCACAAACATAATTAACCCAATATATAATATGTACTCATAGTTTATACTTTATAGATGTTTGCAAAACTTAGTTTATGAAGAGATGGTCTCATATCCTACATCACCTACAATTCCAAATTTTGACATTAGCAGTTTTACTTGCAAGGACATCGTCCATTTTAAAGTTCAACATATTTTGACGATTGTCCTTTTTAGTAAAAGTTTTCAAGATATGAAAGTTAAGTTTGACATGATCACACAGAAGACAGTTTTAGGGTGTTCGAAAGCAACACATGCTTAGGATTTTCTTCTAACTATCCTGATTGATAGGTTATGTCAGCATATGTCACCAGTGTAGTACCGTACCCTTAGATATCGTCTTATGATTCCACTATTTCCTATTCATGAGACGTGCCCTGTTTGTCGTAAGGCGTGCCTGAATACTTTTGGGGAGCATGTAGTTCATTGTAAGGAGCTTCCCGACTTTAAGTACAAATATGACGTTGTTAGTGAAGACGGAGGCCCCTATGAACTTTCCGACTGACCCACTAGATAGAAGATCAACATGCTTTTATACCATTTTCTTTTGGCACCTTTAGCTTCCTAACACCAGAGGTTGTTGACCTTCTACATAGAGTTCAAAGGTCATGCACAAAGATGTCATGACTCCTAGGTCCATGAATGTTGGGTTTACGAGATTCAAAAAGGTCTAGTAGTACAGTTTGTTGCATGTTTGCTTTCTATTCATGTGTAATTAATCCTTGATATATATATAAGATGAATTGAATCTATTTATTTTGAAATGCCTCACAAAGTTACTTATTTTAAAAGGGAGGGAATATATTTTAAGGTATGAACTTGCCGTCCATGAAATTTTGAAAAACATAATGATCCAAGCCTGACAAGTTTCCACTTAATTAGTAAAAAAAAAGTATAAACAAAGAACACAAACACAAACTTGACCCTTCCACGGCCAGCAGCTCCTTGGAAACACCTGCACTATATGTTACTTATGTTCTCTGTATCTATCATATTAGATATTATGATACGATATATGATATTCCTGTAGAGATTATTAATTAATAAACTATTTTCAATTTTTTAAAGATGATATCATTTTCAGCTACAGAAGAACATGTCTCACCATTCAAGTATTCAACAAAAACCGCCTGAGGAAAAATATAAATTACACAACCATGTCGTGTATGGATTAGCTAGAGAGATTCTCTGTTTCTACTTGCTAAAACAGTACCCTACATTATCATGCGCATTTTAACAGAGTTACATTGTTCTTGTTTGAGAGTAACAATATTGTCGATGTCGTATATATGCTCGGGCTCATGCACTCTTGTGGTTAGAAAATGAATATATGCAATTTGGCCAAAGCTGGTCGACGACTTTTGATGAATTTTTTCATCACGTTTTTTTCATGTACAGTAGACGTATTCAAGACCATTCTAGATCGGAATATAGTGGAACCAACCAAATACTAGATCACATATACGCGGCACTTGACACGTTTGTCTTCCTAGCACCTAATACCGGAAGTGTTGACATTCTATTAACACTTTTGGCTTTGTAGTTCTAAAGGTTGTTGACATTTTAAACTGAGTTGAAAGGGTTATGCATAATGTTATGTCCCTTAGTCCATGAATGTTTTGTTTAAAAGAATTGATTTTACCATCCAAAAAATATTAGTGGCATAGATTGCTACATGATTGTGTTCCATACGTCTATAATTCATAACGAATATCATTATACAATTCATTAAAAAATGCATAAAAAATGAATATATATATATATATATATATATATATATATATCAATATATTCCTTAATAATGCTTATTTTATTTCATCTTTGAAAAAAGAGAAAATTTCAAGTTGAGTTTTAATAGAAATTTTCCATAAAATATTCGGTGTGACTATGCTGATGAATTTTTTTTTTTTAATCTTGACCAATAAATATTTGCGGAGTTTATCATTCCAACTATATTTGTTCTATTTACGAGATATAAATATAAGACAAAACTTAATGCTCGATGGTAACACAATAGGATTGGTTGAGTTTAAGTGTGAGTGTTTTAGTTTCACATCGATTATAAATGAATAAAATGTTTGATATATAAGATAGAAGACTCATATACCTTAATGTTTTAAGGTTTTTGATGAAGATTAATGTCATTCTCTTGTGATCCTCAAACATTAATTTATTGTTGCTCCCGATATTCCTCCCCAACAAGTTGTGCAAGAGATCTTGTTCAACTTTGGTGGGGGTAAATCAAGTATAAGAGGTGGAAACTCACACATGATAGAAAGATTATTGGATTTTCGAAGGTGTTACATGTATATAATATCTGCTCTCTCTAAAACTTCTAAAGCATTGATGTGTTATTGCCCTCGGTGCTCCCGAACTAATCAATAGTCATGTCAAGCCATGTAATTTTATCAAAGCAATAGGAATAGGGTGTAGTTTTTAAAAGATGACATTGAGTGTTCAAAGATTCTAATATAGTCACATTCCAATAATGGTAATGTCGGTACAAGTTAGTCGTTGTATCTAAAAATATCGGAAAAACTTTCTATAATAGAAAAAAAGACCTCGCGGAGCTGTAAAGTACACAAGTTTACAGTGAATTGAGTCAAACAGTCAAACATTAAATTTCAAACAGTCAACTTATACCACACGCGTAACTAACACTGAGATTCATCAATTTTTGAGGTGCAAATAGCATCTTTTTCATTTAGAAAGAAAGACCACACGGTGACACGGCTCTTAAAATAGGTGGTAGTTGGTACACCAATTAAGAGCAGACAGCCATGACCAGTTGGTTCCCAAGTCTCTCAAATTTTCTGACCCAAACCTAATATTGTAGCCACCTCCTACCTTAAAAACTTACTCCTTAAACAATTAAAATCAATTGTAACATAAATTCTTTTCAGATAGTTACCATGTTACATTATAAAATTGCATTTGTATTTAAATTAGACTTGACCAATTGAGATTCCTTTCTTCAAATCAATTCATGCACACACAAATGTTTCACTACCTTCAATTTTTTCAAATTTCTATTTCCTTTTCACCCATCTTCCGCTGTCTTGTCTAAAAAGTCCACGCCTTCTAAAATTAAACATAAGAATATACTAGCATATATATATTTATAGTTGTTATTTAATCACCATACCCCATCTTGGTCGTTCACATAATAAATTAATTGATTTCATTAAAAAATATAAAAACTTCATTCATTACCCTCTTTCCTTCTCCTTATATATAGATTATACACCATGCCACTTTCCTCCAACCAATAATCTAAACTCTCTCTAGAACTATAAAAAATTTCAACATCTTCATCATTCTTATACCTATCTATTAGAATACCTATAGCAATGGTAGTACCTTCTCCAACTTCCATGATAAGAACTAAGAAAACAAAGGCTGTGGGAATTCCGACGATTGACCTTTCCATGGAAAGGTCAGAGTTGTCGGAATTAGTTGTGAAAGCTTGCGAAGAATATGGTTTTTTTAAGGTGGTGAATCATGGTGTACCAAAGGAGGTTATTTCAAGGTTGGAAAATGAAGGAACAGAGTTTTTCTCAAAAAACTCTTCAGAGAAACTTCAAGCTGGTACTTCTACTCCTTTTGGTTATGGCTGCAAAAATATTGGTCCCAATGGTGATAAAGGTGACCTTGAATATCTTCTCCTTCACACCAATCCTAATTCAATCTCTGAGAGATCCAAAACCATAGCACAAGATCACCCTATCAAGTTCAGGTATTAATTCAGTCAGTCATTAATTGTTTAATTAGATAAAATATTTGTCTATTAATTTAACATGACCAATTAATTTGATATTGCTTTATAACATAATGATAAAAAGTGGGGGGAAAGTATAATATATTGTAATAATAAAATAACGCAGATTGAGGGGACTTTAGGATTATAATATATGAACTAATATATAAGGTAGGGAACAAGGTGTTATCAGTTAGTGTTTCTTAAGTGTCAAGCAGGCTGGTGGGGGATAGCCAGAGTACAGACTCTGACGAGTTTGACAAAACATTGATATTCTATATTTGGGTGGTTGATATATCATTTTTTATTTCCATATTGCGGTAACATTTCAAAAGGTTGGAATGAAAAAGGTTGATAACAAAAAGAACTGTGAAGGAAGGACATAAGTATTTAATATTATCAATGCTTTATGCTTTGTATCCTAGATAGGGACATTTTTCCTTTATATTCCAAATCATACCAGAAATGAAATTTATTTTAATTAATAGTCTAACAAGTGCATTTTGCCTCACCTTCTTGATGTAATATGTAGTTGTTTTCTCGTGGTTGATTTGGCTACGTGACTATGACTTCTACACCTTTCAATTAGTTGGAGACCATTCTGATGTTAACAGAATGGATTCATTTGGGCTTCTATTCATCTTGATGAGCCCTGTCTCTGACTTTGTCTGTACAAAACTGCATAACCATTATCCCGACTTGTACCAGAATCCCATTGGTTTGTGTTGGAACATCACAAGAGTACTAAGTAAGAGGTTACGGATTCGATCCTGTTACTAACATTTTTTTCCTCTAAATTTTAGAGGGTCGCGTGGACATGTGTCACATTTATGTGTGGAGGTTAAAGTGGTGTATACCACGAATGGTGGTCTATGTATCAACTTGGATACCGAATATAGACACCTCTTCTAAAAAGATTCAAATATTGATCCGTCCTGTTATGTAACTTACTTTTCTTTGTTAATTGAGGATTAAGATAAAAATAATAATAAATTCAATTCAATCAAGAGGAGGTAACGGGAAGTGGCACTCAGTCTTAAACTTAATTGAATATGGAACCCACCAACCATCAGCCCCCAAAATTATCTTATGAGATTAGGGTGTAATATGTATGATGCAATTGCTTGAGAAACTTATCTTCATAATGAAAAATTATCATGCATAATCAAACGTTACTTTTGGCTTCATCCAGAAGTAGCACTTACTAGTCGCATAGAATACGAAGATAGGCGGTCCACCATATACATTTAAATATAAATCTATTATTAGATCAAATGAGATATGATGATATTTAATGATTTGATGGTGTCAAAAAAAAAACATTCACATGATACAATACTATCTTATGAGTGAGCTGAAAAAACATATATAGCAAAGTAATCCACAGCGAACTAGGTTATTTTTGGCATAATATCTTGCATATGGATATTTCTTGTGACAACATCTTGATTTTGCTTATTATTATTATTTATTTATTTTTATAAAGATCTTCCTTCACTTTGACCCAAAAGAAATTAAACCAACCGATACCTCATTGCGTGTCTCACTCGTGTTCCAATCAATTCAATAGTGTACTACTAGTATTCATTAGCACAATCAAATCAAGAATATAGGAAAAAACCTTTATTTTCTTCATTTCAATAATTAAAAAGTGAAATGAGTTTAAATGATTTGACCCGCCACGTGTCTTTGCCGGCTAATATTTGGCAACGTTGATAATAGAAAAGACGCATTGTTTTCACAAGATACAAAAATAGTAGTGTTAGTTAATAGTTGTGACTATGTGTAACGTTTTTGGCCTTCCAATTTTCTTGCAGTTGCATCGTCACTGATTATATAGAAGCAGTTAAAGAATTAACATGTGAGATTCTTGAGCTAGCAGCAGAAGGATTGTGGGTCCCTGATAAGTCCTCACTAAGCAAAGTTATCAAAGACGTTCATAGTGACTCAGTCCTTAGGATCAATCACTACCCTCCAGTGAAGAAATTAAGCAACGATAATTTGGACCCATCAAAATTCCAAAATAACAATAATAATAATAATAATAATAATAATAATAATAATAATAATACTATTGGCTTTGGAGAGCATTCTGATCCTCAGATCCTAACCATCTTACGGTCCAACAACGTAGGTGGCCTTCAGATTTCAACTCAACATGGATTGTGGATCCCTGTCCCTCCTGACCCCAATGAATTCTACGTCATGGTTGGAGATGCCCTTCAGGTTACTTGCTTTCTAATCAACTCCGTTCGTAATTGCATTGTACTACTGCGATATTTTGTTACACTTTAAAGTTTCGACAAAATCAGTGTCGCAATCATTTTGCATAATATAATTGTAACATTTTAATATAGTACTTATGTTGTTATGTGTGTTTTTCTTTTGTGTAGGTTTTGACAAATGGGAGGTTTGTGAGTGTGAGACATAGAGTATTGACAAACACAACAAAGCCCAGAATGTCAATGATGTACTTTGCAGCACCACCGTTGAATTGGTGGATCAGTCCATTATCAAAGATGGTGACAGCCCATAACCCATCTCTGTATAAGCCCTTTACATGGGCCCAATATAAACAAGCAGCGTATGCTCTTCGATTGGGAGATTCACGTCTTGATCAATTCAAGCTCCAAAAACAAGAAGACAATAGTCATCATCTTCATGACACTTGAATCACTTTCATTGTTTATAGTCCTTTCTTTTGTTTCAATTATTTTCCTTTGTTTTATAAATAGTGTTGATATTTATTTTTTGGTTTTGAAAAGTTATCCGTAGCAATTTAGTGATGTACTATAGTCTAGTCTACCTAGTTGGTATTGTAAAATATATGTAGGTAACCTTCTAAGTCCTTTACAAGGGAATTTTGACATGAATGATGTTCAATGTATTCAGAAATCAGAAGCAACATCATTTTTTTTTCTACTTTTTATTTTTGCGTTTCTACTTTCAAGCATAATTATTAGCCCAAATTGAAAAAGATTGTTAAAGACATATTTGTTTAAGAAACTAAATGGTATAAAGCCAAGTTTGACTTAACCATTATCTTTGTTGGCTCAACAAGATGTGTTAATATACGGTACTTGCAATGGGCTTCCTACCATCCAAACAACATCAAAATAATATCATCCTTTATTCATTTGATTTCACACTCTAATAAAAACATAAAATTAGTAACGTGCATGTTTCATATATTGTTGATGAATAACAATGAAGTCCTACTTATATGCATGCAGGTATTTGTTTTAGTGGTAAATTAAAGCAATGAAAATAATTATTTTTAAATTATAGTAAGCATTATTTGAAAATCCAAAGGTATCTGTCTTCGATTAAGGGCTAATAAGCCAAGTGTTCCCATCAATGTAATGAGTCCCAATAAAGGGTTGAGCAGCCGTGTCATTTAGCAACCGTGCCCATGGGACTCTTCCGGCGGTGTTGGATCCAGGTCCACTACACTTATATTCTCCATAATATGCATTCCTGCATTTGTAAACAAACAAACAAACCTAATAAGCTTTATTTGCACTTACATGATAGGATAGCTTCTTTTTCTACCTTAATGATTCTTAAACATCGGACTTGTGACGGAAAAACACACCATTTTTTGTATTTACCCTTCCGAACGTGTTCTGGTCCGGATTGGTAACTTGAAAAGGGTGTGATTTTTAAGAAAACATTAGGGAAGAAGTAGCTATCTAATAATAAGACAGAATCTAAGTGTAAATTTTTTGTTGTATTAATTATAGTACTAACAAGTAGCGCTTTGTGTTATTCCAGTCTTCCCATCCTTCTGGCAGAACAATCTTGTCCATGTAGGTGTAGGAGAAAACAACTTGTGAATAATTTCCCCATGGTCTTCCGAGATAAGCTGATCCACTACCCGTTACCATGCTATTTATAAAGGAAAATCCAGTATCGTGTGTCGAATTTTTACCATTTTGCGCTGTTATGGAGGTTGCGTTCTTGGATATGGATTTTATAGTACAACCCTGCATAACAATGACAATTGAATTAGAAACTAGGCCATGGTTGATTAGGCAACAAGCTATTATGGTGGCACAGACATGAAAATTGTCTTTTTTATTCATACAGTACTATCAAAATCTCATAACTCAAAAAAAAAAAAAAAATTTTTTATCAAGATGATGTAATTTGCCTCAAACATGAAGGCACAAAAATGAATGGAAAGATTACCTCGTACAGGGACTTCCCATGACCGCAAATGAAATCAACTGAGCCTTGAATAGTGCAGTTTTTGAAGTAATGTAGGCCTTTGTGGTCGTATAGAGTGTCTTGAACACCAGAGAATTTGCAATTGTAAAATGCAGCTTTATTTCCTGTGATTCGAATCGCAACAGCTTGTTCTACTTTCGATCCAACGGGAAATGAAGCAGTGTTCTGTTTTAACGAAGCAGTGTTCAAATGACATCAATTTTATCTTATGCTATTCTTTTTGTTTACCTCCGTTTTACTTTCCCTCCAATATGGAGAGTATAAGATATAAAGATTGGTTGATTCAATTTAACAATTATCTCTACAAAATTCCATTTTAGCCTCTTAACTAAGAAAATAACTTATATTTTGAGTACCTCAAAATTGACGTTGATGGCCATAAAATAGCTAGCATTCACGGCAACAGTGGCACTATTGAATGTTTCCAACTCAGCCCCATCGCCTCCTGTGACAGACCGTGTATCATTTCCCGTTATAGTTGGTGGATCCCTTACGTCCCCTAGAAATGTTATGAAAGGTAGTGTTTTTGGGATTACAATTTTCTCCCTGAAATCAATTAATCATCACAAGTTATAAGAGATACAATGCAATAATATATACACATTGAGTGAGACTGAGCGAGCATTATTCGTACCTATAATAACCCGGTGCAATCGAGATAATCACTCTCCTTGTGTTATTCAATTGAATGCTATTAAGAGCATCTATAATACTCTTAAATTGAGCAGAACCATCTTGACTAACTGTTAATCTAATTTTATTACTCTCAGCTTTCTTCAGCTTAGGATCAAGACCTTGCCCATTGCCACTAACATTCCGATATCTCTTTTCCAAAATTGTCTTTCTCTGGTAATTCTTGACGTTCCATGATATCCATTTGTCAAAATCAGACTCCATTTCTGATCTGCAGCTGAACCATAACAATGTTAGAACCAACAAAATAAAGTGGAAACACCTTCTTGGAACCATAATGCTAATATTAGTATATAATATTACTATACGTTTTGTTTCAAGACAGTGTAGTAGAATATAAGGTCATACACACATTAAATGTTAATGCTCATTGCTATTTACCAAACTAACCCTCATTTATAAGTAAACATACAAACTAGTATACTGTTCTGACGTATGACAGTGTTGAAGGGTATGCTCATTTTATTTTTTCTACTCTTTGAACAAAATTAGTAGATAGAATTAAATATAAAGTGGGCACTAAATTTTTTGTGGAACTATATCAGGAACTGGAGTAGTTGTATTATGGGACCCCAATTCCAAACTATGATCAAATAAGGTGTAATCAATTAATGTACATATCAGATTGAAGATAATCCATTGACATTGGGGATGGATTGTGGCACAGAAGGAAGAAATTTGGTTAAGTTCATAGCTGTAATCCATTTTCAAAATGCTCAAATTTGGTATAGTGGTCGCTGTGATGATATATATTTAGGATATAGTACATTCTGTATATCTAAATTCTAAACCAAGAAATATAGGTTGTGGGGTAGGACAATTTTATTTCTATTTTTCAAAATCTGGGTTTTAAATTTTTTAATTTATTATTGCATCAGGCTTATCAAACACGTTGGTCACACAATTGGATTCTCATATTTTAATAAATAAAAATGAATATATTGTCAGTATCCCACTTATTATCTATCTATATCCTAAAGTTTGAAAAGAATAAAATGTAGATGCATGAAATGGAATGATTTAAGTTCCTACAACTCCTATTTTATTTTGTTTTTAAACTGTGAGATTAGCAATAGCTAATTTACTTTCTTGTGAAGGTACCTATCTTGAATCCTAATTTAGTTCACTATCTCGTTGTCAGCCACAATGATGAATACTAGTAGGTGTGAAATACTAATATGAAAATAATGGTCAGATTAGCTTAGGTTGGACCATCATCCACACACATGCTATTAAAACTGTTAAAAATGAATTTTAACCTTAAAAAGCAATTTTTTCTAAAGAAAATTCCCAAAACAAACGCCAAAAACAAGGGAAAAAAACACGGAACTTAAGTTTACTTCGATTAGTTTACGAAATTACCCTTACAATTTTACAAAAATGGCAAGCATTGCTTAGCTTTGCCACAACAAATCAAGTTTTTTAATCATGTTCTTCAAGTTTTTTTTTTCTTCTTTATTTTGAAGCCTAGATATCGTGTTTGGGTTTATGTATATACACTATTTTCAAGTGTTGTTATTATGTGACTAACAATTGAATGAAAGAAATTATTTCATTGATAAAATTAGAGTGTATGTTACATCTTATATGTTCACAACAAGATTATTGCTATGAAAGTTATCTACTGCTAACTAACTAGATAACTTGTTACGCAAGTTACCCTGATGAATGACACTTACTAACAGTTGTTTCTTCATGGTGCAATAAATGTATATAGAAGGGAGTGCGTTGTGTGTTACATTTTGTCATTTCTCCATTTTTGCTTTTGTGGATTCAAGTTTTTAGGAGTAAATGGAAATGAAGTTTCAAGTTTGTTTTTATCAACAGATACAATTTTTATAACCTAAATTAAATGGTAGTTTTGTAGTTTAAAAACCGCTTCTACATACTTGTATAAACAAAAACAAATCAGCTTCTAATGTTCTTTAAAATCTTTAATAAATAATTTGAAAATATTTTTTTGTCATGTAATCTAATTATTAAATTCACACACCTAGAGTGTCGAGAAGAGGTATAAATTCTGAGTTCGAACTCAAACTACAACATATATGGGTTGTATCTGAAGCAGAGGGAAGATGACGGCCGTCCTAGACCTCAAAAAATAAGTCAAAAGTGTGTTCCAAAATTTTAAAAAATAAAATAAAATTGGGTTTCATTAAGCCCAACAAAAAAAACACTTAAAATCTAAAAGATGTTGAATGTTGACGCAAATGATCTTTTTTCTGAATTGAAAGATCGTCCATCGCATTATATTTGTACGAATTAAATATTATTTGATTTTTGGGTTAAATAAGTTTTTCGTCCCTATAAATATAACGAATTTTGATTTTAGTCCCTATAAAATTAAATTGAATGTTTTCATCCTCACAAAAAATTTTATTTTGTTTTTCGTCCTTAAAAGATATAATTTTGACGTGTTTTTGACATTTTTTGAACATAATATGAATATATAAATGTCGAATATAATAAACGGACATAACATGGATACAATTTGAACATAAAAGAGTTATAATTTTGTCATTTATATGAACATAAAATGGCCATTAAGGACGAAAAACAAAATAAAAAAATTTGTGAGGATGAAAACATTCAGTTTAATTTTTTAGGAACTAAAATCAAAATTCGCTATGTTTATAAGGACGAAAAACTTATTTAACCCTTGATTTTTTTTTATTGTTTTTTCTCTCCTTTTGATCTTATTATTGGTTATAAATGGTTTATTCTTGTGAAACAACTTGTTGATTTTTGGATATATTCAAATAATATATATATATATAGCAATTGGTGCTAAGCATTATTACTGTGTGAACACCTTCCATTTCCTCTGCCACCCGACCTTGGTTTAGGCCCCCACGAAGGTGAAATGACGCCAACAAAGGTGAGAAAAGGGAATTATTTTCCCACCCTGTGGTTTTTCTCACGCGTCTTATTTTTTTTCAAAATTATCCCTGGTTCGAATTTCGTTTTCCGGATTGAATTGTTATAATTTACCAGATTTATCCGGATTTCAAAATCCAGAATGACCTTTTTTCCAGAACTTTTTCATTTTTAAGCTTTGAAATTCGTTCTATAAATGCAAATAAACATATAAAACAGAAATAAAAAGACAAAAAGATAAAAACAACTCATTTCATTGATATTTGAATAATACATTACAATAATGTTAAAGATTTTTACATAAGAACCTAAAACTATTCTTAATCTTATTACATAAGAACCTAAAATTATTTCTAGGGGGTAAGCAATACTAGTGGTTCCGGCTGAGAGGACATACCAGTAGCTTCACTGTTGGAGGGGAGACAGAGGGGGCACAGGGGCCTCTAGGGAACAAGAGACCATGATGGTCAATATGACACCCAGACAAACCAACCTCACACCCAGACTGACCCCTTCCCTATTGACCGATCATATGACCTCTGATGGATTTCCAAAGAGACCTCCTTCTATGAAAGGCCAACGATGGAAACACATCGTTGTAGAAGAGAAGAGGAGAAAGAAGAAGGTGTGACTATTTTTGAGAATGAAGGCTATTTATAGGGGATGAAGGGTTAAAAAAACGTGTGGGAAGCCATAATTACAGTCAAAAACGTGTAAAAACACGTTTTTTTGACTTTACCACCATCCAAAAACGTTTTGTTTGTGGTGCAGACCACCGGCCAAAACTTATGGTGCAGTCCGGATTATATAATCCGGATTACACATGGATTCCGGATTACATATTCCGGAAACATACGATTATGGCGTAGACCAAAGAGAAACTTGGGACTTTGTGTATGGTGAGTGTTGGTTTGGATTTTAGAATCCGGATTGCTTCAGCATTGGATTCTTTTGTGTGACCCACATTGCACCGACAATTTTTATGGTCCACAACGCCCAGATACCTGTATAAATAGGGGTCCCTGTTTTCATTACAAGTAAACTACACCATAAAAAGAACATCATAGAATTTCCTGACTTTGATCCGAACGCCAAGCTAGCAGTAGTCTACTACAACGGTGGAACATCACCCCATCTGTTTAGGATTCACAACGATGTCACCATCTTCGGGCTGAAGGATGAGCTAGATCAAATCAACCGTCAACTGAACCACATATACACGAGGAGGGTGGTCGGTGTTGACTATCGATGTCCATTGTCCGACTCAACCGGATCTCTTCGTTTCAGCCGGATGAAACTCACGAATGATGACAACGTGAGAACCATGTTCTCTGTCTTTGCTCATAACAGTACTAGAGGACCGATCGAGTTGGACGCTTCGTTGGTTAGATCTACTGAACAAATTCTGAAAAGTTTGCACCGGCCCAGGAACTACGAAGAGATCAGTGCTCTGCTGGAGGGACCAGAGGAGGAAGAAGTTAGTTTAGATGATCTGTGATAATGTGCTATGTTTTAATTAATCGCGTGTTTTATGTTGTTTTAATTGCGTGTTAGTTATGTGTTGTTGGATTAAGTTGTTGCATTATGTTTTGAATAATATATATTATTTAAACTTTCATTATGTATTAATTTATGTCAAAGATGTTCATTTAATCGATAAAATAACAAAATATATGCATTCCGGATTATGAAATCCGGATTCACCTAGGGCGTAAGTGTGTTCCGAAAAACGAAATCCGGAATACCTCAACATAGGATTCTTTTGTATGGACCACATTGCACCAAGAGTTTATGTGGTCCACAACATCCAAGGACCTCTATAAATACACCATCTCCGGTTTTCAGCTTCAATATCAGCAAAACACACAAACACACCAAAGAAAACCATACAAATTTTTGTCGTTAAGCTGGGGATCTTTCTCACGCTGTCGCAAATAGATAGCTCTCTATTTGACGGCGTGATGAAGATCTTCAGCATGCTGTCAAAAATACAAACAAACACACCAAAGAGACCAGAGCAAACTTTTGTCATTGTGCTGAGGATCTTTCTGATGCTGTTTTAAATATATAGATCTCTATATAACAACATGATGAAGATCCTTAGCATGTTGTCAAAAATATATAGATACTCCTTGATGCCTCCTTGATAGATAGATAACTCAAAAATATCAAGAGGTTTCTATGAGTTCGGTCTTGCTGCCTGATAGATATTTGGCAAGTGTACCAAAACTATTGAAGTAGTAATAAATATCGTTCCATAAGGACTGTGTTAATTTCAATTATAGCACGTACGTTATTCGTTAGAATGAGTAAATGTTATTTTGTTTGCTCTAGGCAGTAGATTTAAATGCAACAAAAGTAAATAAAAGTTGGTTTGAAAGATGAATTGGAGATGGATGATTAAGCCGGTGAATCCGTTATTGCCCTATATGAGTAGTTTACCTCTCTTATTCTTAATCACTATTCAATCTTTACGACAAATTAACTAAGTAGTTTTGATCAATCTCTTGACTCAAAACCCTTTCCTAAGTTATAACCTTTTAATCTCTTAAACCGATTGAATAACTGCGGAAGCGATAACAGAACGTTAGTTCATATATCATAATCCTCAATTTCCTATCTCTAGGTTCCTATGTTGAATTAAACAGAGTTACTATTTCAAGATTAAAAGTTAGGGTTAATAGTCATTCAATTCCTATGATCAATTTATGTGATTGGAAGAAGCAAGGGTTAATAGTCATGCAAATCAATCATATAAAAAGCAATGAACACAAGTAATTCTGAATAAAGATTGAATAACTAAACAATCATAAGCATAAACAATGGTAAACATACATAAATCCGAACCAACTATGAGTTGGTATGAGATTCAGGGCTTGTTCTTCGGTCTCCTGGTGTCTTCTATGCTCAAAATCGCAATAAATTCGGTCCCTTAATTCTTGGTTACAGCTAGCTTTATATAGAAAGAATTTTAGGGTTTCAGAAAAGCCCACCATCGTGCCACGTTACGATCCAGTTGTGGCACGATCACTTCATTAATCTATGTGGCAGCAGACAAAACCTAGCATCGTGGTACATTACACAATCCTTCGTGCCACGAAATTTCCAGTGACAATTCCTTTGTCCCACGTTCATCAATCGTGCCATGAGCTGTCCTCAACGTGCTTAGGCAATTTTTCTACCTTTTCACCAGTTTCTTCTCTTGAGCTCTTGTTCCTGTTTTAGTTTGATTTCACCATGAATTACAAGTAGTTGACTCTCTAAATACCATAATAAAGACATAAACATGACTAAAAAAACTAGTGTTGATGCACAGTCATCACTGCCTGCCAGATGAATATGTAATTTGGCAAGACAACAGGATCGATCTCAAAGAAATCCTCTTGAAAACACCTTCCCAAAAGATTCAACATTTTTGTTATTATGGTTTTTTTTAACTGTTAATTTGTCTTATGTTTCTTCTATTTATATTATGTACCTTTGTTCTATTTTTTTCCAAGGCATTCGTAACGAAAACGATCCAAATAAAGGGTCTGGTGCAGTTCGGACTTTATAATCCGAAACATCTTCATGCATTCCGGATTATAAAATCTGGACACACTCAGTAACATTTTGGCTGGTGACGTTTCACCAAATGTTAGGCCGGATAGTGGAGTTTGAATGCATTTTTTGACGGTTTCGAATGTGGAACACGTTTTATTTGACTGTAATTAAGACCTATGACTTATTTAAGGCTATAAAAAGGCTTGGATCTTCAACATTTTCCTTCATTCTTCTTCACCTCCTTTCTTGCATTTTCTTCAATTCATTTTAGTTTTTTAGGTAGGTTTTAGGAGTGTTTGTGGTATCATGGTCATTGTTGACCGTTCATACGACCCCTGCAATTGCATTGCAGCTTATGCGAGGGGTCGTATAACGGTCAACAAAGACCCTTGACATCAAAGAAAGACACAAAATATTCATATCGTATCTGTTTGGATTTTATTTTCCGAAACACTAACAATTTGGTTCGGAAAATGAAATCCGGATCAGGGGTATTTTTGGATTTTTTGCAGGGCGCGCGAGAAGGCAGCAGGGTGAGAAAAGTAAAACCCAAAAGAAAAATATACACTCAATAAAAATAGAAAAATTAACAAATGGAGTAGAATGTTGTGTTTGAACTGGGATATGAGGTCAGCTGTGACCATACATGCGACATACAAAATTCATAGGAAAGAAACCAAATAAACACGTTGACTGACCAATCATGTGTGAACGAGTCAAGACTAAAATAACCTACGAAGATCAATGAAACGTGCTGGTTTCAAAAGTAACGGCACTTAGTGCTCTACTAATGAGAAACCCTTTGAATTTAAAACATTATACTATACTATTAGTATTATTAATGTCAAACTTCCAATCACGTTTTCTAAAATTCTATGCTTCTAGAGGATTGGTTATAACGTAAAACACAAGACCAACGTTGAACAATTCATTCATAACACAAACAGAACACAAGTCAACTCAGACACATACACACACAAGTCCTTCCATAGAAGCAAATCAAATTTCTTTATTAATTTTGTAATTAGAGATATGAACTACAATTACAAAATTACAAATCTCATGTAAGAGTAGGACAATTACAAATCGATAGCAATCAGTTACTCAACAATGTCATTAAATATAACAATGTCACTAAACTTAGATATATTTAAATATAACTTGTTAATGCCTAGTGTAAAAAACTGGATCATAAATCATCAGCAAGTTGCTGCTGCAAGAACCATATGTTTTCATCTGTCCACAATTCTGAACCACCAAACACATTGCCTTGTTCAAATTCTTGGATGTTTGAGTCTAGACAGTTCCACTCCTGCCACGTGGATCCCAGTTCTGCACAATCCATTAAATTGTAAGATACGTTTGATTCTACTTGAACATCAACTCCTGACGAGTACGATGAAACCTCAGACTGCAACATGGGTGGATTTGCATTTGCCCCACAAGTTTCACTATGAGCTTTAGTGTTGTTGCAAGTGGTGATTTGCTGTTGGCTATAGGAATTAGTATCTACAGTTGCACAAGAAGTTTGGATTCTCTCGATGAGACGTGGAATCCATACGTAACGCAATGTGTCCCTAAACTGTTGACTGTTTACATCACATTTTAGTTGCCTAGCTTGCTTCACCACTCTTGTTCTCCAATAGTTTTTTATTTCATTGTCGGTTCTTCCGGGTAATTGTTCCGCTATTTTAGACCACCTTCATTAAATAACACAATATCATGTTAGTTAATTTGACCAACTCTATTTCCTTCTAAAACTAAACAAGATTTGTTTGAAAAAGGAAAAAAAATGTTTATATTACAAATACAGTAGAAAGAAATTAAACAATTATTACAACGAGTTGAATTAGCCATCCGCATGTTGCTAACAAATTAATAGTCACCGTGCTTAATGTCTTATTCTTGTAGTGCACGATCATAATGCAACCTTAATATAAATTAACCAGTTACATAGTTTACATGTATAAGTATACGTACCGATTGCCCCAACGGGAATGAAGATCAAGAATCAAGAGCTGTTCTTGGAGAGTGATGTTCCCACGACGAACATTTGGACGCAAGTAGTTCAACCATCTTAATCTGCAGCTTTTCCCAGTTCTCTTTAGACCCGAACAGCGAGCGACGGAGTTCCAATGACCATCTCCGTGGACTGCCACATAGTTCATCAGAATAGTATCCTCCTCTTCTGTCCATGGTCCTTTTTTTATTACCATAGTATCTTCTTGACTTACATCTGTTACCGATGAACCACAGTCTGATAAACTCCTCATAACATGAATATTGGTTTTGTAATTGGTATCCATGTTCTGTTCTGTTACACTCAGTTATATACTTTGTTTTGGCTTTGGAGTAAGAAATGGTTCTGAAAATATATATCTTAGACTCTTAGATAATTTTGTTATCGATATGTAAGAGTATGTGTTTATATAGAGTGTTCAGCGTTGACGTTGGATTTAGGAGGAATTGCACTTTAAAACTGAGAATTTGTCAAAACTATATGATAAAGTGAAAGGCTGCGAGTATAGCTGAATACTTGGTACGCAGAATTGTTAAATAATACTCCTACTTGGTTGATTAAATTACTATAGTATTTTAGTTATTGCTAGTTACTCCTATTGGTGTTTTTTATTTTGACCTTCCTATTTCGTGTTGACCCTTTGACTAATTACACGTATATTCAACTAAGTTTACTAAAATAATAGTAATTAATGTCAAATAGTCATAACTAATAAGGCTTTAACAGTATTGGTTGTTTCCAGAACCAAAATGGTTCCTGTATGTTCCAGGTCAAACTTCCTTCCTAGCTAGTTGACATTAATTAAAGGAAATTGTTTGCGGATACTATAAACCTATGAACTTGTAAGTGAGGAGGGTGTATTGAATTGGAATTTCATGAGATTTTAAAAGATTTTTTAAAAATAAAAAAGTTTTGTGGTATTCAATCAAGATTTCTATAGAATATAAATAAATCTTGTGATATTCAAATAAGATAATCAGGATTTATTATCCAGGACAATGAAATCCGGTGGTATTCAAATGAGATTTCCACTAACTTAAAAAAATGTCTCATTATTCAAATGTACATAGATTTTAATAGATTCTTTTATGTAGTGGATTGTGTGAGACTTTTTAATTGAAAATATACATAAGATGCTCATTTAACAATCTCAAAAAAAAACCTTTGAGATTTCCATAATTTTTTTTAGCACAGTGAGTAACATTTCTTGTTTCATACCACACTCATATCCTTTTCTTGATATTATTCATAAATTCTCATTGATTATTCCTTGTTCACCATACATTTTAACAGTTTATACGGTTGCTTCTCGTTTTTTTTTCCAACGGAAGTTGCATCTCGACGTTGTTGTTCACGTTCAAGTTTTAAGTTTTTTTAAGTCATTTTTTATTCTAATTTATTATCATTATTTGTTTTTTAGCATATTGTGTTGTTGTTGTTGTATACAGTACCTTACAACTAGTGGGCAAGGTTTCGTTATTTCGTTTTTGTTGATAAGTGACCATTAAAGTTTATAATCTGTCTAGACTTATATAAAACACTTAGAAAAAAAATCGAAATAAAGTTCATACAATCCTTTCAAATTTTAAATTTTGATAAAGTCCTTTGAAATCTTAAAAAAATTTGTATTATAAATCCGTTAAAGTCATGTGATCAAAATCATGATTGTAAAATATCATTTAAAAAAAGTCTTTTAAAATCCAACAAAGTTAATATAATCTCCCTCAAAGTCTTTTAAAATCTTCATGATTTTGTTTGTAAAAATACTCTTTTGAAATCTCAATCCAATATACCCCCTAAATTCCTTAAACTAGCTTATCACAGGAAATGGAATAAGTAATTAAAAATATGATTTTAGTTTGATTCTACTGTTTGTGATTAAAAATGAATTAAGGAGTACTCCCTTCGATCCTTATTATAAGAAACAATTGACTTTTTAGGTTTATTGTCTAAGTGGTATATCTAGTCTATATTTATAACGAGATACATTGATTATTCAATAAACCTAAAAAATCAATTGTTTCCTGTAATAAGGACCGGTGAGAAGTATACAGTAATATTACGGTTTGGTTCTTTAAAAAAAAAGTAATATCGCGGTTTGGTCTTTCTAAAAAATATTAAATACCTCAGTTTGATCACATAATAAGTAACTACAAGTAAAAAAGGCTTAGTTTAAGCTAGTTAAATATGCACTCTTATTGTGTGATAAATAAATTGGTTGTTTGGAGTTAATAAATGATTTTAGGAGTCTCTCTAGAGAAATTGTATTAAAATAAATGATCTTTGTTTAAATTTAATGATTTAGAGTTATTAGTCAAATTCATTTAGTAACTCTTTTGAGGATATTAAGTTTGAGAGATTGAGTGTTTAATAAATAGGTCAAATACCTCTATTTTGTCTTTAAATTTCATGTTTGTATCAGATTAGTCCTTTAAGTTTTAAGTTTTAAATTGGTCATTTAAGTCATATAATGTTGCCAACTTTATATGACTTAAAACACAAATTTAAAACTTAAAAAAGTTAAAAGATTAACCGATATTTGACATATCAAATAGAAGTAAATATATTTTTGGTCTTTATAAATATATCAAAATAAAATTCATCAACATTTAGTTGTTTATCTCTTAAGTGTGTTTGATTGTGAAAGAAATTGACAAAACGGAAAAAAGAATAAAAAAGAAGAATGTGAGAAATAAAATAAATTTGAGACAACTTATATGATTCAGAAGTAAAAAAAAAAACCCGAATTGTCAATTTTTATTGTGCATAAAAAAGTAGAAGTTCACTTTTTTTCTTTAAATATTTTTTGAAGGAAAACTAAGGATACATTAAAATAACACTACTTTGAGTTTGTTAAAAGGAGTATGTTGGCAAAGTGATGACCAGATGTTATGGTTCTAAATGTGGATGGTAGTGCCGTTAATAATCCAAGACAATCGGGATTTAGGGGATTAGTGATAACTCATAAAAGAAATTTCCATTTTTTGATTTTTATGAGAGTATTGGTTGGTCAAATGTGTTATATGTAGAGATTCAAGCTCTCTTAATTCGTATCAAATTGTGTTGGCAAACTAGTTTTAAAAAAGTCATTTGTTACTCTGATTCCCTTCGTTCCGTTAAGTTGATGATTATGAGAACACATCGATATCACCATTATGCTAATATCATGGAGATTATCAAAGATTATATGAAGAAGGATTGAAATTTTGTTTTAAAACATACTTTTCGTGAAAGGAATACTTGTGCGGATATATCCTTGCAAAGATGAGAGCTAGTTGTGTAGACAATTTGATTATGGTTAATGAATTTTTTTCCGTTCTGTCTTTGACGCTTCTAGCTGACGCCTAAACAATGTCTTTTATTAGAACTTAGTTTTTGTTATTATTTTTTTTGTATTTTCTTCCGTGTAACCAAAAAAATAGTGTAACATAATACATTAAAATTAGGGTTAAATCAGTAAATAGTCCTCCTAAACATTTCAACATTTGATTTTAGTTCCCTTAAAATATTCCTTTCGCTTTTGGTCCCTCTAAAATTTTTCATTCATGAAATTAACTCTTACTTTTTAGTCAACTCATGTCTAAACATCATATTTTTTAATGAAATTTTTCAGAAATGGGTAGAAAATTACGACAATCTTTCCTAAAAAAAATAGATTTATTTAATAAAACATGAATTAAATATGAATTTTTATGTTTTTAGTGCTAAAAAATTCATATTAAATTCATATTTTGTTAACAAATTCTATCTTTTTTTTAAATATTTTCATTTTTTTTGGTCAAGTAGCCTAGTGGCTAGAGCTCACACAATTTAATTGTGGAGAAGTGGAGTGTCCGGGGTTCGAACCCCGGCCCCTGCATATAAAATGCAATATCCCTACCAACTGAGCTAAGCTCACGGGGAATATTTTCATATTTTTCTATCCACTTCTGGAAAATTTCATTAAAAAATGTGAAGGTTAGACATGAATTAACTAAAAAGTAGGGGCTAACTTCATAGATGAAAAACTTTGGAGAGACCAAAAACCTAAAAAATATTTTAGGAGGATTAAAATCAAATGTGTATATATTTAAAGGAACTATCATTTAACCCTTAAAATTATGCAAAAATTACAAGCAAGTTTTCACATCTAACAGTGTAATGATTGTTTCTCTCATGTAAAAAAAATAGTGTAGAAATTTTTTGCTCTCACAATAAGAATTAATTTATTTTCGCATCTGCTTATAAAAAAATATCACATCTCTCTCACACATACATGAACTCTTCTCTTTTATCATTCTTTTGACGGACAACCACAATAATTCTCCTCTTGTATTTTAAAATTTCCTCACAAATCGCAACAACTAATTAAGACATATGATAAATCTCTACTGTTGTATAAACTGTAGAAGATACTCGACTTGCAAACAAAATTATAATTTTTATTGAACGTATAAATAACACTTTTAGTCCTTTAAAAAAAAACACTTTTTATTGTTTAGGTTACATGAGAGAAAGAGAATGAGAAAAGAAAAAAAGAAAGCACGAAAAAAACTATGTTCTAACAAAGTATGTCCCTACAACATCCGTCAACAAGGCCAAATAAAGACATGACAACTGTTCATGCACTATTACGGGAGATCTCTATAATATCTGCATATAGATTTTCTTCTCCGAGAATGTGATGAGTAGAGATATTCCAATTATTAACTAGATAACTTCGAATTATCTCCGTTTATGGTGAATATGTCCATCACATTAAATTAAGTTTCAAAATAACATTGTTCTTTTAAAAATTTCATAATTATTGATTTTGATCAAGAAATTTAATTGCTAGAGTTACAACTTTTAACGTAAATAAGTCAAGAATATGGGGATCAAACCCTAGCCCCTACCTATATAATGTAATATCTCTACCGATTGGGTTGTGTTCACATAAACAAAATAAAATATTATATTATTAGTTTTTTTGCAATTTGAAAATTTTCACACAAGATTATTATTATTATTATTGAAATTCCAGCAAGCTAACTTCCAAATGTTTTATACGATGTTTCAACATCAGACACAAACAGGATGTTCTGATTGCTGTTTAAACATCGAGCTCGCAGAAAACAAACACAACAAGGAAAATATAAAGGACAGAAAATAAAAGGCACAGAGGTTTGTTAACCCAGTTCGGTGCAACTTCACCTACATCTGGGGGCTACCAAGCCAGGAAGGAAATCCACTAGTGTAGTCCTTATTCTAAGTTCTCAGTCAACTCCTCGTTTACAACTCTAGACCTAGGACCTACCCGTCTTGACTTCAACCTAGGAACTCCTAGATCTGAGATCTCATCTCACTTCCCTCAATCAATCACAGCCCCTGTGATTTAAACAAATACAATCAAAATGGAGACATACTCCGAGAAATAAAATCCACTCTTGCTTAAAAGTTTACGAGTGAAACACAAATAACAAGGACTCAAAACCCTAACAATGACTCTTATATAAAGCGGTGGTTTTGATCCATTACAACTCAACTACAGGTCCTGCTAAATGCATTAAGGTGATACAAAGAGAGACTTACAAATAAAGCACAAGGCTTAACAACGAAACCCTACAAGACTCAATTCAAAACTATTGAATTGGTGAATAAAACTAGGGTATGAGTCTTCCTTATATAGCCATTCAGCAGCATGGGCTTTTTCGCCATAGGCTAAAAATCAGCAGACCAAATCATATATTCAGTCTCCACAATATTCTAGAAGCAAATATATTATTTCCTTAAATGTCACAACAACATTCTTAAGAATTAAGCTAAGTATAAACCACTTTTCATTGCTTCTAGGAACACGCTTCTTGAACAACAATCCAAGTGAATCAAATCTTCAGAGAATATTCAGTGATCTCACGCAAAAATAAAACATCCAAGAAAGTGATACAAGGCACAAAACCAGGGCATACTGAAGTGCCATGATGTTGGAACATCGTATCCAATATCATGTATGAATATTTGTTTTAGCAATAATGAAGTCAACATACAAATATCCAACAATTATTTTTACAAAAATCATGTTTGTAGAAACAAAATCAATTTTAACACAACACTTAGTATATTAAGTGCTCGTTTGTTATGGAATATAAAAAATAATTGATTTTGATATTCAATTATTTATAGATTAATTTTAGGGATCTTTTAAAAAAGAAAAAAATTATTTTGTGTTTGTGTACCGAGATAAAAATAATTTTTTGAAAAGGATCATTATTCAAAATGATTTTAAGGAGAAGATACTCAAAATAGCTTCTCCTTTGAAGCATTTTTTTTATTTTTTGCTTTCCCTTTTTTTAAATGTGTAACAAATAAATGAAAACTTCTAAAATCAATTATTTTATTTAAAAAATTAGTTTTTTTCCACAAGAAACGGTAACAAACGACTTCATAAAATTTGTAATTTTTGTTCATTGTGGTTTTATGGCCCAATTAAGTCAAAATGAAGATAACATACATGTTAAGAGGTCTCAGACTCAAATGTTCAAAAGAGGTCTCAGACTCAGATAATTGGATACATCATTATATATGAACCCTATAATCAGCCGATGTCGGCAATATCTCAACACATCACTGACCTCAGTCACAATATACTTTATAAATACATAATTTCACAGTGTACATTCACGATATTTAAAGGACATAAATTAAATTAAGTTTTTATAAAATTATCTTTAAAAATTTTATCAAAGTATTGATCATAAATAAAAGGATGGAAGGAATTTACTTTTAAAATTAAAATAAATTTTAAAATGTATGTGCAGATATTTTTATAGTTTTATAATAAGATACTAACAATATAATTGCTAGTTCAATCATATTTTATCGTCTTAACATATTGTAAAAGTGAATTAAAAATTAATATTATGACGTGCTAATCAACCATATGATAAAATACACAGAGATTTTGTGTAATATATGATTATATTATCACTTTTATTTTAAAATTAGTTGTATATGCATAACAGACAATTATTTTTTAAAAACGAAAAAAATAAGCAAGTGTTTTTATTTTGTCAATTGATTTTAACAAGAATATAACTACTATGCATTGATAGTATAATATACTAGGTTTATTGGGTTTGTACTTTAAAAATTACTTCAGTATGATGAATATACCTCAGTAATAATAAAAAAATAATAAAAAATGAACACATCTTGTCACCATTTCATCACGTCACAATTTAATACTTTGCTCAAACAAAAGCAATTTTGAGCACACTTTAAAATACGACATTTGCAAACTTACCCTCAAGTGAGATAGCTTTCCCATTTTCCTCGTACAATAAACAATCTTTTTCCATGAAAAAAAAAATGTTGAGCTGAGGTTGTCGTCTCCTAGACCATTAGTGACATTTGTTCCGTAAACTTAACTCAATTGGTAGAAATATTATATAATATATATAAAGATTAGGGTTTGAATTTCGAACATCTCACTTCTTCACATTTAAAATGTGTGAATTTCAACCACTAACGACAAAAAAGAGTAATGATGTATTTGACAAATGAGAATAATTGGTCAAATGAAATAAATCAAATGCAAAATTAGTAGTAAGCAGATGAAGTACTTTAACATTGTTGCCGTAAAAATGAATCACATCATCTGAATTTATAGCAAGTTATTTCAAGATATCCTAAGATTCCTAGTTTCGAATTAAGCAAGACAAGAAGGACACGTTTCTTGATACACAAGCAAGCAAGAAAGTTATTCAACGCAGCCTGAGACTTTTCAAAATATTAGTCTTCCGGGCCACGCACAGCACTGGGAAAAAATAAATGTACAGTATTTTTCACAACAGAAAATGTTAGGATTAACTTTTATAGTTAAATATGTTTTTGGTTCCTATAAATATATCAACTTTTCGTTTTAGTCCCTTTAAAATTTTCCTTCAACTTTTAGTCCTGCAAAATTTTCAACCAACACTTTTGGTCCCTATTTTTAAGTAAATTTTTGTATTTTTTTAATGAAATTGTACAAAAATGTATAGAATATTGTAAGTATCACTCCCAAAAAAATTAGAATTTTTTAACAAAACATAAATTAAATATGAATTTTTTACCACTAAAAATATAAAAATTCATATTAAATGAATTGGTAAAAAATTCTAATTTTTTTTTGGGAGAGATCCTTATAATATTATAAATTTTCTACAAAATTTTATTCAAAAATATGAATTCTACATATGAGTTTACTTTAAAGAGGGACCAAAAGTAAAGATGACAAAATTTTGGAGGACTAAAAGTTGAAGGAAAATTTTATACGAACTAAAACGAAAAATTAATGTATTTATAGGGACCAAAAACATATTTAACCCTAACTTTTATGTTAGGGGAGGAATGGATTGAATTATCAACCTCCTTATCACTTAAACTTTTCAAGTCTCACATTTCAACTATCAAGCCATCTTATATTTTTTATTTATTTATATCAAGGACGAAACTAGAGGATGGATTAACAGGGAGAGACCATGGTTCTCCCAAAACACAGTTTTTACCCTTAATTGACCACCCCTTCAAAAAGAAAAAAGAAAGAAAAAAACTTAATTAATTGCATTACTCTTTAACTAGAATCCTTAACAAGAATACTTAACCGTTAGAAAAAGAGTTTGTCTACAATTTATAGAAGAACTCTAATATCCTGAACAAGAACCGCAATTTATAATTCTTCATTAAAGTTCTCCTAAAAAAATCCAACTCATCGCTTGTGATTTTGTCTACGCACTCAACCATTACTAACGATTCACTACTTGAGATTTCATCGTGAATTAATCCTCCTATGTTTGCATATGAGCTCATCCTCCTTTGGATATATTTTAAAATTTCTTGTATATGTTGTGCATTTGATTTTTTTTTTTTACTTAACTATTCTTTCAAACTTCCCCCTAAGGTTAATTCCTAACTCATCCCTGATTTATATAAATGTTTCTAAGAGTCTAGGACATACTTGTATAAGTTTCTAAATGTTTCTATTAGATGACATCTTTGATTCAAGAATCAATCATTTATCTTTATGATACACTTTACATTTATCATGTTGTAATTTACAGTCAGCCCCTTCTCCTGCATTTGCCCTATACTTAGGAGATTGTTCTTCAACTATGAGATGTAATACACACTAGGAATGAGTTGTATAATGCTTCCAATATTTCATTTAACATTACTCTTTCTCATAACCACCAGTCTATAGTTATCACCCGATTTTACGGACATTCTAAACTCTCTAGTTCAACGAACCATTTTTTATTACCACACATATGGTTACTACAACCTAAGTCCAAGAACCATGCCTTCTTCTTCGAAATTGCTTTATTTTGTGGGGTTGCCATCAGAAGCACTTTTTCATCTTCAATGTATTATGCATAACTGGCTTCAAGACTATGACACTCATTTAAAAAAATCCCCAAATGGAAGCATTCAATCATCTCGTTGTTGGATAATTGTCTTCCTCTGCCACTATTTCTTCCATCATATGTGATTTTCAAATCTTGTTGCTCTTCTTTGTGACCCTTCATTCTTTGCTCGTACACCATCAAGCTACTTCGAAGCTCATCAACTGAAAGAGTGGTTACATCATTCGATTCTTCTATAGAATACACAATGTAATCGAACTTTGTTGTTAAAGATCGGAGAATCTTTTCAACAATTGTTATCTGTATGATTTGTTCACCGTCCATCTTCATTTGATTGACCACAAAAAGTATTCTTGAAAAATATCAATCAACCTTCTCGTCATCCTTCATCCCTCAGGCTTCTGCTACATGGAATCCCATATATCCTTCGATGTTTCTTAGTTAAGAATCATTTCAAGAATAGTTCAATCTATAGATTAAAATAGATAATATTTGCTTTTAGATCTTTAACACTCAAGGATGACGAGGGCGAGGAGTGGTTGCCGGTGCACAAGGCATGACAATGAGCAGCTCCTGACAGCTTCTAGACGAACCGAATCGCACTGGAATGAGAGGGATCCTGAGGCCGTGTAGGTATGAGACTACATGGTTGAAGGAAGACTTATAAGAATTGTTTGGTACTATATATATCAACAAGATGCATCATCTTTTTGGTAGCCCATTCCATAAGAACTCCACAGTTAAGCGTGCTTGACTTGGAGTAGTCTTTGGATGGGTGACCTACCGGAAAGTTTTCCGGTAAGCGTGTGAGTGAGGACAAAACACGCTGAAAAGACTCATGTTGGTTTGTAGGGTCAGTCGGCAATCTTGAAAGCGGTCTGGGATGTTACAAATGGTATCAGAGCAGACCTCTCCTAGTACGGTGTGGTTCGGGGACGAAACAAGCGGAAGCTGGTGGGCATGTAACACCCAAGGCTGACGAGGGCGGGGAGTGGTCGCCGGTGCATAAGGCATGACAATGAGCGGCTCCTGACAGCTTCTAGACGAACTGAATCGCACTGGAATGAGAGGGATCCTAAGGTCGTGTAGGTATGAGACTACATGGTTGAAGGAAGATTTATAAGAATTGTTTGGTACTACCTATATCAACAAGATGCATCTTCTTTTTGGTAGTCCGTTCCATAAGAACTCCACAGTTAAGCGTGCTTGACTTGGAGTATTCTTTGGATGGGTGACCTACCAGAAAGTTTTTCGGTAAGCGTGTGAGTGAGGACAAATCACGCTGAAAAGACTCATGTTGGTTTGTAGGGCCAATCGGCAATCCTGAAAGCAGTCTGAGATGTTACAGTTTAATTTGCTCTCGTCCAAAATTTGATTTGCTTCGGTGTTGGATTCTCCAGTGGATTGAACACCCCATTTTCAATCAAAGTCTAGCACCCTTTGTTGGAATATTTTATTATTTTATTATATTCGAATATCATTATGTGGACAAATATCGTAATAATAACTATATTAGCTATTTATCAGTTGTGAGCTTTAATTGATTAGTGATCAAATTAAGTAATAAAACTATTAGATTTCTAATTAGATAATTAATTAAATATTTAATTAATTGATATGGACTCAATGAGTGGATGTCTGGATGACATATTAACGGAATAATGAGAAACCCTAATGGTCATCCAATATAAAAGAGGCTATGGTCCCCAATACATCGTACACGGTAAACTCTCTCTTCTCCCCATCTGAAGAGAACTTGAGGCGTAAAGGTACCGGTTGAGGAAGAACCAAATTAACTGCCGCTAACCCTTGTTGTGTGTTTCAGATTATCATCTCCTCTCTCGTTTTACGGTTGATGTTCAAAGAGGGTTGCTATGAAAGCTTTATGCAGGTATTCCTAATACCCTAATTCTTAATATCATTGATAAATCAAACATATCGTAGATCCGATCATAATGATCTTCAATGCTTTTTTTCTTCCGTTATTGATTTATAATCGTTGAACATGTTTTATGAAATCTGTATTTATTAAGACCTAAATTTCCAACACTCCTGCAAAAGCAGAAGATTCTCCTTTAACATGAACCAATGATCATAATGACCATTCAATTTTTGTATCACTAGTTGGAAAATGCTCGTTTCGGTCATGATCATTCTTTAATTGCTTTCTATCACTCTTACTTAAAACACTCAAAAACTGTGGTTTTATTTGATCAGGCCCCAGTTGGAGCTCTAATGCGAGCTATCAGGATTCAGAACTTTAGAGAAATCAATCTAAGTACTTTCATCGATCATATTAATTTTATACATGCACAAAACAGTTATTGAATAGGAAAAATGAAATCTGAAGCTAACTTAGCAAAAACATTACAATTGACCTAGCAACTAAGATTACAATCACAGCCCAATAGGGCCAACAGCTAAAGTACTATCAACATTGCTCTACACTTGGAAATTCTAAGTACTTTTGCGCACGAAAACAACACAGAAAAAGATTTTTCTATTTATGGAAGTGTGTCAAAATGCTTTAAATTTAAATTTAAATTGGTGACCACACAAACCTTGCTCATGGAACACATGATTTGGACAAACTATTTTTCAAGCTAAAAAACAGACCAATCACATGTTTTAACAAGCGCATAAGAAAGTAGAGACTGTACCCACAGTGGAGGATCTTGAGTAAATTCGTTGGAGGTGTCAAACTTCTATGGAATATATATTAAATAGTTTTAAGAGCTAACAATATATAATAACTAGTCTAATAGCATAAATTCTTTGAAAAGCATCAAGAGATTGTGGGTTTGAATCCCATCAAAAATGATTTTTTTAAGGAGAATGTTAATCATTGTCTTTGGGGCATTGGATAATGAGATAAAAATAGAAATATAATATTGGAAAATGGTGAAAAGTAATAAATTTAACTTTTTAAAAGTCAAAATGTTGTTAAAATCAATGCAAATATGCTACTTTTGACTTCCTTAACCATTGCTATGAGGGCAATGGTTAACAAGACCCTTTTTTTAATACAATTTGTAAAAGTAAAAGATAAATATGTAAAAAGAACACTAGATAGTGTTGAACCAACAACTTTTACTAATTTATGGCACCCCTTACCACTGCAACAACCAATATGTTATTGATATAATACATCTAATATAATATATAAAGAAAATCTGGAGAATGCTATGACACCTGCCTGCCCCTTAGAAGATTCGCCACTGGGTACCCACCTTTTGCACCGCAAATACCACATAAAAGAGCACTATATAAACTAGTGTCAAAGTAATTAAAGCAAAATACAAATAAAACTAGAATCTTATTAACTAGTATCTTGAAAATATTATTTACATGTTTCACTAAACAAATTTTTAATTTAAAAATATAAATTGTTACTTTTGTCAGGTAATAATTACAAAACTTTTTAATATAAAACCGACTATTTTTATTACTTTAACGAACCTTAAGGACACGTCTAGTAAAACTAATCATAATTGCACAAGAAAAAAAGACTTGGTGCGTGCAATATTTATGTATTTGTAGCAACACGTCTAGGAAAAACTCATCCCCTAATGTGACAAATATACCTATTGATCTCCTTAGTGCCGTATACCATTTTTTTCAATATTTCACACTACTGTGAATTAAATTATTCCTACAAAGCGTCACGCAAGCAAATTGCATTTTATTTCAACATCTTCATAAAGTTGTTGCAAAAACCACATGTTCTCATCGTTCCACATACTCTCCAACGAGTCACCATCACTAGCACCACTCTTCCCCTGTTCTGAAACCTGGTTGTTGAAACTTGACCATACTTTCGAACCATCATGGCCTAAAAGCTCCAAAGAATCATTTTTGTTCGAATTCGAAGCAACTTGGAATTCTACCGATGAAGAGTCCGAGGAAATACCCCTGATTCCTGAAACTGAACTTCGCAATGTGTTTTGGTGAAGAAGGATATTTGATCCGTTTGGATTATTAGTGTCGGGAAATTGCGGTGCGGGTTGAATTTGTTCGAGTAATCGGGGCATCCAAACGTGCCGCAATACATCTCTGAACTGTTTGCTATTGACATCACATTTGAGTTGCTTTGCTTGCTTGATCACTCTTGTTCTCCAATAGTTTTTTATTTCATTGTCCGTTCTACCCGGTAGATGTTGTGCAATTTTCGACCACCTTTTAAAAAACAAACATATTAGTAAGTTTTTACGATGTATCTAATTCATCTTTACAAAATAAATTTGTAAGGTGAAATATGTCACTCTTTATAAACTATAATCAGACGCAACACTTTGGTTTTTTCCGGTACATATGTGTATGCATTATAAGTTCATGTTTTTTGAATTTAAAAAACAATGATATTATAGAAGATTTTGTATACCTATTGCCCCAGCGAGAGTGGAGATCAAGAATCAATATTTGCTCTTGAAGTGTGATATTTCCACGACGTACATCGGGACGCAAGTAGTTTAGCCACCTTAATCTACAACTTTTACCACTTCTCCTCAAACCTGTATAATTAATTAGTTTTGTTTAGAATAGATTATGAGAATCAATAAGCTAGTCATGCAGTTCCATAAGCTAAAAATTTAAAGAGCTAGAAGAAAATATATAAAAATATACATGCCTGCAGAAGATGCGAGGGTATTCCAGTGACCTTCACCGTGTATTGTAATGTAATCAACCAGAATGGTGTCCTCTTCTAACGTCCAAGGACCTTTTCTTACCCCTGTCTCATTTTCCTTTGCAGACCCACCTTTCTGAACCTTAATATCCATACCTCTCATGTATGTGCTGCTCTCAATAATTGTGACTGTGAAATTGAAAGTGCTTTGGTTTTGTGAAAGGAAGAACAAACAGTGTGAAATATATATGGCTATGTATGTGATACGAAGAAACGTGTAAGATTTTGCTTTGTTAATTGATGGTTTCACTTATTGGGGGCATGTGGAGTTTGTGTATATATAATAGAGTCGGATAAGAATAGGTATACTTCAAAGTTTGCATTAGTCTACAAAATATAAATTAAAAGGGTACGGAATAGTGACGACTTGGTACACGAATAATGCACCAGTTTGAGTAAATTTAATTAATATTACTACTTTAGGATAAGATGGAACTAAGCTTATAGTTTGGGGTTTGACTGGTTGACTCTTTTGTTTATATTTTTGGTAAGTCATCATGCGCATGGAAACATCGATGTCAGTGCACCTTGTGGAACATCTAGAATCTTTGGTACTATTTTCACGAGTTTAGGTATGCTCCATTTAACATTTGCTTCATTTAGTTCATTTAGTGTTTGGATGCAAGACATGTGTCAAAAAACAATTAAGGGTTTAGATTTAAATTAAAAAAAATAAGTATTTTTTTAATAAAAAAAGAACCTCTCTTCCGTAATTCTCCTTCCCTCTCCCTGTTACAACCGTGTTACGATCTGTTAATAAAAAAATAAGCGCTTTGAACATGAAAGTTGTTTGTTAATGTTAGTATTGATCTTGCGATTGCTCTTGTTACTGGTGTCTTTTTGTTTATGTATTCGTGACCCATAACAGAAACAACAGTGGTGGATTTGTTAATGACGGCGGCGGCGAGACAACGATGAAAGGAATGGAGAAAAGTTACGGTGTTGTGATTGAAGAGAGGGCGGTGACAGGCAGAGGTGGTGGTGTCGCCGTGGTGGTGGGCGGCGATGAGAGGAGAGTGAAGAAGAAGATTGGGATGTCGTGGACATGGAAAGACAAGGTGAAGAAGATTTGTTACAGTGTTTTCTTTTTCAAGTTTTAAATCTCAACCCTTAATTATTATTTTGCCACATGTCTTTCATCTAATACCTTAAATGGATTAAATGAAGCATATGCTAAATGGAGCATACATGGACCCTCTTTTCACAATCTAAACTGATTTGGCTTTAGCTCTATCAGCTCACTGTATAAATTTTACTCTCGTTCATCAATTTGGTACTTTAGGAGAAGTTCAATTTAAATTCTATTATCAACCTCATATAAAAAATAGGTCAACTTTCTATAAATACAATTCAGATTATAAAAGATTGTAGAGACATTTGATATAGTAGAGAGTGCAACTTGCAAATCTCCATTTCTCAATACTAGTTTGTGACGTTCTTTGTTAAGCATTTAAAATAAAACAAAAAAATATTAATTGATATGCATGTTGCAATTTTTTTTCTACAGTTAATCAAAATATATCATATGAAACAATTTTGTTATATTTCTTTTTATAAATATCTACTATAATTAAATTTTATTGAATTAAGAAGCCACAATTTACACAATTTAAATTATATATATACTTTCGAGAGTAAACAATCAATTTAGTTATTAAAATATCATTCTTTGGTCAATTTGGTCTTAAAACTAATAAACTTAAGTAAAAAATCCACAATTTTAAAAAATAAACAAACAAGCCAATCTAAATTGACACAGGGACTCCCTATTAGGGAGAGTCAAACTCGGACCTTAATAGCAGCAGACATCCAAACCAACTCAAGTGAATTAAAAAAATTCCATAAATTTTACTCTCATTCATCAATTTGGTCTCTCAATTAATGTACCAAATTGATGATCAAATTATAGTACAACACATTTCAGTTTATTTTAAAAGTTTTGGAATCAAATTAAGAATTGATAGTTTATGAACTAAATTTACTTATTATTTATATTCTATGTGAGATCGCTTACCGTGTCAATGTTTGTTTTTTTTCTTCCAAAGATTGTTGGTCAATAAAGGAGTTTTTTTTCTTCTTTTTCCTACTAATCGAGAATGGCATTGATGGTGAAAATGTGGCGGAGCCAGAATTATAGTAAAGTCCGGGCAAAAAAAAAATTAAACACAGGGGTTTACATAAGCAATTGCAAGCAAAATCAAAAAAATCTAAAGAAATTGCCCAATTTATAGGGGTTTACATAAGAAATTCATATGAATTTACATAAGAAATTGCAAAAAAATTGGGCCGAAGCCTGGGCGAGTGCCCAGGGTTGCCGGACCATAGAACCGCCCATTTGAGAAGCAACACTAACACAGCAGCCGCCGCCACCTTTTCACACAAGTGCATAAATTTATATCATTCACGTTTCAAAGTGTCTGTTTCCTGTAATGTTGCACCCTGTGAATTAAATTTACTGAATAGAAAGACGAATAGACTTCTTGTGATTAACTCATTAATTAAAGTGAGTGATCAACGCAAGACTAGAAGGAAGAAAATTGGTTGCGATAATTATTGCACGTTTTCACTTTGACCAAAACACCAAGAAGCAGCCAAAGAATTGGAAAATTTAGCTGAAGTCTTGAATATTCCGAGAGACAATCCCATCGCACGATCATGTGAGTTTTTTTTATTTTTTTATTAAGGAAATGTGGCTTTGGTTAAATACTTCATATTGTCTCAATAATAAACAGAAAATTGGTCAAAATGCCCATAAGACACGTTCAAGTTCCAAGTTTTCAAGGACAAATCATACCATAGACAATGTAAGGTGAATTATTCCCTCCATTACCGAATTATAGAAGTAAAAAAAAAATTAATTAAGAATTGGACAAAGAAAGTTGATGTATTGAATCAGATTTTAAATCTTTTATACTCAAGATGTTTGTCATTCAATTGGCTAACTATTAAAATTGGTATAAAAGGATGATGGAGAATCATCTTAGACATTTTGTGTGCATCCTACGTTGAAAATTTATTTGTCTTCATCTGCACTAAATTGATTGGTGTTGTCCCAAATTACTGGGATCAATATAACTTCTAAACCACCGGAAAAATTATACAACTACAAAAACAAACAAAAAATTAAAGTAATTTAGTCGGTTCTAGTAAAGTATAGTCTACAAGACGATAAGAAGAAGTATAGATTTTGTAGTATGAACAAGCTAGAAGCTAAAAGATAAAGCTTGATTTTTGTCTATGAACAAGAAGGGTTAAATTCAAATAAAATGAAGACAGAATTTTACTTCTTAAACAATGTCACTCACTTATAAAAAGAAGAAGTTAAATCTTTTTTATTTTATAATTGAATCATATTTGTCACTAGCGATAAATTACCCCAATTTATTAAAGAATAATGTAAGCCTCGCCCATATTTATGCATTTATTTCTTGAACAATGTCACTCACCTATAAGAAGGAGCGGTCCAGATGTAACATATAACAAGATCGATGATGCCATGACTTCTAATGTTTGCAGTATTAAACATTACCACAATAATACTCACCCCAACGACTAAATTCTAACCTCATCCTTCGCCTACACAACAGTTCTCTTGGTGAGTTGAGATCCTCTCCATTTTTTACAATAAATTGTAAAGTTCATTACTATAGTTTAAGTGTATAAATATTCAATTAATATCACATATTATAGAAATGTGTGCATTTATATCATGTATTGAATACAAAACTATAGTAATGAACATTGTCATTTATCGTAGTAAATGGAGAGAATGTTAACTCTCTCATGGTATGCACCGCATGATATATTGTAGTATTAACCACAACCGCCGCATTCTCACTTGCATCGCTACATGACTTCCACGGGGATTTACCTCAATACTCACCTTTACCACTTAAACATGACTTTGAAGGATATAATGTCTCATTCGAGTTTTCAAAAAACCCTCCTGCTACTTCATTTTTTTCAATCAATGTCTTCCATGTTTAATCATGATGATATTATGGATGACGGTCATAATGATGAAACTAACATTGATATCAATCTAGAATCAACACCACAACCGCATAAACATGGTAGAAGAGGAAAGCTAGCAACACACATTATAACACACACTTTTCAACACACTTTATTTGATTGGTTAAAATTTACATGGGTCCTACCAAATCATATGGGTCCCATATAAATTTGATGGATCCCATCCGAATTTTAACCAATCAATGAGAGTGTGTGTTAGAATGTGTGTTGCTAGCATTTCTCCATGGTAGAATAAATGTGAAATTGTTTGAACAAGAACATATAGTCTTATCGTTGTAGAATAGGAGCAGATCTCGTTATGAAAATTCAGGGTCGTATCTGAGACGGGACGAAGAGGGCGACCACCCTAGGTCCCAAAAAACAAATATGAAATTTGGGTCTCAAATTTTATTTTTAGGGGTCTATTAGACCCTAAAAAAATTGCTTGGTTTTTTGTATCAAGTTTGATGTTTATATATATTTATTAGTTAAGTCCCAAATTGTAGTTTCATCCTAAGCCACGAAAATCTCAGAAACGGCCATATACGAAACCTTATCTCATCGTTGGAAACTTTGTAATGGTATTTTTAATTTGTTTTCACTTAATATAAAGTCTTAGTTGTTTTATAAATATTATAGTTAAAGTTTTTTAACTATTTTTCCTCAAAAAAAAGTTTTTTAACTATTTAAGGTTATAAACTTATAGTTTAACAAAAGTTTTACATAGAAGCCAAATCTTTATTTAAAAAAATGGTAAAGTGACTTTACTAATAAAAAGGGTTTAAATATGATTTTTTTTGTAATTGCAATTATATGTTTTTTATTTTAGTTCCTATGCGTTTTTTTTTTGTTTTGGTTTTGATCTTTTCAAATTTAAAAATTGTTGTTTTTAATCTCTAACATCAATGTATTTTATATTGAATCACATGACATAATTATATTGCTTCACGTATGATGTAAGACTAAAAACAATGGTTTTTGAATTTGCATGATTAAACCCTAACAAAAAATAACTTACATGAGCAAAAAACAATAAACACCGTAATTGCAAAGATAATACCAAGCAAAGAAAATAGATGAACATTATTTTGCCTTAAATTTGAGGTTTAATTGCACTTTTGATTCTTGCATTTTGATTAGCTCACGAAAATGGTTCTGACTCTTTCAAATCGAATAAAATCGTCTTTAAACTATCATGTTCTTTGCAGTTTTAGTCACATTCCCTATTTTTAACTCCAGAAACGTACAAAAATGGAAGTTTTAGTCCTACCACCTATGTTTAACCATTAAATAAACAAGGAATAAAACATGTGGGTACAAGGAATCTACTTTATTCAGCACACTAACCAAAAAACCTTAATTTTTAAGACCATATGTCTTAGAAATTAAGGTTTTTTGGTTAGTGTGCTGAATAAAGTATATTCCTTGTACCCACGTGGTTTATTCATGGTTTATTTCATGGTTGAGCATAGGTGGTTGGACTAAAACTGCCTTTTATGTGCATTTCTGGAGTTAAAAATAGGGGGTATGACGAAAATTGCAAAAAACATGATAGTTTAGGGACAATTTTGTTCGATTTAAAAGAGACATTACCATTTTCACGAGTTGGTCAAAATGCGAGGACCAAAAGTGCATTGTTTTTTGTTATACGGACTCTCAATGTAGGGCTAAGATGCTCTCCATTTACTTAAATTAAATCGTTAATGTCATTAGACGAGAGATAGACACAAAATAATATGTAATGAGTCCTGCAACTAAGCGAGCCTCATCACTATTATTTTTAAATTTCTTAACTCCTCAATTAAAGGTGTTATGGTCGTCCAAAATTCGATATAAAAGGACTAAACTAAAGTTTCACTCCGAATTGTTCTAAAAAGGGAAATGTTAACTTGTGTCCTTCCGGCATAAGTCAAGAATGCAAATGTAGAATGTTTTTCTTGAAACTTGTACATTCAATGTCTTAAAAATTGCAAAAGTTATACTTTTAACATAAAATTTATTTTTAATTTCCATTTTAAACTACTTAACTTATGCCCTTGGACACAAGTTAACATGACCTTCTAAAAATGAATTGTCATTAAATTTGAAATGTGCACTATTTGATAATTAAATTGAAAGTTTGCACTAATTTCATAAAATAAAATCAATAAATAGATTCTAATTTTCTTATGGTTACATTAACACAAAACATTCACTTTCATCCTAACTCTTAATTAGCTGCTAATTCATCTCCAATCTTCCTCAGCTCATCACAATTCACAGTCCCTAACCATCTTCACAACTTTCAAATGTTCCTTCGGCGTTACTCTTCCAAATCACCATTCACCTCCATCCTCCGCCGCCTCTCCACCTTCAATCCAAACGACGACGTTCACAAAGTCTACACCATTCTCACCACCACCTCTTCACCCGAAACCCTAAAACAAACCCTAAAGTCCACCCAAATTTTCCTCTCTAACGAATTAATCGACCAAGTTCTCAAACGCGTTCGCTTTGGCCATGCAAACCCTAATCAAACCCTTGAATTCTTCCGTTACACTTGCAGAAGAAAAGGCTTTTACCACACCGCTTATTCCCTTGACACAATGCTTTATATTCTCGGTAGAAGCCGCATGTTTGAACATGTTTGGGAGCTTTTAATCGAAGCTCGGCGAAAAGATCAAAATGTGATTACGCCAAGAACTGTTATGGTTGTTTTGGGTAGAGTTGCTAAGGTTTGTTCTGTTAGACAAACGGTTGAAACTTTTAAGAAGTTTAAGAAGATTGTACCTGATTATGGTGTGAATTGTTTTAATGCGTTGTTGAGAACGCTTTGTCAAGAGAAAAGTATGGCTGATGCTAGAAATGTTTATCATAGTTTGAAGCATAATTTTCGTCCGAATTTGCAGACTTTTAATATACTTCTTTCGGGTTGGAAAAATGTGGAAGATGCTGAGTTGTTTGTTAAGGAGATGAAGGAAATGGGGGTTGAACCGGATGTTGTAACGTATAATAGTTTGGTCGATGTTTATTGCAAAGGGAGGGAAATTGAGAAAGCGTATAAGGTGTTCGATGAAATGCGTGAGAAGGATTTGTCGCCGGATGTGATTACTTATACTAGTGTTATTGGTGGGTTGGGGTTGGTTGGTCAGCCTGATAAAGCTAGAGATGTTTTGAAGGAAATGAAGGAGTATGGTGTTTACCCTGATGTTCCGGCGTACAATGCTGCTATTAGGAATTTTTGTATTGCGAAGAGGCTTGGTAATGCTTATGAATTGATGGATGAGATGGTGAGTAAAGGTTTGAATCCGAATGCAACTACTTACAATTTGTTCTTCAGGGTTTTTTATTGGTCTAATGATTTACAGAGTTCATGGAACTTATACAAGAGGATGATGGGTGAGGGATGTCTTCCGTATACGCAGTCTTGTATGTTTTTGATAAGGTTGTTGAAGAGACATGAAAAGATGGAGATGGCATTGCAGTTATGGGGTGACATGGTGGAGAAGGGTTTTGGGTCATATACCTTAGTTTCTGATGTGCTGTTTGACATGCTTTGTGATATAGGGAAATTGTCGGAGGCGGAGAAATGTTTCTTGGAGATGATTGAGAAGGGGCAGAGGCCAAGCAATGTTTCCTTTAAGAGAATTAAGGTTCTTATGGAACTAGCAAATAAACACGAGGCCATTCAAAACTTGACGCAGAAAATGGCAATATTTGGGCGACCACTGCAAATTCATGAAAGAGTTACTACACCAGTAGGAGAAATGGGGGAGTTGAACAATAGAGGTAACGTACGACAGAGGGACAAGTGGCCAAAGGAAGAGTTAGAAGAGACACAAGGAATAAGCTCCTTAACAGAATGATAATTGATTCGGTACACTTGTTGTCATACATTTTGCACAATAAAACTGAATTCTGGAAAGTTATGCTATATTTCCCTTGCGACGTGTTCGTCATGCCTTCAAGATCAGGAAAAAAAAAAGTGTTTTTACTTCAAGTATGATATTGGCTAGTAACCTTCTGGAATTGCTTTTCCATTGAAATTGTTTGACAGCCTTGATATCAAAAGGTTTGATTTGATTATTTCAAGGGTTAACTTCTCATCTGGAATTTTGATGAGATAGTCGCAGTTTCTTAAGAGAAAATTTGTACGAAATCATGACAGGTAAAATGAACTTGTGAGTTTTGACATGGTTATGTCTGTATTGAAACTGTCAATTTTAATAACGAGCGTGAAAGCACTTTCATGAGGTAAACTGGTTGTATGAGTTCTATCATGCTTTCGAAGGCAAGCTATTCCAGGGTTTGATGGAATCTAAGAAGTACGAACAGTGTGATCCAAGTTAGTAATACCTCTCCTGCTCTTACCTACACCTCATGGACGGGACTGTGGGAAAAAAATAAATCATATTGTTTCATGCAGCACCTGTGTCATTTTTTGTTGTAATAAAACATATTTCCCTTTTGAAGATTCTTGGGTCCTTTCTTGCTGATCAATTTATGGGTGTGTTTGGTTTGCAAAACTGTAAGAACAGTACTAGATAGAACAGCACAACACAAGGCAGAACAGTACAAGACAAATTTTAATAGCATTGAATAATTTTTTTTTGTTTTATATGATTTTGGGGGAAGAAATGTTATTTGGTATTTTAGACAACTTGTACGTGGGACAAAATGTTTTGTTGTGGTTTGGTGAGGGACAAAATTATCAGTTTTTGTCTTGTCCCTTGCCTCTAGTTTGTCATGTACTTGAAACTGTTTTATAAATCAAACACTGAAGTTGTTATGTCCTTTCCTTCATTTTTTAGCAAATCAAACGCACCTTATCTAAAGAATGTTGCTATGGTCATACAACTGTCAATATTTCAATGACATTTGTTCCTATTGTGTCTCTTCAATTCATGTAATGACTCTTCAATTGAACAGGCTCAAGTGGTGTTATATTGACTAACACATGCTTTTTAGTATCTTGAAAAACTGGGGATGAACAAGAGCTCAAAACCCGGTAGCCATTTAAATTAGGCACAAATGTGTCATTAATCCCTGCACTTTTACCATATTTTGAGATTGGTCCCTGCCTTTCTTTTTGTTTGGATTAAATCTCTACACTTTGTAAAAGAATTGGTATTAGTCTCTCTGTTAGTCAACTATTAAAAAAAAAAATCAAAACTAATAGAGTGCCACATGGGTCAATTATATTACGACATGTGGCACACTACATGACAAAAATAATAGATTAAAATAAATTTTCTCGGAGGGTTGATTTGGGGAGTCATCTTTGTCTTAACCATCATCCACTATTTTCATACTATAATTGCCCCTTAATTAAACATATACTATGTTACTGGATTCTATCATTTTTATTGGTCAAATATAGTGCATTCTTAAATACGTATTACACAGCTAGAGTTGTGTTATTATGTAATAAGTTATGCATGCAACTAATGATCTAGACTATAAAGTTGGATGTTAAATAATCATGGTATATGGCTGTTATGGACAAGGTAATCGGCTATGAACTTGTTCAATTACTATGATGTAAATGGAGATGGGAAGATATCGTTGGCTGAGTTACATCAATGCATGAAGGTCATCCATGAGAAGTTATTTGTGGAGGATCTAGAGGCAGTTGTGGCATTTCAAGACGGTGATGGAGTGTTGGGGTTTGATGATTTTCTGATTTTGAATGTTTTTGATTAATGCTTACAGTTCGTAATCCAATTAGTTTTGAGAAAGAATTGAGGGAGGGAGGGAGGAAGAGTAACAAAGAATTGGCCAAAAAATTATTTTTTTATTAATTTTAATTTTAAATTTTTGCCATGTGACACATGTCGTAAAATGATTGGCCCACATAGTACTCTATTAGTTTTGCCTTTTTTTTTTAACAGTTTGACTAACAAAGAGACTAATACCAAATTTTTTATAAAGTGCAAGGACTTGAATCAAACAAAAAAAGTGTAAGGACCAATCCCAAAATATGATAAAAGTGCAGGGACTAATTACACATTTAAGCCTTTAAATTAAAGCTGTCAAATGCCCAAGCCACTTAGAGCTCCTCTAATGGTGCAAACCATTATGGAGTTACCTAGGTGCTTCTACAATGTCACATCACTCTAAGGAGCAATTGACATTTATATTTTCATGACCAAAAATGGTGGTTTACTCTTCATTTTTTTTCATGTGGTGCAACTTATCCAACGTATTAGTATTTTATGTGAAATGCTAACATGTGCACGTTAGTATATCAAAAATAAAATAAAATGTATTGAAAATTGTGATAATTTATTTCTTAAAAAAAATGTAAATTAATTTTTTTTAAATAAATACTTACTATTTGTTAAATCTTCTAACATTAGTCATAAGTAAGGGCTGGGGCGAATCTCCTTGGGGACCCATGGGAGCCATGGCATCCCCCAACTTTTAACATTTGTAAATTAGGCATAGTTATATAACAAGTTTCACTTGGTCGCAATGCATGGGGTGCTAAGCTTTCAGCAAAATGTCGCTCATTATTTTTCAAACTGTTTAATTTATATTACATATTATTTTGGCACTCCTAACAAATTAACTCAAGATCTACCACTAGTAAGGGTATATATTAGTATGATCTATATTTTATTTAAATTTATAATATTAATTCAAGTTTTTTTAATTAATTAGCAATGTATACAAAAATTAAAACATGTTGGAGTTGGTTGGTAGTGACGTGAATTGAAAATTTTAAGAATTATGATGCTGATAATTTTCTATAAAATGCAACAAGCACGACTGAAAATTATATATTGGGATCCATTTGACACAAAAAGAATTATGATGCTGATAATTTTCCATAAAATGCAACTGAAAATTATATTTAGGGATCCATTTGAAACCAAAAAAAAAGTAATTTTAAAGTGATAAGATGAAATATTAAGTAAAAAAATATCTTCAATTGAAACTAAATACGATAAATTAATTAGATAAAAGTCTTGAGAGTAAAATTGAGTATAAAATATATATTTTTTGGTTAATTGAGTATAAAATGTTTAATAGCAATAAAAAAAATGAAATTGTGAGATAAAAAAATATTTTTAAATAATCAAATAAGTTATAGGACATTTTTTTCCTTCAAAGTCTAGTGGTTAAAAATTAACATTTTTTAAGATAAATTGTTTATCTTGTTTAAACCTCAACATCTACCTATATTATGTAATGTTTTACCACGTATATATTATAGTAGGACAGTTTTTAAGAGGAAACGATAATGTGTTTCCACGGACCGTTGCTGCAGTATGGTTTATTTGAAAAAACGCCATTATGGAAACTAACTTGGTAAATTGTATTTTGGCTACAATTGTTTCAGTCAAATAATGGAAACTTATCAATTACTTAAATCCAACAAATTGGTTATAAATTTGAAAATTTTAAATCTGATAAAATATTTTTTTACCAGATAAATCATTCTTGTTTAAATAGTAGTATTTTGAAATCCTTGATGGCTGCATAATAATGAAATTAAATACAATATAAGTCGGCATATTTGTTGACGACCTGGTAATTAAAAGCCAGCATGTTTCTTGTAAGAATGTTTATATGATGAAGTTGGTGTAGCAGGCTAGCAGCCAATAGTAACCGCGCTTTCCCCAATTATTTACTAAATTAATATATGATATGGTATATACTCCATGTCCATCTAATTGAGCATAGCCTCCAAAACCAGACGAAGAATTCAAAAGTGGATTGCTTCAACTTCTGTCTAAAATTGAAGGCTACAGCCAAACACGTTTTTGTTTACAAAGTAACACCTACTCTCAACCTATATATATATACACTAATGAGGCAGAGGCAGATATCTCATATCTCCACCTCAACCTTAATTCGTATCCAACAACAAATATATACTTGCATACCATTCTCTATTCCTTAGTCTCACACTACTTAATTAGCAGACTAATACTAAAAAACCAAAATACATATATCTACTACTTAATTCAATTGAGAGATAGAGCATATCCTATAAGTTAACAATGGTTAGAATGCATGCAATACTCTCTATAGCTACCTTGGTTATAGTTATTCTCTCAGTTTCAACAACATTGGCATCGTCAACATCTTTGAAGTATGGTTTCTACAAGACAACATGTCCATCCGCGGAGGCGATTGTTAGAAGAGCTGTAAACAAAGCTGTTTCGCTCAACCCAGGCATCGCTGCTGGTTTGATTAGAATGCATTTTCATGATTGCTTTGTCAGAGGATGTGATGCTTCTGTTTTATTAGAATCCATACCAGGTATTCGATCTGAGAAAGACCATCCTGCAAACAATCCAAGTTTACGTGGCTTTGAAGTAATCAACGAAGCTAAGGCACAAATAGAGTCTGCATGTCCTAAAACGGTGTCCTGTGCAGACATTCTTGCTTTCGCAGCTCGAGACAGTACTCGCAAAGTTAGTGGCGGCAGGATAGACTACTCAGTACAATCAGGACGCAGAGATGGTCGAGTATCTATCTTCGACGAAGTCACACAAAATCTACCACCACCAACTTTCAATGCCGAGCAACTTATCGATAATTTTGATAGAAAAGGTTTGTCAGTAGATGAAATGGTTACACTTTCTGGTGCTCATTCTATTGGTGTCTCACATTGTTCTTCATTCTCAAAACGATTATACTCTTTCAATGCAACTTTTCCTCAAGATCCTTCTATGGACCCTAACTTTGCTAGGTTGTTGAAATCCAAGTGTCCACCACCACAGTCACAACAATCACAGTCACAGATACAGAACATAGACTCAACGGTGGCGTTTGATGGTTCCACGCCTAATGATTTGGATAACATGTACTATAAGAGGTTGAAGAATAACCGTGGTCTATTAACTTCGGATCAAATATTGCTTAATAGTGGCTTAACTAAGAGAATGGTGTTAAAAAATGCCAGACATGCTGCAATCTGGAATGTGAAGTTTGCCAAGGCCATGGTGCATATGGGTAACTTAGATGTGTTGACAGGTTCTCAAGGTGAGATTAGGGAGCACTGCAACGTTGTTAATTTTATTTAACTGCGCCAGATTTCTTGATCTTTCTAAAAGTTTGTCCATAAATGCAAAGATGTATACTTTCATTCTTTTTCTCATCAATTCTTTGATATTATTATTGTTTTTGTTTGGAATCATTCTTTATTTGTGTGTGGCCGTTTGTACTCTTCATCAATTCAAGTGTATATGTGAAATCAAGTGTAATAAAACGTGAAAAAGTAGTGAATTACTACTCTGTTTGAATTGTGTCTGTTGGATCCTTTCAAAACTCCTTACAGATTTGGTTATTGTTTGATGAGTTATTATCCACTTGACCTCTTCAAATTGTATGAAAGAAAGAACAAAAGTGTTTGTCCATAATCATTCAAATTATATTTCAAAAATAAAACATTGATGAAAGTAAAAAATGTGCGTTTATTATATATGATAATCAAATTGCAAGTTGTTGAGCAGGTTTTGTTGTTTACTTTGTATCTTCATTCTTCAACGAAAATCTTGTTGAAAAGCAAAATTGAAGTAGCTTCTTCTGCTCATTGTCAAATTAACGTGATTTGATTTCTGTTTTTTCTTTTTGGTAGACAACGTGATTTGATTTAATGAAAAATTTGTGTCAACTGTGAAGCCGAACATTTGTTTTCTAAGAGATGCTAACCCATTTATAGTTTTCTACTGTTTCACATACCGACAATAGTTTTAAATTGCAGTGTGCAACACAATTGCGACCACAGTATTACGGTTTTAGCTAGATGTCTCAGCCTCAGCAAAGGCGTCACAACTACAATGGTGACTATATTTTCCTTCATTTAACCATAATATAATATTTTGTACCATAACCTGCAATTTAAAACCACATTGACAACCAAGAATGATCTCAAGAATGTATGAGGGAAAAATATGGGAAGAATATTAAGTTTCGCTTTCACCATCAATAAATACATGTCGTAGCAGGGTATGTTAACTAGCGCAAGGCAGATCCTATAGACACGATGCATTGGTGAAGATATTCAGTTTATAAGAAAGCAAGCTGGAAAAGAAATGATATTTCAAGTGTTGATACTATTTTACCATAGGGGAGACCATGGGTATTAAGCTCAATAAATGGGTATGGCCAGGGGGATGCTAAATCGGTTTCTGAACAATCTCTTTGCATTGTCAATTATGAGTTTGTAGGTTTTGTTCTAGAGTTTACTCTAGAATATTGTGTATGGAAAATGCCTCAATAGGTAAATATTATGTCAATTTACTCTGATAAATTTTGATTTTACAGGGTTGATTTCAAATGACTAGGAACGTTCATCAACTTAAACAGTGCATATTTATAATCTGAAGAAGGAAAGTGGTGGATTTCGAAATAGAATTTACATATTTATCATCAGAAGGAAAGTGGCGGGGGATTTCAAAATAGAATTTAATTTGTATACACCGATAGTGTAGAATACTTTTACACATGCATCCAATAAAATCACATAAAAGTAGATATTTTTTGAAATATTTTAAAAACTATCTTAAGAAAAGTAGCATCATATTGTGATTTGATTGGATATGCGTAAAAAAAGTTTTACATCATGAGTGTGTAGATGAATGGTTGTTCTTGCTCTTAAAAATCTAATAAACAGACATGGACAATGGTTGTTCTTGCTCTTAAAAATCTAATAAACAGACGTAGACAAACATGTAAACAGGAGGCTTAAAATAATCAATTAACTTCACAATCAAAAGGGTAAACTTTAAACAATACTATTTAGTTATACATGAGAAGAAAAAAAAAATCAAATTATTCCTCAATAATAGACTGCAGTTCTTTTTTAAAAACAAATAAAACACTCGAGCAATGAAAATCTATGCAGGCAAGAAAACCAGATGCTAGAGATCATAATTGCAGAAGTAAACTCGAGTTCTTGCACCTTTAACTAATAAACCTCTATGCCTGCAGCAAATCACCGCCAAAAAAACAAAGGCATTAGTTGGATTGTCATGTAAATTGAATTGCCAAGTTAGACAGAAAAGTTATTCAGTATTAACCTTGTTTGCAATGTTGTTTGAGAGCCAGTCAAGTCCTTCATAAAGTCCTTCACCAGATGTGGCACATGTGCTCTGGATGTACCTGCATGTACAGATCCATGACGGTGAGAATGAGTAATGGAAGCAGGAAGATAAGGAAGGAGAAAAAAATGTTCCGAGCAAAAAATTTAGTTTACCAGTGACGCTGACGGAGAGAGTGAAGACCAAGCTTATCAGTTATCTCAGCAGCATTCATAGCATTTGGAAGATCTTGCTTGTTAGCAAAAACTAGAAGAACTGCATCTCTCAATTCATCCTGCCAAAGTATTATAAGCATCCAAAATGACAACCCACATAAATAACCAACCTTTCATTTTCACTCATTCAACATATATTTGGAAATCAAATAACCATAAATAATCAACCTTTCATTTTCACTTATTCAGCGTATATTTGGAAATCAAATAACCTTAAATAACCAACCTTTCATTTTCACTAATTCAGCATATATTAATTTACCTCATTCAACATCCTGTGCAGCTCATCTCTAGCTTCAACAACACGGTCCCTGTCATTGCTATCAACCACAAAAATGAGTCCTTGTGTATTTTGGAAGTAATGTCTCCACAGAGGACGGATCTACAGGGAAAAACATGACAATTGTCACTGCCGTGTTGAGTAAAAAAGATCTAGTATACTTCATGTAGTTGTCACTGCCGTGTTTAGTAAAACAAGATTTAATATACCTCAGAGATTATACATCATAACAAGAGGTCAAATGTAAAATAACTTGGGTCAAAGGGGCTAAGCTAAAACTACAGAAAGTTAGATTAGGTGATTGAGTTGGTTGATATACAAATTACATCAAGAGTGTTGAATTCAAGTAGGCAAATCGGGAATATTTCATTTCATGCGGTTTATGATATCGATAACAAGACATGCATCACATACAATTTGCAAAAAATCACTGCACATTGCACAATTAAAGAAGCACACATGAAGAATATATGTATTTCAAATCACATCTACATCTTAATCCATGGAAAAGATTACAACTATACGAATGCATCACATTGATATTCAGTGATTCATCACCACATTCACAGACATACTTGCTCGTGGGGAGTTTCAGCCAATTACCACGTTATATCATCGACAAAATCATTATGTACATTGTACTAAACCATAAATAAGCACACCATAGAAGATGCAATGAGAAAACTTGCCTTGTCCTGACCTCCGACATCCCAGACAGTGAAGCTGATGTTCTTATATTCCACTGTTTCCACATTGAACCCTACATATAGCAAATGATCCATTAATACAAATAACCATAATCATGATCACAGAAATTGATCCAATGCAAACATAGTAACATACATACCGATCGTAGGAATGGTTGTAACGATCTCTCCAAGCTTGAGCTTATAAAGAATGGTGGTCTTACCAGCTGCATCGAGACCTACCATAAGTATACGCATCTCTTTCTTGGCAAATAGCCGGCTAAACAGCTTCGTGAATGACAATCCCATTTTCAACTTTTCTGAATCCACACAAACAATATTATCATCACACACAACTCAATTTTCTTCGATCCAAATTTCAATCGCAACAAATCAAATTTCAAACCAAAAAAGGAAACAATAATAACGGAATATATGCAGATGGAAGAGTATCGTAACATGATCTACGAATCGGGTGGAATTGCATGATTGAATAACCAAAATTGAATTCAAAATCATGTGATCTCACGATATGCGATGTGGATCCAGCAATAACATGCATATCATAAACAAAATTGCGATAGTAAAGTACATAGAAATCTAATGCAGTGGAAAACCAGAGATGGAGAATTTAAAATTTAAAATTAAAGATAATAAAGAGATCGAGAAGAGATATACAGATCTGGAAGAAGATGAAAAGAGAGAAGAGGTTACCTTGAAGAAGAGAGAAATGATTTGAGAAGAAGAAGATCTCTTCTCCTTGTAACAAAGATAAAAAGAAAACAAGTTGGAGTTTCTCTCGACGTCAGGCCTACGCTTATTTATAGAACAATGCTAAACACAGATCCAAATTGAGTAACGTGTTTAGCCGGTGTCTTTGTATTCTCATTGGACGAATGGCGTCTAACGAGTAGTCGTAATAGTTATTTTATTTGAGTAGTCGTAATAATCTTTTTTATCTGGTGTCTTTGTATTTTTATTGGACAAATGACGTGTAACGAATAGTCATAGTAATCTTTGTATTTTTATTGGACATATGACATGTAACAAGTAATCATGATAATCCTTTTTAGAGAGAGTCTTTGAATTTTTATTGGACAAATGACGTGTAACGAGTAGTTATAATAATAATTTGAGTAAATTACACTCCCCTCCCCTCAAAGATGCTTGAATTACACTCTTCTCCCCTCTTATGTTAAAATATACACTTCACTTCCTTGAAAAGTAATATTTATACTCTTCTCCCCTATAAGATGTTTGAATTACAGCTCCCTTCCTTAATAATTAAATATGGACTACACTTTAATACATTTTAACATAAATAAATATTTTTATAATATATATTAATTTTGAATCACCATTTAAAAAATATAAATTCGTTTCTTTATAATCTTTTTTTTGTGGTGGCCGAGGTTTGAACCGCGGACCTTGCATATTTTATGCATTGTCCCTACCATCTGAGTTAAGCTCACGAGAACTCGTTTCTTTATAATCTAAATGTCAATGACAATTAAATTTAAATATTTTGTTATTAATTTTATAATTTAGAGTATAAAATTTATTTTTAAATAACCATACTTAATCGACTTTAGTAATTTTTCACATATTTTAATTTTATTTTGGGTTGTTTCATATTTTATAATAGGGTTTAAAACTATATGTTAATAAAATTGTGAATAAAAAATAGAGAAAGATATGTATTCAAAATTTGATTTTATTAAAATAAACCCGGAATGCTATTTTTCTTTGAAGTGTGTTTGATTATTTTTTTGTTAGATTATAAGAAATAAAAAAAATTTATTGAGGGACTAAAGTGTAGATTTTAACTTAAGAGGGGATGAGAATGTAATTCAAGCTTCTTTCAAGGGAGGGAAGTGAAATATGTTCTAATATGTTTTGAATAAAAGGGGAAGGTAGTGTATATTTTAACATAAGAAGGGAGGGCAGTGTAATTCAAGCATCTTTAAAAAGAATGGAGTGTAATTTACTCTAATAATTTTTATCGAAAATATGAGCATTTGATATTGTCAAGAGTCTTGTTTTCATAAATGAAGGAAATTTCGCAATTTAAATTTGCGACTATAGGCCCATCTGCTATCAATTTTTTTAGTATTGTAGCAAATTGTTAAAGTTGATCTCTTCTACCAAATCGACCTAGAGAAATGTTTGGAATATTTTATTTTCAACACTGTCTTTTTTATTGGGTGAAACTCATGTAGATTTTCTCATTTTTTATGAAATTCATTTGTAAAACGTGAAACTTACATAGATTTCACTTAATAAGATGACGAACGTTAAAAAGAAAGTATTCATAGCAATCTTCAATGCACTGTTAATTGTAAAAAATTACACTTACATTTCACACATATGTATATATATTAGGGTTAAATATGTTTTTGATCCCTATCAATATACCAACTTTTCGTTCTAGTCCTCTAAAATTTTCATTCAACTTTTAGTCCCTATAAAATTTTCAATCACTACTTTTGGTCCATATTTTTAGGTTAATTTTTGTATATTTTAATGAAATTGTGTAGAAATGTGTAGAATATTGTAAAAAATACTCCCAAATAAAATTAGAATTTTTTAACAAAACACAAATTAAATATGAATTTTTAACCGTAAAAAATATAAAAACTCATATTAAATTCATGTTTTGTTCAAAATTCATATCTAATTTTTTTTAGGAGGGATTCTCATAATATTATGAATTTTTTTACAAAATTTTATTCAAAAATATGAATTCTACACATGAGTTTACTTTAAAGGAGGGACCAAAAGTGAAGATGGAAAATTTTTTAGGGACCAAAAGTGAAGATGGAAAATTTTTTAGGGACCAAAAGCTGAAGAAAATTTTTAGAGGGACTAAAACGAAAAGTTGACATATTTATAGAGATTAAAAACATATTTAACCCTATATATTATAATGAATTTATTCAGATATCCAAGAGCATTTTAATGAATTTCTTTCGAGTAATTTTTTATACAAATTCAACTTTAAAAATGAAGCATTGTAAAATTTCTTGAAGGAGCGCGCATATGATACATACTTATTCAACAAAAACAAATAAAAAAAGTCCTGACCAAAAAAAAACTAAAAAATAAAAAAAGTCATTCGAATCATAATAGTATAATTAGATGTGTGCATATAGTATAATAGCTTTGCACCGTCCGATCATAATAATTGATCTCTAAATAATTGTATATAAAAACTGAGTTAAGATTAAGAAGGCATGGAACAAGCTGAAATAAATAAAGTACAATATAAAATCATAATACATTAATAGGTTCTCCAATGTTATAAAGACTTTGGCATCAATGGAGTGGTTAAACTCTCACAATAAAGTAAATTAAAGTTCAAATGTTGTTAAAAGAATATCTATATTTAGTGTATGACACTTTCTAAAATGATTACTTTCAATGAATAAAATCTACTGATCAAATAAAAAAAATGCCATGGAGGTTTGGCTTGTACCAGAAAAATGGCTATATTTTTTTTTTTAAGAAAGAAAATTGTGTTGTTTGGGCTTTCTGATGTTTTTTTTAAAAGAATGTGTTCGATTTTATTTTTGAAAAATCATTTATTCGCAATTTTTTATGAAAGGAGATTCATAAAAAAAATTAAATGCTAAATGATTGATAAATTTATATTAGAAAATTAGAGGTAGATATTGCAAAAAAAAAAAAAAACTGATAATTTTTTTTAAAAAAAAAAAAAATT
>Ga0228710_1000386_pt1 | contig 53070 bp, 28 predicted proteins | sample MedpolnodulmetaG_FD_177995 | JGI IMG/M metagenome (GOLD analysis project Ga0228710, IMG submission 177995) | Root nodule microbial communities from Medicago polymorpha collected in Santa Monica, California, United States - pink nodules | ecosystem: Host-associated > Plants > Roots > Nodule... | reverse complement strand
AAAGAGTATCCCAAAGGTACAAGTCTTGAAATGGAAATTAAATTTCTAGAAAAAACTAGGAACATAAAATGTCTTTTCCAAATTTAAAACAAAGCCACTACTTAAAGCTAAATTGCATGTTCAAACAACCTCCACATGAGAACGCATCTTGATTCCTGAATAGATGCCTTGCTCACTTAGAAGTGGTTTCCTTAGGCTTGTAATACCCTGCAAGGTATTCAAAATATGGATTGTAGAACCAAATCAATCCACTGTGTGTTATAAATAACATCAAATATATTAGACTCATAACAAACAAATGAGATTGGTTTACCTTTATTTTCAAACCATTTCTGAAATTCAGAACAATCCTTCTTTATGTGTCCATTCATATTACAAAATGAACACTTGGACTTTTTCTTAATTCCACCTTCGGGAGGTATTTTACCTTTCCCCTTTTCCTTGGCTTGGTTCGAAATCATGTCCTTTTCCACAATCGTCATCAGAGTATATCCATTCATTTCCATCACCAACCTTTCTTCTTCTTGAACACACATGGTCAAGAGTTCATTAATTGGCCATTTTTCTTTATGTGTGTTGTAAGAAATTTTTAGTGGTTCATACGAAGGTGGAAGGGTATTCAAAATATAATGAACAAGGAAAGATTCAGACATGTCAACCTCAACTATCTTTAGTTGTGCTGCAATGTCACTCATTCGCATAATGTGCTCATGCACACCTTTCATATGGATGAGCTTAATAGTTGAAAACTCCACAATAAGGGTGCTTACAAGTGCTTTGTCAGATGGTACAAAATGTTCATCAATGGCCTTAAGTAATGCTCGAACATTATTATGTCGATCAAAACAACCATGAATACTAGTCGGGATGTTGGTCATTATGAACTTCACATTGAGACGATTGGATCGTTCCCACATTTCATAACGATCAACATCATCTAGAAGGCTAGTTTCTGTAATAGAAGGTGGTTCATTTTTCTGAATAGCATAATTAATATCCATCAACCGTAAATAAAGAATAATTCGCTCCTTCCACACCTTATAGTTTTCAACATTCAGTTCGAGAATTTCACACTTAAAATCAGAAAAATTCATAGCTGCAAAATTAAGCACATGCTTACAATTAAAATCGAGACTATAAAACAAATCATGTTTTACCAACGTAAATCATGTTTCAAACTATGAACCTAGTGACATAAAATTTGCATGTAGGCTAAAACTTTATTCAATTAGATTCATATAACTGAATGACAAAACTATCAATTTATGTTCCTTTTCCTAATTCCTGAGGGTAAGTTAGAAAATATAAATTGATATTTCACCCTAATTAATTATACAAAAACATAGCAAAAATTCCTGTGGGATGAGATTTACTATGTTCAATATAATTAATTACCATCAATGTCACAACTATGATCTTCTTAAACACTTAATATATAATTTTGCATAATTAAAGATGTTGTGGCTAGTCCCTAATTAATTAAAATTATATAGATCATCTAGACATTTAACTTAAAATAAATTACATAAACCGTAAGCAATTTATTCTAATCTATACAATTGTATGATTAGGCATAAATATCATACAACATACAAACACTAAGTGTCATATTCGTAGCACACATGAAATAAGCATGTGATACTACCACCATGCAACAATGCAGGTACCAAATATAACATATAGTGAAACAAAATATATTTATGTTGAACTGCACCATAATGAGCAACACCGCAAGTACACGGTTTTACCGAAATAGTAAAAATAGAGTATCGTTCCGACAGAGAGTTATGAATTTAATTAACTTTTAACAATGATTAGAATGAAAGTTTTAGAAGTTATAAAGTTTGGATTTTTGTTTTGAAAGAAAATAACAATAAAAATAAAAAACGTCTTGGGATTATTGGTTCATCGTAATAACGAATCCTTCACAAACAAGCCCTAAACCATGACTTTATATTCGACCTACTTTCTAAAGACAAGTTTCTCTTTAGCGTATCAAAGTCTCTCTCGAGGTGCAGTGAGTGTGTTCCTCTAGCAATCACGCCTATTCTAATGGTTGATTGCTATTAGAATCTTGAAGAACGAAACTTTATATGTCTCAAGGTTTGCTAGACTATTCTCATGTTTCGCAACCCTTGTCTAAATTCACTTGTTCCAATATCAAAGCTCCGCTTTCGCTTTATGAATTGATATTTGAGATGATGAATTAACAAATACTAACCCTCCGCTCTCGCTTTATGAGTTTGGCATTTGTTAATTCATTATAAAAACAGTGAATTCGATTAGAAAGTAGATTTATATAAAATTAGGGTTTATGGTTTGGTTTGATTACGATTACGTCATTAGACTTATCCAACAATCCCAAGACAAGAAAGGTCTACTCACTAACGTTCCTTGTAGACATAGTAGAGAAGAAGAAGAACATAAAATAAAGGTGAACTTTTATTCAAGGAAACAATTGTCACTTATTATTTACAAGAACAAAAGATGTTTTTACAAACTAGAGGGCTGCTCTATTTATAGTCTAACATTGACTTGAACCCCAAGAATTAAATTACTAAATTGTTGCACAAGAAACCATGGGCTTTAAGTCAGAAATACTAAAATAGGCAGCTTCTGTCAAATAAGCAAAAGGTAAAAAGGGCGCGCCACTTTGTTATATTTTTGCACAAGATCTTCCAATTCTTTGCACAATATATTTTGTTATGAGATCTACATATTTTTGGCATGAATCCTTGCACCATATATTTTGTATGAGATGTTCATATTTTTTGCACGAATAAGCTTCAATTCCCTTTCTTTTGCTCAAAAACTAAATCTTTTGAATATTTGTTCCTGAAATATAATAACTTGCAATTGAAGTAAAATAGTTCTAGAAGGAAATCAAAACATATTAAATCTAATTAAAATAAACTTAAATATTAAATAAAAGACACTAATTTAAAGACTAATTATTGACTCATCACATCATGAAACTTAAAACAAATAAACTATGACTCAATTGCATAGCATTTTATTATTATAATAATAAAATCAAGCAATGCAAATCAAATTGGTCGCAGCAATTAAAAAGTCTATGGCAACAACAGTAGAACAGAAATGCAAACCGTAATTGCCAATAAATTATGATAATAATATAAGGCACTAAAATTGGTAATACTAAGTGCTTGAGTCGGTTCGAGAAAATGGGCGGCACGCCCACAAAACTGAATGACTGAATTTAAAAATTATGCGCATACATCTTCAACCTCTTGAAAGGTCTTTTGACCCGAGTGAAAACATAGCAAACCCAGTTTTAACAAATTTCGATTTCATAATCATTTTAACACCAAAAATAAAAATTTAAACTCAGAATAATGAAGAAAAAAAAAATGTTTTTCTTTATGAGCTCAACGTTTCAGTGTATCTAAATCGCTCAAATATAAAATTGAAAATTATCAGATTCAAGCAAAAAAACTCAAAATCAGAACACGAAAAGCAAGGCAGAGGTTTTCAAAAGCTGCGATACCAAATGTGAGTTATTTCTTTAAAACCATAGAAGAAATAATTATTTAAACAGAGGAAACTTAAATTAAGATCAAGGCATACCTCCAGCCATTGCTCCTGCTTGAAGAAGTTGAGGCTCTTCTAAACCTTTCACAATCTCACTTTGATGGTGTAAGTCTTCTAAATAGAGATGTTAGGTTAAGGGAACCAAAACAGATGAATTGCAAGCCTTTATATAACTTCTGCCATCATGAAGTTATGGTACGTGCAACAATTGCTCCTCATTCCAAATGGGATAGTGGACAGTTACTATAATTGAGGGAAAGAATAAAAGACCATTTTCTGCTTAATGGGTAATTACCATAACGGACACTTAATGATAATTACCACTTATTTAAATTATAATGGGAAAAAATCCAACAGATATTACATATGAAGAAATAGTTAAGAGGAGGTAGAGTTAATCAAAGATGGTCAATTAAATTCCCTAATATGGATTAATCAATGTAGTTAGTGGATGCTCCACGCAGGGTTATACACAAAAAAAAAAAGTACTACTACCATCAATCATTTGCGGAGACAATAACATGAAGTCCAATTAGAGACAAATGCAAAATGAAACAACCTTAAGTGTGTGTATACTAAAAAACGTGGGATGTCCATTTTATTTGCTGGATTTTTATTGCATCTTTTAACATGTGAAACTATACTCTCTCAAAAAAAAAACATATGAAGCTATTGTATCGGTTATATTTTAATCCACTCTTGTGGGTGGTTTTATCCTTCAACTCAAGAGTTTCGGATGAGATGGTTTATATCTCTTCCAGTTTAATTAGAAGTCTTGAATTTGAATTCAACATCAAAGAAATGCAGCTATGCTTTAAAAATTTCAAAAGAGAGTTTTGTAACTCGTTGCGGCCATTCAATTTAACGGATTTCATGTTGTTGTCTCTTGTGTGTGGCCATTCTCTAATTAATATGTTTCTGTTTTTGTTTGATGGCCATTTGGTTTTTGTTTGTGACCATTATGTAGAGATATCCAATTTTGTTTTATTTTTAAAAAAAAATCATATTGTGTTACAATCTGTAATTCTTCATCGGCATATGAAAACAAACCTCTCGTCACCTACCAAATGTTCGACTTAAAACACATAATTTGGCACGTCAATAGGGGCGAGGAAAAAAAAAGGCTTTGTAAGGTCTGAGTCTCACTCTTAAAATGTTAAATCTCAACTTTAGTTAGTACTTATTATAGACCCATCATTAAAACATGGCATTTTTTAAATTATGTTTTAAAGACTACTTCACTATTTTTATGATCCTTTATAGAATATTAGGTCACGGGTTTGATTAGATTTTTTAAAACCTTTTTTTTTTATCAAAAATAACATTTTTTGTAGGTGTGCTGAATTATTATTTGATTTAAAAACATTATATTTAAAATGTTTAAAATAAATTTCCTCGTCAGGTAAATATAGAATATAAGAAGATATATAAAAGTTACTTTTGACCTAGATATCATGTCATTCACCTTTATATATAAATTAATAGAAATGTAGTTAAAATGTTTAGGCTAGTTTTGGTCATAGTTTCTTTTGCAATATATGTTTTTATTCAATAAAAATAGAATAAAAACTTATTTTTGTTTTCTTTATTTTACCTGGGTCTTTTCTATCCCCTCTTACTTTTGTTTTAATCTAATTTTAGCCCTAATAAAAAATAGTGAAACTTATTCAAATCAATAGAATTGTTTGGGGTAGTTTCAACCATAGTTTGTTTTGCAATATATGTTTTTACTTTTTATTCAATAAAAACTTATTTTCCTTTCCTTTTTTCTGGGTTTATGTCCCATTTTTTTCCTTGTTGTTTTTCTTTTATTTTAATCTAATTTTAGTCTTAAGATAAAATAGTGAATTTTATTTAGATTATAATTTTTTTTATTCTAACCTAAGTCATTGATTATTTTATTAAAAAAATTAAATAACCTTGTTTAAAAAAATCAAGTGGCTATTTTTTATATGTTCCTTTCAAACACTATATAACAATAACATGGTTTTTAGTAAAATGAATTAGTTATACTATATTCATCTTAATCCCTTTTATGATAATTTTTTTTAATTTAAAACCTTGTTTTCCTGAATTCCGTGACTATCATCAGTGCAATTGAGACTCTATTTTTCTGATTTTCACCTTTATAGGAAGCATATATACATTTTTCATTTCAATAAAGTCAATTGAAAAAGATGAATTAAAAAATATTTTCAAAAATAACCTAAATTAACATAAAAATATATAACTTAAATAAATAATGAAGCCTGTTAAAATAAACTCTATACTAACACAAATGATATCTAATTTATATTGCCTCTTTTTTGTTAATTAATTGTTTTAACCTTTAATTAAATTAAATTATATATTTTATTGTATAAGTTAAATTAATGTTTTTCCTATGCAAACTGCTATAAACTTATAATATGATTGGGTAAGAAATATGATTGATGAAATAATTGCATGACTTGATAAAAATATGAATGGGTGGTGAAAAAAAATGAACGCGTGAGAAGAAAGAGTGATGAGGAAATAAGCATAAAGTTTTCTTGGGCTAAATTAATTAATAATAGTTAAAATTGACAATCAAATCTACACCAAAATAAAAGGTCAGGGAGAAATCAATGGACAGAAAGAGAGACATGAATATTGTCTTATGTCACAACATTTCAAAGCAACTCTAGGTGGGTAAGATATATTAGTAGATCGGTAAAATTAAATAGGAGAATAAAAATGCATACCTTGTTGAAGAAGAACCTTCTAACACATGTTTATATCTAATTCCACAACATGGATGTTGACATCTACTACAAATAAATTCATTCTAAAATACATAATTCATAATTTTGAGGTCGCTGATCAAAGAAAATGAATAAAAAATATTGAAAATAAATATGATGTATGAATGTTATCATATAATCATTTTTTATATATATTAAAAGAATAGTGTCATGAGGACATATATATCTATCATAGACAATCAATATAGATAAAAGAAACGAGATCATGAGTGAAAAAGATATAATTTTTGTTGAGTGGTTCTAGAAATAATCATAAATCATATGGCAACTATAACAACTCACCACGTTATAAAAATAAAAGGTAAAAAGCAATGGAAAAAACTTCAATTTTAACGTAAAGATGACTACCTTTTTCATATAAAAAGCAACATATCAACAAAATCCACCTTTTTCAAAAACCTGCAATAAAACTAACAAAGGAAGAAATATTAGAAGGAATTATACATGAATGCAATGAAACTAACAAAAGAATAAATATTAGAAGGAATTACATGTGAAGTTGAAAGAGGAAAATGAAAACTCGCACAAAAATTGAAACGAAAAAAAGAAATGAGAGGGGGATAATAAGTAGCATGGGTTCTCACTAATTGAGGGAAAATGAAAGGGTTGATGGCTATTAATTAATTGATGGAACAGAAATAGTGTAGGTGAAACAAAACAAAAAAAACTAAAAGATGAAATTAAATGGGCAGAATTAGTATCATCATATTATAAATTATGAATGAAGTGTACTCAATTAAATTATGAATAGAGGGCGATACAACTTTTTTTTTATTGCTTTAGATAGTAATTTATGAAGGGACATACACCCATTAAATTATGGGTTTTAATCTTCTTTTTTTCAGTTTAGAATTTGTAAACTTTAACTAACTATAATTGCTTGGATGTTCAATTAGAGATGAGGAATTTCTCTAAAACATGCCGCATAAGCATAATAGAGGCTTATAAACAACTCAAGGTTCTATTACAAAGATAGCATAGATAGTATAGAGATAGATAGATATAGATAATTTTATATGACATTCTATTTATATACTTTTTATAATAATATGTTTAACCGTTTTGTCAAAAAAAAATAATACTCTTAAACGTGTCAAAAATATATGTATATCAATATGTTCAAATGCATAAAGATTTAGCAGATTTAAGATTTAACACAAAGTACAAAGTTAATAAAGTTTTAGTAAATCTCTCTCATGTTACATCATCCTTCTCTCTTGTGTTTAAATATACAATTTTTTTTTTGTTACGATGCTAATCAAACAAAAACGGAAATAAAATACTCTCTTAAAAATAAGGTATGGGTCATATTCTTAAGAAGATCATTCGGAGGAAAAGCATCAATAAGAAGGTATGCATTCTCAAAAGTTAATTCATTTAACTTAACATTGTGGAATATTTTTTATAAATAAAATAAATTATATTTTTCAATTAAAATATATATAATTATTTAAATTGACAATATAACCTATATATTATTTTTCCTTACCAAAAAAAAAACTTTCTATTATTTTGATCTCCCACATTTTCTAACTTGTATTCCCTAATCTTTTTTAGAGTACATGATTAGTCGTCCTTTGGTATTGTGGTTGTCGACATGTATCTGAATTGTTTGAAAACATTGGGTGCATGATTGACAGTTTTTAAGTAAAAAAAGAGATTACACACAAGTGATATGTCCGATATGAACTTAACATTCATGGGAAGACTTGCGAAAAACAAAAACTATGAAAGAAAAAGAGGTACCATTGGGTGCAATTTAGAAGGTTGCTTTACAAATTCAAGGTGTGGGAAAGAAATATGTAAGGGGCGTTTGTTTTGCTGCTTAAGAAAACATTCTTGGTGTCTGATGCTGAAAAATAAACATTTCTTTATCTGGTAGAAGGGAGTCTAGAAAAAAAAGGCTGTTATTTTTTTAGTAATACAATTTTGCAACACATGTGACTGCAAAAAATTGTTTTGCCTGTACTTTTTTTTTGTTACAAATGTTAATAGATACTTTTATGGAAAAATTTAGTGTCGCTCTGAATATTTATAAATAATATATATGCATGTGTTAATAAAATAGTTAATGTTCATTTATACACTAGACAATTACCCATCCTGATCGTGCTTAGGACCATCACTGTAAGGACGTATTAGAAAAATATAAAGAAGTTAGGAAATAAATAAAAAGACCGTGGACAAAGCAATGTCTAACACTTTTGGGAGAGTTATACCAAAATTTATACACTAAAAATAGCGAAAAATTGACCAGTATTGTTGATAGTGGTGTTGAGATAAATTTCAAAGTTCTTCTTAAATTGATGTTTTAACGATAACAAACTCATTTGAATTAAAGAGATCAGTATGATTCTAATTCATGTTAGATTCTAACAAATTTCTTTGAGTGTTCTTTATAACAGTATATTAGTATGATTCTAATTCATGTTAAATTCTAACAAATTTCTTTGAGTGTTCCTTATAACAGTATATTACGAATGCACAAATATCCAAGAAACTTGAATCTTGACATCATCAAATGTTAAAGAGGGCTTCAAATTGATTATAAGAACTTGAGAATGAGATCAAAAACATCTATAAAATCAAGATTAATTGCACTTGAGGTTGCAAATAAGGTAGATCATAAGAGTTACGAGATTGAAATTCCAAAGACCATAAGCAAGTCAAAAGGGACATCATAATGGGAAATTCAGAAAACATCAAAAGAAATGACGACGGAAACATAACCAGAGGTGCATAGGAAGTTCAGAAGCTGAGAAGCAATGCTCAACGACTAGTTTTAAATATTTATTGGTCCACAAGGCAAATCACAAAGACATAACAACATACATATTTCTAACGGTTGGTTCCTTGCTTCCTCGTCGAGATTGAAGCTCTGTACAGAGCACATTCATTCAAACGAGAACATATCTCTAAACAACACAATCTCTCAACGAAAATCTTTTATGTCAAGAATCCCTGCATCTGAAAAAACCACATTACTTGAAAAAAAAATCCAAACATCTTCTCAACTCAAGATTAATTTCTCAATCATTAAATAGTGATCACAGATACACTTAAGCCTCCATTATATCTTTGGAACATTGGTTGAAAAGTTCAGATTCATCTGTGTGTGATCAGATTGAACTTAGAGAAACCAAAGGTCATATTTATCTAGTGTGATCGGTTTGAACCTACAGAGAGATAAGGATAAAGAGAGACGTCGTTGTTAGATCCAATTGATTATTTGTAAATATCAAGATCACAAGAACAACCGTGTTATCAATTGTAAAGCTTTATTAGTCCTCTTGAGGGTATAAAGGTGGATTGTGTGGTGGCTTAAAGTCATAAGAGGTTGTTTGAAATTTGTATGGTCGCGTAGACCAAAAAATAAGAGAAAGTGTGCATAATCTGAGAGGTTATCTTAGACACTAGATTGGCAAATCTCGCAATCAGTAGGGATTAGACTAGCCCAACTAAGTGGACTAGTGTAAATTGTTTTGTGTCATCCTCTTTATCTCTTAACTCCCTTATGTGCTAGTTCATAAGCAAGTACAGTCAATCAAATCTATTATTGTATTAAATATATTTTGATACATACTTCACATCCTCATATTTAAACATTTTCTTAGGGTTTAAAAAACAACCAATTTTTTGAAGAGTCGCAGTTCAAACTTGATTTTTTTGTGATTTTTTTTGTTACTTTAATGATGGATAAACAAAGACAATATAATTGTACAAGGTGAAATGTATTAGGAGGAAGAAGATTACATTTTTAACAAGGAAATTTATAATAATAATATGTATATACAATGATCGTTTCCAACTTTTATTTAATAAACAATGTGAAAATGTATTATGTTCAAATAGATTAAATTCTATTCGCCAATCAGGGAGGAGAATAAAAAACATACATCGTGAGACGTACATGACCTCTTTTGATTACCTGGAGTTTAACCACGTGGCCTTAAATTCCCACAACAAACATCGCGAGACACGTCCGTTCGACGACATGCGTTGGTACTTCAGTTGGATAGAGTATGACCACAAGATAATTCATCACCATTTGTTAGAGCGTGCGATGAGACAGTATGGACGTATTCAGACTATTTTGAGGCATCCTTCCACCGTACCACAACCGAACATCTCTTAGATAAGTCAAGCATTCCAATATTTTTTTGGTGCATGTTATACGCGAGAACATGTAGGGTCTATTTCTAGAGGTACAATTACAATTCGTATTGGGATAGAGTATCTCATCCTAAACCAGTGGCTCAGATTTAGGGAAATCCGCCTAAGCGAGCAAATGTGGAGGTTGTGGTAGAGGATGAGCATGCCGTAGATACTTTGGATACATTGCAACTAGTCAAGGGGTTAGGACCTTTTGCCTGGATGGGAAGGAAAATGGTACCACCTACGAGGATATATATGGTACTATGCAACAAATTGTCGAGAAACAAAGTTGACCAATCATAATCGTGCATCATGTGATAGGAAGGCATTCCGATGACTTTACATGTGCTTTGATTTTTCTTGTTTCTCATGAATAATGTATATTGGTAATATCACAATAATTATGCCCTCTTGATCGTGCATAAATATTTTTACTTTTGAACGTGGAGTGAATTATGCATAATTTTATGTCATTTTGAATGCTGAATGTATAGCGTGTTTAAAAATGTTTAAGTGTGTTTGAGTGTGATCTCATTTGCTATGGCAAAACAACTAGGTTTAGCGTAGTTTTGTTATGTTCTATTGTGTTTGTGTGATTAGTGCGTTTGACATACCTTTACAAACCCTTATGTTATGTGCTGCGCAATATGTTTTTTAGTTCGATGCAATTAACACCATAACTTTCCATTTTTGATTCGGTCTGTAACCTCTAAACATTGATCAAGATTTAAGTTCCAAACACGAGCAATTACTGCCTAAATTTTAGTAAGGACATTTTTGACATATTGAAGGACAAGTAAACCATCAAATTGATCTATGCATTTGTAAGTCACTCTTAAATTGATTCCCTAACTCTATTAAAATTTCAAACTAATCATTAACCTTGTCAAAATTTTCTTAATTATGTCACTATCTTTATGTTTTGGTCCATGACGAAGGACTTAATTGGGACTGAGGAGCTTCTGACAAGGATAGATAAAAATTAGCTTGGAATATTAACCGAGTCGGAGACTAATTTAAGAGTGATTCACAAAGACAAAATCAATTTAATTGTTTTTAAAAGTTCTTACATATCAACTTTCCCTTTCCATAATAGGATCTTAGAACGAGAACCACTGCCACGAATCGTAGAACCCTAGAGCCACTTGCCACATCGAACTCAATTATACACAAAAACAAGTAGTACAACGCTTAAACCATTGCAACATCTTCATCGAATCTACACCGCACAAATAATCCCATCATCACATACTCAACTGTTCAGATCACATCATTATCTATCCCCAACGGTGTCAGATCTTGCAGTAGCATCACTACCATGAGGACGCAATCCCTCACATCATCAACGATATATTTATAGTAGAACCATTCACGCTCTGTGCCCTACTTCGCAAATTTCCATTCTCGATTTACCACCATAAACCTCATCGGAAGCTACTAGTGTTTCGTTTTCTCTCTCTTCTCTGCAACGTGACCGTTCTCTCTCAAGGTATTTCGATTGCTTCGAAAACTCTTGATTAGGGTTTATACTCTCAAACCCCAGGGATTCTATATTCAATTAGATTTACTGGTTCTGTTTTTTTTATCGCATTTCAAATTATCTGATATTTTTATCTCAGGGCCTGTTTGGATTGTTTCAATTCACTTATTTGAACTTATTTAGTGGAATAATTGACTTATTTGACCTTATGTTGTGGAATAAGTTTTGTTAGGCGGTTCTTAGATAATTTGTGAAAACGATTTAAGTCATTAGTCATAAGCTGTTTTAGCTTATTTTCATAAGTTCTCCAAATAGCTTATGAAAAAAACTTATAGCTCATACAAAAATTATTTAAATTCAATCAATCTTTTGCTATAGAATAGCTTATAATAAGCGCTTATCATGATCAACGCCTGTGCTAATTAAGCTGCATATAAGCTGTTCATCCAAACAGGGCCTTACTGCATTGCAATGGTAGAAATTTGGTTAATATTTTTTGTTTTGTTTTTTGTGGATTCAGATTTTTTGTTCAAGTATGGCAGATAGTGAAACAATGGTTGCAGAAGCATCTGCTGCTGAGACGTATCCATCAGATGGTTACAACAACACTTCTTCGAATCCTGTTCCCGAGGCTGGTGCTAATGTTCCCGCTCCTGCCGAGGTTGCAGGAGAAGCTGCTGCTGCTGCTCAGCCCAATTCAGGCTATGCATTTGCTTATTCTGGTGATGGGAATGCTTATAATGCTGGGGATCCTAATTCTGTACTACAAGCTCAATTTAGTGCAACAAATGAGTCAAAGCAAGCTGCTGGAGTACCTAATGAGGATTCCAGTCTGGTTGGAAAGGAAGCTATGGATTCTGCTATGGTCTCTGCTGATCATTCATCTGTAAATGGCAGTGTTGATACAGTTGGACTTGAAAATGGAAATGCATCAGAGAATGTTGATGGGTCAGCTGATGAGAAACAACTCACAGATGCTTACGGTATGTATATGCCTTTTCTGTCTGTTATGTTAGCATACTCTTCGGGAAAAGTGAAGTTATTTCGTTTTTATTGTTATTGGAGTTTTATTAATAAAAAAATCAGAGTTCAATGCCAAGGTTATGTATAGAGCTTGTAAGTAATATAATTAACCAATGAAGGAGTCAAGGACTTAAGATTCAAGCGGTTTATTATTAACCAGCAAATAGTTCATTTAGGCTTTGTAGTTCATGTAAGCTTGTAAGTATACAATTGCATATCAACGTTGAGAATTAATGAATTTTCACCAATATTCATATATGGAAATAAGAAACTTTTAATCGCTTCCGGTAACAATAGTGTTGTCAATTGCACACAGCGGATAAAACAGTAACGGTTTGTTAAAATTCCGCTATGCTATAGTGGCATAGTGCCGCTATAGCTGCTATTTAGCAACACTGGGTCAGAAGCTTTATTTTTTCATGCATTGGAGGTGGTGTTTAAGGCTATAAGAATTCGTCTTACATGTTTCTAGGACTTGGAGAAAAGATGTGAAAGGCTACTTCCATTTGTTTTTGTCTCAAGTGACTTTGAAATTTTTCCAGGCCTAAATTTGTAGTTTGATTTGGATCTTTACCATATTGATATAATAAATAGGTTTATTAGGTGTATAAACACATTCATACGTTTAAAGTTTTTTCCGTTTTATTGGTTTACCAGTGCAACAAGATACCATCACTATGGTTTGTAATTTGGTGATCACATATTCTAAGCCACTTCTGCGATTTCTGGATGTCTTCTATTTTACCGAGTTGACTGATTCAGGCCTAAACATACACGTCTTATCTCCATACATCTTGTTTTTAATATTACCTTGTTATTAATTATTCACAAGCATATTGCTTTTCAACCAAGTTATGGTTTTGCTGCTAATCATTTATCTCACGTTTAACAGCTGTGTTGTCTGCTGAAGAAGATCGATTGTGGAATATTGTAACAGCTAATTCTTCTGATTTTACTGCTTGGACTTCTTTGATTGACGAGACAGAGAAGGTGGCAGAGGTATGCTATGTTGACCCAATTTTTAAGACATGAATTACATGTCGAGGATGTGTTATTGTTACACTTGTTTCAGCTTTGACTGACTTGGATATTTGGATATGTCTCTAATGGCATTGTCAATGCCAGCTTTAAGGACTTGCTAGTATCCACTTGTTTCGTTAGAGACTTGAATATGTCATGTGTTATAGCTATCGATGCATACAAAAGATGAATTTTGATTCTTTTTATTCTTTTTTTTGCTGGGGTATATTTGGGTGGGTAGGCTGATACTGGAACTTATCTAGTGTCTTGGCTTATTATGTGAATTTTTGCTTGTTATTATTCAAGTTGGCTTCAGCCAAATGCATGCGGTGTTACCTGTTTGAGAATTCTCAGATTCTTTTGTACTCCCGTAACCATTACTTGTTAACCATTAGGATGAAGCAATATAATATGGAGGAATCAAAATAAATGACTGATTCTCGATGTTTTCATATTAGTTAGATATATGACATTTATGCATATACTACGTGTGCAATGTGATGGATAATTTATATTGTTAAATACTTAAACCTGCATCTGTTTAACGGGGTGTTTTGATTAAGAATGTCTATAATGTACACACAAGTTATGCGGGCGATTTCTCTGGTTCTGTCTGTCGGTATATTATTTTTAAATCCGCTAGTATATTATTTTTTCCTTCTTTTGTCCCTTATTACAAGATGCTTGTAGTTGTATTTTTAGTGGCAAACTAATGTGATGTATTTGATTTTATTATTGATTTATTTTATGACTCATGGTTCTCATATAATGATTTTTCTATTGAAGAACAATATTTTGAAGATGCGTAGAGTCTATGACGCTTTCCTAGCAGAATTCCCTTTGTGTTATGGGTATTGGAAGAAATATGCTGACCATGAGGTGCGCCTTGGCTCTGCTGATAAAGTTGTTGAAGTTTATGAACGTGCTGTTCAAGGGGTTACATATTCAGTGGACATGTGGTTGCATTATTGCATATTCGCTATAAGCACCTATGGAGATCCAGACACAGTTCGTAGGTAATAGAGGCTTATTTACATGTTACCTTAATATTTTCTATGATCGGATTTTTTATTTACTAGGCTCAGCTGTTTCTTGCTTGCTTTCTAACCTGATTTCAGAGACCGTGCAACAGTACCATCTCCTTTTTATGGCGGAAAAGCTTTGATGGGATTGCATGTCAGAATGTTTTCCATTCTGATGTTTAAATCCTTGGTTTTGAGTCCACTATGTATAGTAGTTGAAATTTTGGGTCCATTTTCCCCAATAAATTTTTCAATTTGATTTCAAACTTCATAGTTGTGTGGAAGGGTTCTATTTCCCCCCCCCTTTCCTGTTGAAATGGTTAGCTGTTTTTATCTTTGACACTATGAGGTGTATCAATTTGCAAATTGCTGCTGGGAAGATCTCGTCTGGTTAAGGGCTAGATGGCCTCTATGACTGCTCCATTTCTCGGACATTGTATGATTTTTTGCAGGAAGGTAAATGCAGCGTTTGGATGTCTTATATGATGTTACGAGTGATTTGTTTGTTACCTTAGAACACTAGTGCTGCTGTTTCCCATACATGGATGTGCATCAGTAAATGGATGCTTTAAGTTACAGATTAATCAAGACTGCTTGCTTATTTCAGGCTTTTTGAACGAGGATTAGCTTATGTTGGAACAGATTATCTTTCATTTCCTCTTTGGGATAAATACATTGAATATGAGTACACGCAGCAAGACTGGGCCCGCCTTGCAATGATTTACACCAGAATATTAGAGAATCCAAATCAGCAGTTGGATCGATATTTCAACAGGTAATTACTTGTTTTAATTTAATATTATCATTCCACTTCATTTGTTTCCCAAAAAGAATCAATTACTATTTTTTGTTTTATTTTTCTACATATCCCCTTCTACTATCTCCTATATTTTCCCCGAAATAAATTACTTCATCACTGTAAATGGTGTTGCAGCTTCAAGGAGTTGGCTAGTAATCGACCTCTTTCAGAATTACGGACAGCTGATGAAGCTGCTGCAGTGGCAGGTGTTGTTTCAGAGGGTACTGACCAAGGTGTTGAAGGAGAGGTTCGTCCTGACGGTGCAGATAATTCTCCCAAACCTGCAAGTGCTGGATTAACAGAAGCAGAAGAGTTGGAGAAGTATATCGCCATTAGAGAAGAGATGTATAAGAAAGCTAAAGAGTTCGATTCTAAGATCATTGGTTTTGAAACAACTATCAGGAGGCCCTACTTTCACGTACGGCCTCTTAATATTGGGGAGCTTGAAAACTGGCATAATTATCTGGACTTTATAGAAAGAGAAGGTGACTTGAGCAAGGTAACCAAACTGCTTTCTTATAAGTGCACATTCTGTTCTATTTTTTCCTGTTATAGATTGACTTACAGTAAGTAATATCTGCTGTATCATATGTCTTATAAGTGCACATCCTATTCCGTTGGATGAAGAAACTTTTTAATCGGGAATTGAACTGAGACTAAAGCATGGGCCTCCAAATTGGTTTCTTGAGGCTAAGTACTTCAAACCCTAATTTGTCAGTGGACATTCTAGGTTTGTCATGTGTTTGCAAAAGTTTATTTTTAAAAGTGTGAATGTTATGAATGCAGGTATCTTCTAATCTTCATAATCACCTGTCTCAGGCAAGGAGGGTCCCTCTTTTCATATACGAGGGGCCTCTCTGTCCCGCCACGGAGTATTTCTAATGCTTTGGATTTTCCTTTTATGCTTCTCTTGATTATTTTGCTTGCATTTACATTGTTGGACAATTTTTATGATGTGTTCTTTTCTTGTTTTGTTGTTTGTGGATCAGATTGTCAAGTTGTATGAGAGATGTGTCATTGCCTGTGCCAATTATCCCGAGTACTGGATACGCTATGTTTTGTGTATGGAAGCTAGTGAAAGTATGGATCTTGCAAATAATGTTCTCGCTCGGGCGAGCCAAGTTTTTGTCAAGGTAATTTCTTCCAAATGTCAAAGCTTCAGTTTTAGCAGCCATTTGCTACTTTTTAGTGTTATATTCATCTGTCCTGTTTTTAAGCTAAGTGAATGGGCAAGAAACACACATATATAATGGACTCTAATACTAGCCATAGGATAATAGTTCATGAAACTTGATCTAGTGTGTCAATACACCAGGTTGGTTTTTTGTTTACCTGACTGTAAATGGTGAAGTGGCATCTTATATTTTTGAGCTTTCTGTTTATATGATTTCTTTAGTTTGGAGATAATTGAAAGTTCAGTTGTCTTTTATTTCCCCACTTGGGCCTTCTTTTAGCCGAGAATAGAAATCTTATGTACACCGTGTTGCCAATGACCCATTTTGTATAAGTGAAGGCTTATGAATGATATTTTTTTTTATCTCGCCTGTCTTACACAAGACATATGATCCCTTTGAGGTTGTGACTAGCTAGTGATTCAATTACTCACTTCCTTTTCATGAAGGTATTGGTATTATGTCGTAGATCAGTTATCCTGAAAGCCTAAAATGCCAGGTCACATGTACCAAGAGTATTTTCATATCACTGGCAAGCTTTTTGTTGTGGCTCGTCAGTGAATGGTGTTTATTAATTTAGTCTTGATTTATAAAAAGCAATGTTCATGTATGCTTTGTTTATAAGCATAATTAGCTCAATTGCATTTCTTGTGTGAGAGGCGTTTCCCTTTGTTTTGTTGCTACTTTATAATTTTTTCCTTGTTATAATGCAGAGACAACCCGAGATACATCTTTTTTGCGCTCGGTTCAAGGAGCAGGCTGGAGATATAGTTGGCGCTAGAGCTGCGTATCAACTCGTACACACTGAAATTTCTCCAGGTCTTCTTGAAGCAATAATCAGGCATGCCAATATGGAACATCGACTGGTATGCTGACTTACGAAAGCGTTAACAAATTGTGACTCAATTTTTGCTTAAATTTACAGCTTTTCCATTCCATGATATTGCAGGGGAAGTTGGAGGATGCCTTCTCTTTGTATGAACAGGCCATTGCCATTGAGAAAGGAAAAGAACATTCACAAACACTGCCAATGTTGTTTGCTCAGTATTCTCGATTTGTTTATTTGGTAGGTTTGGCAGCATATTTGTATTCTTCGCTTGTTATGCAGTCTTGTTTTGTTTCAGACATTTCCACATTTGGCTATAGAACATGAAATAAGGACAGTTCTTTTAATTAACTTTAGCTACTGTTTTTGTTGACCTGTCTGGATCCTGCTAAATGATGATTATTTCTGTGAGCCTCTCATTTATCCCAATAAATAGATATGATTCTGTACAAAAAATCACAACCTCAATTTTAGATGACCATTTTTATATTATTTAACAATTTTCTAGCTTTATGCTTCAGTTGCTTTGCTCGTTCGTGTGAAAATTGTCTTGTCTTGTTTTGAAATATTCTCTCATTCTGTCATTAGGCTTCTGGGAATTGTAGTTTTTTGCTTCAGTTGCTTTGCTTGTTTGTGTGAAAGTTGTCTTGTCTTGTTTTTGAAATATTCTTTCTCCTTCTGTCGTTAGGCTTCTGGGAATTCCGAAAAGGCTAGAGAGATTCTAGTTGGGGGGCTTGAGAATGCTTCACTGTCAAAGCCACTACTTGAGGTTTGTCTCAACTTTCACTTTCTATTGGTACTTAACTAATAGTATTATGCACTTGGCAATTTTTCTCTTCTTCTTTTCAAATGTTTTTCATATCTAATGAGATTATTTAACTTCATGTCTTACACAGGCTTTATTGCATTTTGAGGCTATTCAACCCCAGCCAAAGCGAGTTGACATTGACTTTCTAGAGTCACTGGTTGTAAAATTCATAACACCCAACCCAGAGAACCCTGGTGTAGTAAGTGCAACAGAGCGCGAGGAGCTTTCTAACATTTTTCTGGAGGTGATTTCATATGAGGATGTTCAATATTATATATTTTTTAGTTTCCTTGAGTAATGCTGGGGACACCTACTCTGAAGCACCCACTTCACGTCACATCTCAGTAAACAACTATAAATTTGTTTAACCAACAGTGGACCTGTAATCAATCAATGGGTTTGTGACAGGTTTTATTATGTGTAGGCAGTCCAATGGTTAATGTGTTCAGTAAACTTGGGTTGATAAAGTGACCATATAACCAAACATGATGGATGGTCTAGTTCGGTTTTACTTGGGTTTAATCTTGACCATCCATGTAAGATTGAATGCTCAATTCTTTCCTCTTCCATCTCTGGCAGCCTCTATTGTCTGGTCATCTTCATTTTTTGGTGAACCAGCAACTTTTTTTCTTATTGTTTTCTGTTCTCACTTCTTTGTTCTGTATTCTGTCTTTCTTTGAGTCTATCCCTTTTCTCTTTTTCTTGTTCTCTTATTTGATTCTGTTATGTCTTTATTCTGCATGTTTAATCCCTGTTCTCCTTTAATCCTCTGACTCCATTCTAGTAATGGCACGTGAAGAGCGAGCTTCAAAGTGTTTGTGTTTTTCCTTTCTTCCTCTTGCAGTGTTTTAATTTTTATGCTGCAGTTTGATTGGTATAAACGTGTCTGGGTTATATTTTTAATATAACCGCACTGCATACCATCCCCCAATATTTGATTAACTGCACACCACACCAATAATTAATAAAGATAATTAGGTAAAAATAGTATTCTCTTCAGTTTATAGTCTTTTCTTAATATGTTTGTAATGAGAAAAAATGACACTCATTGTGAAATAGAGGGAGTAATAAATAAATTTGTTTCTTGGAAGGTCTTCCTGTTCCGTTTATGCCATACCTTAATTTGTTAATAAATGTTAGCAGTATTATTAAGTTCTTATGAATTTTCTGTTGTTTTTTCAGTTTCTAAATCTCTTTGGAGATGTTCAATCTATTAAAAGGGTTGAGGATAGACATGCCAAACTGTTCTTGCCAAACAGGGGCTTGTCGGAGTTGAAAAAACGTCATGCAGAGGATTTCTTAGCCTCAGATAAAACTAAAGTGTCGAGAGCTTATTCTGCTCAATCACCTGCCCAATCTGTAGCGGGTGCATATCCAAATGGACCTAACCAATGGCCTAACTATGGAGTACAGCCTCAAGCTTGGCCAGCAACCACTCAAGCACAAGGACAACAATGGCCTGCTGGCTACACCCAGCAGCAGGTAAATTGGTTTTTTCCCCCAACTATTTTGCTTGTGTTGCTTCCCTAGTTCAAATCCTGGTGTTGCATGGTGTTTGTCTACGACGTGGGCGAAATTGTTTTATAAACTAGTCAGTCTTTCTTGCCGGGTTGTGCAATATAAACTTTTTTTTGTTGTTTTTGGAAATAGTGGTGTACACAGGTGTGTCGTGACCTTAATCCATGAAGCATTAAAATTTGAAAACACCATATTAGCCTTGTTGAAATGGAATTTGCGCCATATCACATTGTAATGAGTTGATTACCCTTTTAATTATATTTGCCTTGAGCCCATATAATACATCTTCATGCATTTTTATCTACAGAAAATCATGTCATAAATGCTCTCCATTCATGCTATGCCTGACAGTTTCATAAGATGTCATGTCTGTTTTCTAGATTTAAACATTTGTCGCACTTATATTGTATGTTTGACACTGTTTGTGCATTCTAGAATGATGAGGTATTTCTGTTCTGAAGTTATCCATTCTGATTGAATCCAGGCTGCCGCTTCCTACGGGGCTTATGCTGGATATGGAGGCAACTATGCTAGCCCACAATTGCCTGCATCAGTTCCACAAAGCACTGCTTATGGGGCCTATCCTCCTGCATATCCTGCACAGGTGAAAAGCTGTTTCAGCCCTTATGTTTTGGAGATTATTGTTTGCCTGATATGTTTCAGCTCTATAGTTCTTTCTTGCGAGTGTTAATTACAATTTTGCTCTGTTGAACAAGGTAAAGCAAAAAAGTAAGGGGAATCATGTGATGGTGTCTGTGTGTGTGTATAGTAAGATAAAAGAATGTAAAATAATATTGAACATACATTTGTTTTATAAGGCCTAAGCTTTTTTTTATGATGGAACATGTGCCCAGCGTATCAGGATTTTCATTGAGTTGAGTTTTATCAGTTTAATAATTGCACTAATAGTACTTAAGTTTGGTTTCATTTCTCAGTTGTATTTGACTTCTCTGACCTTTTGTTACTCTTCCATTTCTATATTTCTGCTAAACCTGAGTACTGCGAATCTGATTAGTGTTGATTATTTTTTCTGAATTACAGCCGGCATTGCCTCAACAAAATTATGCACAGCCTGTTGCAGCCCCGACACAGCAACCTGCAGCTGTTCCTCAGGCATATTACGGGAATTACTACTGAGTTGACAAAGTGAGATAGCTACTGTTTTTGCTTCCTGTAATTTTTGCCTTTTGTAGGTAATTGGTTTTAGGTAATTTGGAGCATAGATGCAGTGTAACTTTAAGTACTACTGAGTACCGAGGATAGATAATCTTTTTGACTAAATTATGTTATTTGTTGCGCACACGGTTTTCTTGATATTGTTCTTTTCTTGGTTTCGATCTTACACTTATTCTGACTATTACCGGATTCTTCATCTAATTTGTAAGCCTTGATGAATGAAAAGTATTCTAAAAGACTGGCTTGATTTAAAAAAAGAAAATTCCATTAGAAAAGTATAAAAAATCGTGGATCACAATTTTGCGTAGGTTTTGATTTAAAAAGACCTTTAGATGCGTCTAATATATCAAAATATCATTTCTCTAAAGCAAAGCCTATGAGTGATCCATCTATTGAATAACCTACAAAATAAAGAACAGATTGAATCCATAAAATCGGAGGGAACTTTTTTGGCTGCAAACACAATTCTAGAAAACTATTTTGCATCGAAGGTAGAAGATTTTCTGCTGTCTAAGGATGTCCAAAGATACAATCCTATGAAGGAAGCATCCACAGTTTCCACCATAATGTGAAGGTGGATTTATAACCCTAACAACAACCGTGCGCATAAAAGTTTTGAAGCAATGGTTTGCGAGTTGCGACTTCTGGCACCTTGATCAAGGTTCCTTGAGACATCAAGAATTCCACTTTATAGGAAGAATTTTGTACAAGAAAATAGGGATTGAAACGAGACATAAAAAAAGGTTTTCATAACAATCGTGTCCTCCACTTCTATATATTATCTTGTGAAGTACCTTCGTTCTAAACATTTATTAATCTATTTTTAGAACAAAAATTTAGAGTGAGTGGATGGTGGCTAATCCAAAGATGCATTTATCTCCTTCAAGGACACCAATACGACTTGAACCGGAAACTTTGTTTGTAGGCGAAACAATATAAGTCAATGAAAAATGTGATTATAAAAATAATGTCCAAATATTTATTTATTTTTGAGAAATATCTGAGCATAAATTTAGATTCAAATACATTTAAAATAAGATATGATTAGAATATAATAATTTATTGAAGAAATTATGTTTAAGATATTTTTAGGATTGGTAAAGATTTGTTTTTCTTTTATTGCAATTTTTTTATCAAGGAAAATAAAACATGACAAATGGACTAAACTATCCGTTGTTTGAACATCCCATAAGTATTTGTAAGCAAGATGATATTCAAGTGAAGAGGAATATCAATTCACATCTTTAAAGAGTCACCATTAGAAGCGCACATTCATCCCCTCATCTCAAGGTATGATTAAATGAGATCACCCAAAAAAGAAAAGTGAACTTAAGAGTCATTTTTTATGATGATCCAAATAGCTTAAAGTTAAGCTAATAAATTAAAAACTCGACCTCACAATGGGAAAAAAAGAAGAAGATGTTAGTTAAAAACGTAATATTGGTATAGATGCCAATAAATTGTTCTTTGTGATTTCGTACATGCAAATACTACAGTTGTTTTTTCATGCCTCAAATGGGTATTAACATTACATCATCAGTATGGAGAACATAGATAGATAACCTAAAAATAGTTTGTTTTATCCAAATAAAGCAGTACTCTCTCTGTAATAACGAATTTAGAAGAAACCGTAAAAAACCCTACAAAAAGAAGTACTCTCTCTGTCACAAACAAAGTCCAAACAAGTCTATTTATTCATGCATCTCCATCCGTCCATCTACGTTGACTTGAAAATAATCTGACCCATTAAATTTTACGTTACTATAGAGTAATAAATAAATAAATAAAAAACTTCATAAAAATAAATTAAATCTCTTACACCTAATCCAACGGCTACGATTTCGTCCTAAACCCCTCACAAAATATTTATATATAAAGAAGAAGAAAGAAGAATCTTTCACTATTTTCTTCTCTCATTCACTCTTCGATCTATTTTCGCTTTACTTTGATTCCTTCGTTTTTCTTTCCGCATTCTCATATCTAAACCTAAATCACATTTTCACTTTTTTTTCTTTGAGTTTTCGAAACCCTAAATTAGAATTTAGGGTTTTCTTTTCGGTTACCTGTTTCTGGATCTGTGCAACTATGGCTTCATATCAGGGTTCAGTTAGTGCTGCCCAGGTTTTTGTTTATTTCTTTATAATTATTTTAAATTTTATTTTTTTATGAGGTTTTTTTGTTATGGATTATTGGATTTGTGTGAATTGATAGGATTTTTGTTTGTTTGATTGATTTTATAGGTTGGTTCTTACTTTGTGGGACAGTACTATCAAGTTCTGCGTCAACAGCCTGATCATGTTCATCAGTTTTACTCTGATTCGAGTTCGATGATTCGTGTTGACGGTGATTATACTGAGACTGCATCTGATGTCTTGGTAATTCATATTATTACTCACTCAAATTTGCATTTTTTTCAATTGTTTTAGGGTTTTAGATTTTAATTTCATCAGATTCGAAGTAATTATTTATTTATGCATACTCAATTTAATTCTAGCCTCTTGGTGATTTTAATCAGAATAAACCATCAATTTAGTCTCTAATTTACGCAAAAATATATGAAATTCGTCAATTTAGTCTCTAATGTATATGAAGATTCTTCAATTTAGTCTTGGTATATGAAAATCCGTCAGTTTAGTCTAACATCTAGATAGCATAGACTAAATTGACGGATTTTATATAATTTGATTGGTATTTTTGAAGGGAAAAGAATGCTGTTATATGAAGATTAAAGAACTTTTATTTTGTTTTATCTTATTAAATTAATAGATAGTTGATTGGGTTGCATTGAATTGTGTTGTGCAGCATATTCACAATATTGTGACGTCGCTGAATTTTTCGACGATTGAGATCAAGACGATCAATTCTCTGGACTCTTGGGATGGGGGAGTGATTGTAATGGTTACGGGTGTTGTTAAGACCAAGGATGTCAATAGGAAGCAGAAGTTTGTTCAAACTTTCTTCCTTGCTCCTCAGGAGAAGGGTTATTTTGTACTCAATGATATTTTTCAGTTTGTTGATGAAGATGTAGCGCATCCGAATCTGGGACCGGTGGCATCTGAAAGGATTGACTCACAGCCACATGTTTCTGCTTCTTTTGCTGAACCACCAGGTATAATTTGATTGTTGAATCATGTTTTTTGGACATTAGTTTCTGACTAGTTTAAGCAGAAATATTTGTGCTGCTATTTGTTTATACAAACTGAAACACCTAGTAAGATGATTAATGGTCTGCATTCAGTATCTTAACATCCTTTTTAGTATATGCTACTTTTAAAAAGTTTGGGATGGCAGAATTGATTTCATTGTGATACTACTTTTAAATACAAGATCATGTATTTGTATATTTATTTTTTCATTGAATTAAAGAAAGACACATGCTTCTGTGTAATAATTTCTCTGTCGTCAATCTTTTTATCAGCTTCAGACTATGGTTTTGAGGAAGAAGCTAGAGACTATGTCAACTCAGTTCATATAGATGATGATCCAGTGGACAAGTATAGTCTTCCTGAGCAGCAGCAGCAACTACAAGAAGATTTCGAGACTGAAGTAGTGGTAGATGAAACTCCTGTACAGGAGGCATCTCCACCAGTGCATAATGTTGCACATACTATCCGTGAAACCCCCACTGCTCCTGTGGAAGAGTCTTTTGAGGAACCTGCTAAGAAAACTTATGCATCTATTGTATGTACATCTTTGAATTATTTTTTATGTTTCTTTGATAACCTTTTTGTCTTAGTTTATATAATGTCAATAAAATTTCTTCATATATATATTTGTCTTAATATAATTATGCTTTGATGAATTTGTAGTTACGCGCCAAAGGCCAATCAGCGTTGTCGGCTGCTCCACAACATGCTCCACAACATTCCTTTAAAAGTGCTCCTCCTCCTTCAGAGTACAATCATGTGACACAGCCTGCTGTTCAGCAGTCAGTGGCGCAGCCTGCTTTCCAGCAGTCAAGCTCAGCATCTGCATATGTTTCAGAGTCTGGGCCTGAGGCAGCCGAGGAAGGCTACCGATTTGAAGAAGGTTTGATTCATCTTCTTAATGTGAATTTTTTATTTGTATACTTGTATTTCTATAATTTTAGTACTTATGTTGATGATGTCTGGGGAATTTTTCATTCATTCTTCTGATCATCCGTTACACGTGTTTTTTGACTGCTGCAATTGTTACCCGAAGTGCTAGTGGTTTTATTTTTTGAACGATTGTCGTATACAGCTACTTGTTGAAATATGTTTTTATGCTTGAATTGTTTTGCATAAACTTTTTATTTTAAAGGAATTTTAGAATGAAACTTCAGTATTCTCTGGTAAAATTGGTGCTTTGTTCTATCACCCTGGAACAGTATTCTATGGTAAAATTGGTGCTTTGCCTGACATGCATTATGTAAATTTGGACTCGATATTGTCTTTGAATTTATAGTGTTGTGTCATCAAGTTAACACCCGGTCTATAATTCTTCCAGAAGAAGTAACATCTGTCTATGTGAGAAACTTGCCTGCTGATATTACCGAAGCTGAGATTGACCAGGAATTTAAGAATTTCGGCAGAATTAAGCCGGATGGAATATTCATAAGGGTCCGGCAGGTAGCTCCTCTCATTACATAAAACTGAACGATGATTATATAGTTAATTATGGAAAAAAGCACAATCTAAAATAGAAATGGGTGTTTACAGGAAATTGGAGTTTGCTATGCATTTGTGGAATTCGAAGACGTTGTTGGCACACAAAATGCGCTTCAGGTTTGATGTTATTTTACTTACTTATTTTTTGCTTGTTAGACCTAATAAATGTTTGATTATCTACTGTTTCCATACCTTTAATAAATCATAAAACATATTGAAGATACCGGATGTGGATCTACTTGTTTATTTGCTCGACTAGGTTATCTGTTACATTGCAACAAATGTACAGAATCAATTTTTCTATGCCTTAAAATCAGAACATTCTTCTTTCATTTGATGTATTGTCAATTTGTCATCCTCAGATGTTTTCATATGGATATCAAGTTAAATTGTTGTAGTTCAATTTTCTATTCTTAGATTTTATGCTTTACTTGCCTGGTTAATATACATTTTCTTTGAAGGATGGTTTATCGGGTTATTGTGTATACTGAAATATGTAAATGAGGTTTTTAATTAAATTTATACTTCTAGTGAAGTCAAGTAACAATGTCTGATGCTGTAAAATATTTCTGCTAAAATAAATTCAATCCTGCTCCGCTGTATTAACATCAACTGTCTTGTACTTATGATGCAATAATTGGAGTGTCCATATTCATTTCAGATCATTTTTTTGTTCATATCTGTCTAAATTTATGCATGTTATTGTAGGCTTCTCCCATTCAACTTGCTGGGCGACCAATATACATAGAGGAGCGAAGACCAAGCACTAGCAGTGCAACTCGAGGAGGAAGTAATGTCTTACATCTTTTTGCCTCAATTTATGACTGTCAAAATTTGTGACAATTTTACCTGATATTAAAAGTTGATTGTCAGTTGTTTCTTCTATTGCTTAATGGAGACATGTCTGCCTCCTTTGCAGTAATTGAAACTATTTGGAAACAATGTCTTCATATTATAGACTTTTTTAGTGTTGCCTTTCTTTTGATGTTTGAGTGGTTTGTCTTTTCACTTTCTGATGAACTATGGAATTATTTTTTGTAATATTGATATCTATTTCTTACGTCTCTTGATCAGGAGGAAGGGGAAGAGGCAGAGGCAGTTATCCATCAGATGCTCCAAGAGGGCGTTTTGGTGGTCGTAGCTCGGGAAGGGGATATTACCAGGACACTTCAGACTACTCCAGACCAAGAGGTGACGGTTATCTTCAGCGTGGTTCACGATAGGCAAATGTCGTGAAAACATGCTTGAATATGTTATTCAAGGGCTTAGTTGCTATCTAGTGCACAACATTTTCCTTCTGTGGTTTCATGAAAAGGATTTTTACATTTTGGGTGTTTTTTTTTGAGTTAAAAGCCATTGAGACTTGCTAGTTTGTTTTTCAAGTATAGTTCAGTTAGTTCCCTTTGAATGATTTTTATGATGCCATTCAGGTGGGGAATTTTGTTATTTATATTGGCCTCATTTCGGATTGTGGATGCTTTTTTTAATGAGAAAATGTGTTTGAAAGGGAAAAAAAAGGATTTTGCAGGTTGTGATGATTGTCTTGTCATGATGCTGTGTGTTTTTCTTGCTCTTTGCCTCTGTTGAGACTTATTTTGATAGTGATGTGGAAATCTTTTTGTTCAATTTTTAATTTGGTTTAGGGCTTTAATTTGGTTGGTTCTGATTTAACATGAGGGTAAAACATTCTCTTATAACGAGTATATAGTTGCCTTCAAAAGCTTATATTCTGACTAAATAATTCATGGATGAGATTTCTTCGTTACCTATTTAACAAAACATTCCATTATTATCTGTTATCTTCAGCCCGGGTCTGCCCTTCCGTTTGACTTGAAAATCATCAGTTAAGATTTTAATTTTTTTATACTGGAAACTTGTAATGCTTTTCATTATAAATCTATATCAGATGATCAATATTTATAGGTAAAGAGAAATGAGAATTGACATCATGTATATCTCTTTCTTTGAAAGAATATAAACAATCGCCCTAGCCTATCTTGTAGACAGTTTGATGTGAGAGTTGTATTGATGGTAAAATTGAACTTGCTCTTTTAAGTGGCATAAGAGCGGTAACTCTACTGGAGATGAGAAAAATGTATTCAACGCCTAACTCTCAGGCTCTAACCCACTGCAATGCTTTTAGCAAATCTAGTAACTTTTCCAAAGTTAACTGCCATAATTGGTTGCATTTTTTACTTAATACTTTTAACCTCGTTTGTTTTATTTTTTTGCAATCCATGTGAGTGATCTTTTTTCACCATTGACCATTTGATTTTTATCATTGTGTCATCAACTTAATTTTCTCTTTAAGGGAGCTCAATACGACATAGACAATAGTTTCCTGCTCTGATCCTACACCATCCACAACCATTACTTTGATCTTGAATGCCTTTGAATCATATAGTTGGTCAACAGACTTTCCCCTCCTGTAGATTGAGATTTAAGTCTTAGTTATAGGCCATTTTTTTAGTGATGCGTAGCTTACGAAGTTTTAGCCATCAGAGCATTGTTTAGTTATTTTCTCTTCCACATCCTTCTGTTTAATTACTTCAGGGAATACAGCCCTGATGATGGAATATATCTCTTCTATAAAAACCCCTTGTAATCTCGTTTTTCCTTCATAAGTTGGTGCTTTTATTGCCAAATGAAAGGGGTAAGAACAAGTCTTAAGATAACATTTTACAAATCAGTTCGTTGGCTACTTATATGGTTACAAACTGGTAGTACGTCTAAATAACTTTTCATTCAAAGAACCGACAGCTTGTGATTTCTGGTTCTCAACAGCAGTATTGCAATACATCTCAGAGACCCTTATGTGCATCAGAATATGCTATCAGCATTTTTATCTCAGGAGTACATCGTTTTATCTTCTAAGCACCTGTAGTTGCCATAGCTCCAAAATGGAAATGTTGAGGTAAACATTGTGGGTCGTTGGAACCTGCCTCCTCGTCTTCCTCTGTGTTCCAAAGGAAACTTGCATATGCTGCTTGTACATGACTGATATCAAATACATAAGCTTTTGTTAGAAAACGTTTCCCAGTATTCAACTCGATTTAAAAAGAACTACAATAGTCTGAACTGAATGTTATGAATGAAGAAGATTATATTGTATTTGTACCTGTCATCAGGAGAGGCTTGTACTGCTCGTTCAAAATAGCTGGATGCTCTTTCTTCATCATGATGTAACTCCCAAACTAGCTTTCCATACTGTGACAGAACTTCTCCATCATTTGGATCTGCTAGTATGGCTCTGGAATAATATTCCTCTGCTCCTTCACGGTCTTGTTTGCACTGTCAAAAGTCATAACAACATCAATTTTGCATTCATCACCAATAGTTTGGTATGCACTAATAAAACCAAGTTTTCATGTTGAAAATGAATATGATTTGTTTAGCTTATTACTATGAAATAAGTAGCAGATATAGCATGTAAAAGAATTTTCAACAAATTGGCTACCACAATCAGATTTTCAACAATTGAGAGCTATACATTGAAAGAGAAGGAAAAAGAATTTACCTGATACAGAAACTGAGCATAATTCCTCAGAAACAATTGGTTTCCTGGATTTTGCTGAACCATTTTCTTGTAATATTCTTCCACCCCATGATTACTATCTCCATCATTCCCTCCAGAACCCATGGAACTATAATCACCACCTCCATTCCCTCCTCTGCAACCACCTATGCCATCACCACTCACATCAATACCAAGTCCCTTTGCAAGATACATTTCTTTATTACCAACCTTTCCCTCCTCACCAAAACTCACCCTGAAAACTCTATCCTTCACTTCATCATTCACCACCACACCACTGCCAGTACTATTCATAACACTGCTGAAATCATCATCATATCCTTCATCTTCAAAATCAGTTTCTTCTTCACGCAAGCCTGTTTGCTTTGAAAGAGAGAAAGATGGAATGGTCTCAAGGGCCAAACATCTTTGTCTCACTGAATACCTCTTAGAAGAAGAAGAGTCCATATAATTGAATCTCTCTTCATTGTTGTTACATGTAGTAGCATATGCTAAGTCTTCCAAGTTCCCTTCAGATTGAACTCTTCTAATAAACCCTTTGTTTTGTCTTTCAAGATCAGCAATGGAAGGAGAAATTGGAGAAGAAGTACATGAGAGTTTGTGATTGTGATGATGATGTTGGAGTGAAGTGGTTGGTGGTTGTAGATGCTTAAGTGCATGATAGGATTCAGGGTGAAGACTATGAGTATGATGATGAATAGGACTATCTGTGAAAGAGCCAGAAGAAGATAGGAGAGAACCAAGAACTGGTGTTGAAGAGCTTCTTAGCAACATGTTTTCTGATTGGTTGATGATGATTGAGGATGGATCAGTTTTATATGGTTGTCCTTTGATACTTTGCTTTTTGAGTACAAATATTACTACAAGGAACAAAAGGAAAAAAATACTTAGAAATTACTACATAAGCATATTTGATTTGTGAAACAGAAAACTAATTAGTGATGGAGAGAGGTAAAGGAGAAGAAAGCAATAATACCCTTTTCAGATCCCGATGAGCCCTTAAAGCAAGATCAAGAATTGGACAGGAAAGATATTTGTAGAAGTAGACAACAAATCAAAACAAATATATTTTATAAATAGAATAAATAAACCAGATCCTTTATATAAGGAAGAGAATTGTATTAGCAAGTGGTTGAATATTTGGACCTTAATGCGTGATATATGAATAGTATAAGTTTATTTTAGGTATTGAATGAGTGGTGGACAAGGAATCTAGATTAGAATTTTGATATGGTTTTCAACTCAAGTTGGAGAAAAGGAAAATATCAAGTTGGTGAGTTGTTTTGGTTGGTTAAGGGGACGGTCCATATGGAAATTGGAAAGTACTTGGTAGGAAATGTCACTGTCTTTTCCCATATGCATTAAACATTAAAACGTGATGAATGATGATAAAGTATGAATCAAGTACTACTATTGCACCAACCAACCAAAGAAGGTTCACAATCACATGGAGGGCATATCCTCAATACACCTCTTACGTCTTAACCGTCACGAGCATCTTTTTTTGTTCGTACACGAGCTAATCCTCATGCTAGTTGGACTATTCTATTTTTCACCAAAATTCATTACTAGTTGTCAACTGTTAATTAATACAGCAAGAAATATTTCTCCAAGGGAATTGGGGTTGCAATTTCCTTACGGCTTTCATGAAAAATAGACTAAAATAGTCATTTTACTTTTTTAATATGCGAATGTAACGGTTCTACATATTCTATTGATTCAGTATTACAACTTGATAATTACAATCTTTGTTAATAGAAAACAATAGGTACGTAAGAATATGTTGTAACAACAACGAGAAGAAGAATAGAACAGAGGGACTATAGAATTAGGGAGAGAAAAAGAAGTTACATCACACATATTTCATGTCTTGTTTTTTTAGCTTTCTCTTATTTATAAGAGTCTATATTCCTATTTCCTCTATTGCACATTTCATCTTTTTAACTCATTACAATGAAGTAGTATCATTATAATTCTTGAATGTGTAAAAGTTAAAAAACATATTTGAACGTGTCTTTTGTTAATCAATTTAGCCATACTTTTTTGTTGATTGGTTTGATTATCAAATGTGTTTTTTATTAAGCATTTTGATTTATAAAATTACAAATGGATGACACACTCAATGATGTTTTTGTAATTTTGATATATTCAAAGATTATGGTAACCACATCATGCATTCAGAAAGCAAAATGATAATTGATGATTCATTTAAAATATAGAAGTATATTTCTCCGTTTTTTTAACCTATTCGAAACCTTTTGATATCTTTTTTATTCTTGTTTATATACTTTTGGTTCTTCTAATGTTTTTTATGTGGTTAACTCTTTGGTTCCTAGAGGAAATAAACTCCCATAAGAGATAATTTTTCTTTACTTCTATGTGGATGTGTGCCTAATATTGTCCACAAATCTTAAACACAGAATTTTCTCTTAAAATGTGGTTGTACCCATTAATTAAAGTAAGGAAAACCGATTTAAGCGTGACCATCACGTGTTAGGGTCGAATTCAGAGAAAACATTGTTTACAAGGACTAAAAAACAATAACATAAACTTAGAAAAAAACCCTTTTCCCTTATACGACGTGTTCATCATCATCATCATCATCACTTTCTGGGTAACTTTTTTAGGGTTTTGTTTTCATAATTCAAGAAATCCAAGTATCATGTTGCCCAAGAGACTAAGCTCCTTCCTTAAACTCTCCCCTAAACCTCACAGTTCCGGGTAACTATTCTAAATTTCTGATTTTTATTTTATTATTTTTGAATTTGAATGGAAAATGTTAGTTTGTTAGATTAATATTTAATCCTTGGGTTTGAAACTTCCAACTCGAATCAGTTGAGGTTAATTCACAATTAGGATTGAATAATCGTAGCTAGGAGAAAGGGAGAGCCTATGTAACTAAATTCAATTCTCAGCAAAAATAATGGAGGAGAGACTGTTCTATGCAATAGAATGAAAGAAGAGAAAGTGAAGAGTGTTCTTTAATACACATTAAATTGGAAATTAGAGTTGGAAAGAGGACTCTAATAAGGTCTGATTGGGTAAAATACTTATTGTTCATGTTCAGCTGAAAATTTTCAGAAATAAAAAACATTAAGTACTCTTAACCGTTACTTCCTTGAAATTGAATTCATAACGTGAATGGTAAAATGGTCCTTCATTGTAACTACCAGTTTTAAATTATTGCAGTGTCGTGAAGAATGTGGATGAAGCTCCGAGTACAAATTTTGGTCGTAAGGCAGTTTCGTTTGTTCTGATTACTGTTACAGGTGGTGTTGCTCTGAGTGCTCTTAATGACCTTGCTATCTATCGTGGTTGTAGCAGGTAAATATCAATCCAGTTTTTTGCGGTATTATGTATTAAGAGTTTACAATATCTACTATAATCTCAGAAATGAATTTGGTATACACGAGAAATTCTTGAGAATTGTGTTTTAGCATTTGACATACTGTGGTTTAGACTTTAGAATAAGAAACCCGAAACGAACCTTACAATTTAATGTACATTGTTTATGGTATTTCCTATCCCATATCTATTGTCCTTTGGGGAGTAGAAGTTCTTCAAGAAGGACAATTTTTTTGGTTAAAATAAAACTGAAAGTTGAACATTCTTTATCTCCTACATAACAACTATATCCAATTCAGAATCCAAGTTTGTAGTTATCTTTCGTTTCAACATTAGTTTATGTCTTTTAAATTTTCACAAAATAGAAAACAAAGCACTGCATGCAAACCAGATCTGGAAGATTAAATAATTCTAGATTTTATTTTCATTTTCTACTTTCACTAATAATTACAAGAATCACCTGGCTTTCACTTTGGTTTCCTGTTTTCATGGATTTCTATAAGAAATTGTCTTGTTCCTTTCACAATTTCATGTACAAAACATTAAAAATATGAAATAAAGTGAAAACAATGTGGCATCTTTGTAATTAGTAAAAACATAAATGAAAATAAAAAATATTTTCTCAAACTAAAGGGGGCCTCAGGACATTTGTTCTTCTTGTCATTTTATACAAACTTCCAGCATTACCATTATAGCATCCTTGTAATTTCACGTCAATTATAGTAACCCCTAGGTGGCCTTGGTATATCACCATTTTCAAATACTTTGCCCTCATCGCTCCAGTTGAATACTATTATATTTTTGGCTTAAATGCACTTTTGGTACCCTTATTATATTGAATTTAGTGACTTGTCCACATGTGCTCTGCCACATCATTAATGACGTGGACATGTCATCAAAGTTGACCCCAAAATGGGGTGGGGATGAAAAGTCATAAAAAATTGAAATAGGGGGGGCCAAAATGCTGAATTTTATAACAAGGGTACCACTTTCATCTTCTTCTTGGTAGATATTGGACAGTAAGCATCTCGAAGACGAAAAATTTTCTGATATCATATTACCGATATTTATAAAAAAAGAGCTTCTCAACTACTGCTCTTTATATTTCAAAATGGAAAATTTGTTCCCGTGGCAGCTGCTAAAATTATTACCTGTGAAATTTGCAGCAAGGCCATGGAGAATGCAAGCAAGAACCAAGCAATAATAGATGCTATTGGAGAACCAATCGTTAAAGGTCCATGGTACAATGCATCTCTTGCAGTGGCTCACAAGAGGCAATCTGTGTCTTGCTCATTTCCCGTTTCTGGACCCCTAGGCTCAGGTGTCTTGCAGCTGAAGGCAGTCCGTAATGGAGGTTAGCAATATGAATATTTATTTTAATAACTTTAATGCCAATGTTTTTCCAAACTCTCGGTTAACTACATCTGTCTGTAATTAACTAATTATTACTACCATGATATGCTTACTATATGAATCTGGTAGTTTGCTTTGACATTATATTTTCGCATGCTGATTATTCCTAACATCATAAGATCTAATGTTTGGACACTTGGGGACACTGGGGTGAAGTCAATCTGATAGTAGCTAATAGCATTAACTATTGGTATGGCTTCTTTGAAACAGATGACACTTGGTCGTCCTTTTTTCTTCCTCGTGATTGGAACATTTTAATCATGGATGCTCTCCTCCATGTGCCTGGGAATGAGGAGAAGAATCGGACATTGCGGATTAACCTCTCTCACAAACTGTCTCCTTCTACTGCTTGCACCGATTGCGTAGCTTGTCCATCCAAAATACCAGAGGCAAAGTTGAGTTCCAACCAATAATAGTAAGCTTAAGTGGCGACTGGCGATCTTTATTTCAACTATGAGTGTGAACAAATGTTACATGAGGCAGAACAATATAGTATTATAATAGTAAGCTTAAGTGGCGATCTTTCTTTCAACTAAAAACAAGTTTTTTCTGGTTTTTGACCTCTTACATGAGATATTGTTCGTTTTCGATGGAATAAATTTCAAAAGTTTCATAGGGTGTAATACGTTAATATTATTCATCATTGAATTTTATTATTTAAAATAAATATTGGCTCGTGGGTTGTATTTTTTTTACTTATTCTGCAGTATCTTTTATTTTTAATCTTTTTAGCTATTTTTTTTGAGATCCACATTTGTACTTCTGTTTTCTACTTCAAATTAGTGCACAATGACTTTTGTTTGGTGACTTTGGTCTGTTGACAGAGCACAATGACCTTTATCCTTCTGGTCTCACGTTAGTTACTGTTAGGCCTGACTTTGTTTAATTTCGCCATGGCATAAGATAATGCGTTGTTGAATTGGATAAGCTAAGAATGACATAAGATAATCTTTTGGTGCGCAACTGTATAATCCTTTGGCACACAACTGATATAAGATAATCTTTGTTTTAGGTTTCACAATGACATAAGATAATCTTTTGGTGCACAACTGTATAATCCTTTGGCGCACAACTGATATAAGATAATCCTTGTTTTAGGTTTCACAATGACATAAGATAATCCTTTGGTGCACAACTGTATAATCCTTTGGCGCACAACTGATATAAGATAATCCTTGTTTTAGGTTTCACAATGACATAAGATAATCCTTTTGTGCACAACTGTATAATCTCTAAAAGTATGCTGATATCATAAACAAATATATACAAAGATGAAAGTTATGATCTGGGACAGTTTCCTTGACATGGAAACATGATATAAATTTATGAAAAAATGATTGGAGGCGTGAGAATGATCTTGACTTTATACCCTATAAAGAAGAGTCATTCTCACGGGAAAGAATTCACTCCCATTTTCTTGACTTTATGCCATATAAAGTTTGTATGCTAGTTGTTTGACCCTGGTTGGCCTTTTTTGTTTTAGATGCCATTTGGTCTGCATCCTTCTATTCATGAAATCCTTTGTCCAAAGATAGTTTAGAAATCAGTTCATACTAGTGAGCTGGTTTCGTTTTTAACCTATCGTAATTAGGATCTTTGGACGCATACTAATAGTAATAAGCTTATTTATATTTTATCCATATTGTCAGTAATGTTTGTGTTATTTGTAACACTAATCTAAAAAAAAAAAACCAAGAACCTTGCTACACAAAAAATCATGAAAAGCAAAAACTTAATCAGTTTTTTAATCTTAAATAAATAAATAGGCATTGTGAGATTAATTTTTCGGTTACTCCTACTACTATGCGGTAAAGAAGTGAGAATGAGCATGTTAATGTACTTCAATGCTAAAATAGAATTGCTTTCATACAAAGTTATGGTCAATGGTAGTAAAAAAAAGTTATGATCAGTGATAGTAAAGTAGTAAAAAATATAAAATTAGAGTATTACTTTTCCCACCCTGTTGACATCTCGCGCGTCATGTAAAATTTCCAAAAATGTCCCTTTGCATTTCGGATTACGTAATCCGGATTGCATTAGCACCATGAAAAAAAGGGTCTAAATAATGGAATTTTAGATTCTTAACTAACAGAACTATTAACAAAGACAAGTCATTCCCAACTTAGCTTACAAAGAACAGAATTGTAAAAAGCCTAAGCAGCAAATATTAGGACAACTGAAGCACAAATTCAGAAGTAAAAAAAATTCTGTGTCAATTACCAAGGAAATCGATTGAGTTCCGGCAGAAGATTGCTAAAAGTTGACTAAAAGCAAAAGATTTCACCAGAAAACAGTTTAAGATATAGTTTACATGTATGATCTATCTAACCAATTTTAAATGGTATACTCAACTATTCATTGTTATTATATTCCCTTTTGGTCCAAAGAATAACATCTAGCTCAATCTAATAGCAGTAATGTGCAAAAAAAGAAGGCAAACAGAATCATTTTGATTCATATCATGAGGATTCAACAAAGATTTAGGTTAGTCATATACACAAAATATGTCATTTTATCAACTTGTCACACAGAACAATTAACAGAAGACAACAAAGTACTTCAATCATACATCAACACAAGCACAAAGAGAACTAGTAACAATACATGAAGGCAAATGTGATATGAAACTGTTACAAACATGTTCAGAATTGGTGCTGGTGCTGTCCGGATTACGTAATCCGGATTGCACCAGCACCATGGAAAAAAGGGTGTTTAGGGGGTATTCGGATTATGTAATCCGAAAACATCATGTAACGCGCCCTATTTTTGAAGTTTCCGGATTACAAAATCCGAAAAAATCCGTAACTCCATTTTTCACCCTATAACAAAGGAAAACACCATTCCGGATTATGAAATCCGGAAACCTCAGGCATTTTTGAAAAAAACACAGGGCACGCGAGAATCTTATAAGGTGGGAAAAGTATTGCTCATAAAATTATGGTCAATGTTAATAAGGGCTTTGTCTCGCCCTCATCCTCCCAAACTCTACTCCCATGGCATTTGCTTCTACGACAGTTAGAATTAGAACTAATAAGGAGGATGATTTTGAAGCAAAAGGCGGTCCTTTGAAACCTAAAACAAGGGGAGCAGGTGTGAAATTTTAGATGGAGACGAAAATGATAAAAATGCCAAAATTGTTAGGCCATGCATCATGATCGTGGATCAAGCCCCGACTACTCCATTTGGATTACCGCTCTTCCATCTGCACAAAACATTCGCGCCTTGCAGCCCTTCCTAAAATACCCATGCGTTAGTTAACTGACGCCAATTGCAATTTTCAATTCTCTCCTGCATGCTATTAATTCCTCGCCTCTCCTACATGCTATTAAATCCTCACCTCTCCTGCATGCTATTATTGGTCTATTTTATTGTATAAATTTCTTTGTAAATTTTGGTGGGGCCTAATTTGATCTATATGCTTGTTGTTTTGTCTATATTCATGTTATATGTTTGAACATGCTGCGTCATGTGTATCATTTCCGTTTTTGCTTACACGTAACACATCCTAGTATCTATATATTCTTTCTCTAAGTATAGTATAGTGTACCATAATCTCCACAATACATATTTATATTCCTGGATGGTTCTTTGTGGACCCAACATCATGCTTTTGATTCAAATTATAACGAGCTAACTATTATTTAAAGTGAGTACATGATTGAAGTCATGACAAAAGAAATATAAGAAAATGACTGGGGTCTATTTAGTGATAAGATTTAAGTAATATATAAATTTTGTTGAGATAGTTACGCCAAATAAATAATCTTTCAAATGGATTTTAATGCTCTGATTTAGTGAAAAATTATCATTATTATTTTTTTTTGAAATTTAGTGAAAAATTATTATTAAACAAAATTTACAAGATTTTAGCTCAAAATAAAATATATTTTAGATTTAGATATAAATAATAGACGTATTGAGCATCCATAAAAAGAGAAGGTTGAGAAAATCTTCCAAGCTAGATAGGATTAGCGACTTGCCGGAATCACATACTCTATTTTCGACTTTGACTCCAGCCGCTTCAAAACTTCTTATCTAGTGTATTATTCAACGATATACCAGCGAGATATCACACTACCAAGTGGATTTATATTTACCTAGTCTTCAAACTCTCCATTTGCATAAGGTTGATTTTGGATCTCATGAACATCTGATGAAGCTTTTATTAAGCTGTCCTATTCTAGAGGATTTGGAAACAACTAAACGTTGCTTTACGTTCGGTATGACTAATCGTTTTTTGGTGGACTTTATAACCTTACCTAATATAATCAAGGCAAGGATTAATGAATTCATTATTCCACTTAGTATGGTTTGTAAAGAGAGAACTTACGTGTAGAAAAAGTGGTATGTATATCGTGGTGCTAACTCCTAAAATTGTGATTTCGCACTATACTGTACATATTTAATTGTGTCTTGTGTGGCTCATGCAGTGTATGTTGACATGTTGCATGGAACTTCCCATGTTTCAGAGTCTGACTCACCTGTAGCTTAGCTTATATTCTCAAGTTGTGTATCCGAGGTGGGAGTGGTTGTTGGGAATGCTCATACATTCTCCCAAACTACAAAATCTTATCATTCAGGTTTTGTAGATACTTAGAGTATTTTTTTTCTCTTTCTTTTAACTCTTTTTGTGGGTGAATTTTTCCTTATATTAACTCTAATTCTATGTATTTTAATTTGAAAAAGAATAAAAATGTGAATTGTTGGCAGGAATAAGGCTATAGAAGAGGCGATTGATGAATGTTGGAAGGATCCCCCAATAGTTCCGGAATGTCTTTCATCACAGCTCAAAACATGTAACATTAGAGTTTATAAAGGCACAAAATATGATCTCGAATTTGCAAAATATATTATGGCAATAGAAGAGCTTTTTCATTGGTGAGATGAAATGAATGAGAATGTACGTTGATGGCAATAGAAGACTCCTTAAGTTTGTTACCCGACATGCCACAATGATAATTTCCAGTTTTTATTTTATGTTTTTGGTTGTAAATTATTGCAAGAAAGATTAGGAATACGGTCTTGAATTGATAAGGAGTTGTAGGTGCATATGGCCACCGCAGTTTTCATATGCAGATTGAAAGTTGAACTTTGATGGGCGTTAAATAAAAAAGAATTTATAGGTATCTTTAATATATACGCGATGGAATTAGGTGGGGTGCTGGTTTTTTACGGAGCAATGAGATGAATATATATGTCTAAGTTGTGGATTATATAGATCAGAATTTCCTTGAGCCTACTCATTTATCTATTTGTTTTGAAATAACAAAAGAAAAGGTTCTACTTAATTATATATGAATCTCACAAATTTGATTATTTGAATTAATGAAAAAGAGTGTATTAAAAGTTTGTGTAAGAGTGTATTATTAATATATTTTTCTTAATCCAAATGCACAAAAGCAATTTGATTGTCTCAATTCATTCCTATCCTTATTTTTGGTGTGGTTGTTGATCTTATACTTTTGCTTGTTGATCCTTCTCCCTCTGCATTCTTGTTCCTTTGGGGGCTAAGAGTTTCTTGAAGATAGTATTGGAGAATCTAATCCCATAATCTTCCACTTCTTTACATCCATACCTCCATCTTCCATTTATTTTATTTCTCTCTGATTCAGCTGATTTCCAAAAGAATTTTGTTTTGAGAACTTTAATGTGTGAAAATTACAAAGAGTAAAACTAGGTAATTAAGAACTTACTCTATGTAATTAAGGATTTGAAGACAAAAGTATTTCGCAAACTTGAATATAGTCATATTTGTATGAATATGTACATCGTCGTTTTATACTATTAACATGAGTGTTTTGAGTTTGTTAGCACATTGATTGTTTTTGTGTTTAGCGGCTTTGCATTTGTATTGTATCAATTTGAAAGAAGGAGTGAATGAATATCATTAATTTTTAAAAAAAATCCCCTACATTAAGAAAAAAAATAATTTAGACATCAATGTCTCTTTGGCATCCTAAAAATATTCAAGAGATAACCTTTGAAGAGTTTTTTTTTAATTTTTTTTTTAACATAGATAACTCATGGAGTGTAGCTAAAAAAGATATTGAAGGGGTCTAAAAAGGTTAAGAATGAACCAAAAAGTTGAGAGGTAAAAATTAATAAATACCGAGTCCAATTAATATGAGAAAATGAGTTTGATCAAGTGAACGTAGAGGTTAGAAAAACATGCGAGTAAGGCACACAATGTCATGTTTTATGTGTGCTGAATATAGTCTTTGTGCTTTTCGAGTACAGCGGTGATACACATACCACCATAGGTGGCATACACCTCCGCATACAATTGTGACATTTGTCACGTGGTCCCCACACAAAAAAACTCAGCATTTTTGTCTCTCATCCCTCTCTTCCGTCTCTTTCCTTCACCATCTCTTCTCCCTTTTTCTTTACCACCGTCAACCACAACCCCCACCCACCTCCCTCTTCCTTCCAACCTCTAAGCCACCGCAAATAACTCGGATCTGACGTCCTCCTTTCCGTCGCCACGTCGTCCATCCTCCCCACCTCTACACACAGATCTCGTCGCCGCTGCCGATAACGGAAGATGACCGGTGACGGTGGAGCAGAGGTTACGGCGACGACAATCAAACCTTGTGCTCATCGTTCTCATCTCGCCGTCACCGCCACCATTCACGGCCGTCGGAAAACGGATCTGAGAAAGAACGAGAAAGAGGGGGAGAGAGATCCTCGTTCGTCGGCGAAGCTTTTGTTGGTCGCCGGTTTGAGTGAGGGGAATAGAAAGGAACATGGTGAACAAACAGAGGAGAGAAGTGTGAAACCAGAAATTTAGAAATTCAGCAGTGAACATTGGAGAAAGTAACAAAACCCTCTTTTTCTTTGGTACTATTGTCGGCGAAGCTTTTATTAAGGCGTGGAGAGAGAAACACTCATTATTTTTTTGTTTGTTTTGTTTTTATTATTGCTTTTGTTGGACCAATAAAAGTTTGCCAAGTGGAGTGGTGGAAAGGGTGTACAAATAAAAGTGTGTCTATCTATACTTTCCCTTTCGAGTATCCCAAACCGCTTCCTCGAAGACCTATATTCCATTCCGAGCAATGCTATACATCAAGAAAGATTTTATCAAGAAAAATTCAAGAATGACATGACAGAATAATCACCCTTAGATTTTATCAAGAAATTGTCTTGAAATTAATGTTAGCCAATAAAATCCCTGCCTGACCGGAAATCATGGGGTGGTGGGTGTTATGTATTTTTTTTTATGAAAGGTTAATAAATGAGACTGAAATCTAAGGGTGATTATTGTGCCATGTCATTCTTGAATCTTTCTTGATAAAATCATTTTTGATATCTAACATTTTCCATTCCATAATGTCTACTTTTAGTATTAACATGTGCCCTTATATCACATATTAGCATTTTTCCTTAAACAATTAGTTAAAAAAAAGGCCTTTTCCTTAAACAAATTTAGTTTAATCCAACAATTTTATTATAGAAAAAGTTGTTGTTTAAGAGTATAATTGAAATGGTGAAAAAGTAAGTATAAATATATTCATCTAGTTTGTTACACTTTTTAAATGATAAATGAAAAAAAGTAAAAAAAAGAAATATTCGTATCGTGTTTGTTACATTTGTTTTAATATTTAAATTTATTCTTATTTATTTGTTACATGTGTTATTTGTATTAAAAATTGAGAGTATTTTTGGAAAGAAAAATCCAACCCAAAAGTGCTGAAAGGGGTAGTTTTCATAGTATAGATATTGTTGGTAAAAATTAAACATAGCTTGTTACAATTTTTATTTTTAAAACAAACTTTGAGAAAAATAGTAGATTTGAGATTTTTTTAAAAATAAATAAATATTATATTTTGGGCCTCACTTATTGCTATTTAAAGCGAGAGGGAGCACACAATAGAATAGTAACGTAGAAACACCATCCTTCTTTCTTCAGTTCTGCTTCTCTTTTGTAAGTCAATTTACTTCTTTATTTTAACTTCACTGATTTTTATACTTATTTCTCTCTATTGATTTCTTATGATGCTTTTTGTTTGAACTAGGACGCTAGTTATAGTCATTCAAATAGGAACAATCGATAACAATAACATACGGAAGTTCCTTGCCAGTTTTGGCTTTAGTTTAGGGTTTTGTTGTGCTAGTTCGGATCCTGTTTTGATTAGTTTAGCACTGCAGTAGCAGTTTCTGGTATTTCCACTTGTTGGTTTTTGTTTTCCTCTCATGTTTCTAGCTGGTCTGTTTCCTTGATTGTAACTTTCGTCTTTACATCTTGTTGATTAGATTAGCTCTTTCGATAATAAGTTTTGTTGATGAAAATAAAAACAATATATATATCTATCCAATCTATCCGATATATAAAAGAGAATATATGCTTTTGAATTGACTTTTTAACTTTCGATTAATTATACCTTAAACAAATTTGTATATAAAATACAATATTTTTTTGTCATTGAAATATATATCTATATCAACTTACTATATAAATCAATTATACCCCCTTTTTTTTTTACAAGAAAAAAGAACTATTTTTGTTGTCGTTGAAAAATATATGTATAGTTTGTTACAATTTGAAAAAAGATATGTATAGTTTCTTAAAAATTGCAATTTTTTTTTATAAATAATGGATATTTGATACTTATCGTAACAAAATACTTTTTTTTCTTTCTAATTTATCAATAATATTACGGTGCATTTTTGGACCGGTCCATCTTAAATAAGCCCATAAAATAACAATATAAAAAGAGCAGAACCCTAGATTCTATTGATATACCGATTTCACACTAAATTTGTATTGCTTTCCGCGTCTCGGTACTGAGGGTTTTCAAGTGGAAGAAAAATCTCTGGAACTTGTGATTACGAGTAATAATTTAACTTCTTCTTGTGTAGTTTATGTTACGGTGTTCTGTTTAATAGTAATAATCTAGTTTTTTTTATAGGTTGATGATAATATTAATAATTTAGTTTTTTAAGGGTTTATGAGCTTCGGTTCAGAGGTCGTTTTTCTTTAATTTAGAATAATACATAAATGATATTTTTCTCCTAATGTTTTTAATATTATCATCACTGTTCTTTTAACATGATTATTTCCTATGATGTAGATTGATAGAAACCCACACATAAATATTAGCTGTGTTTTTAGCTCTCAAGGGTTTGGATGCTTTAATATATTAGGCTGTTAAAAATAAAAAAGAAGATAAAGAGTTAGGTTGATAGGTCGATTTACTTTAAAATTATAGATAATGCTTTTTTTTTTGTAATGTTTTTAAATATATCATCACTGTTCTATTAACAACATGATTATTTCGTATTATTCAGACTGATAGAAACCCGCGATGATTGTTAAGAGGATCCTTTGTTCTAACGAAAAGCAACTCAAGGTCTCTACATGGTAATGTTTGCATACATTAATCTATTTTTTTCACAGTCTAATGTTTTTCTCCAAACAATAATATGGAATGTGTTACTACTTACTAGTACTACTACATATTTAAAAAGTGATTATTTGTCTATAAATCTGATATTTCAGTGAGAGGTTGCTTAAAAAGACGATTTTGGATGCAAGGGCACTAATTCAAACCAAGAAGAATCAGATGGATGCTATCCGAAACGAAATTTCTAAGCTAGTCCCGTATCCGCTAGTATACAGTGCTCTTCCTCTGGTATGTATACTCATTAACTCTATTGCTGCATTTTTTTATTTTTTTTATTTAAGCATTTTTAACCAAATGTCTTAGGGTTGAACTGAACAAGTCTTCAGAAATTTCTTATTTTTTAACGTTTTTATATGGTTATTTATGCAGATACGGACTTATTTTCATCAGAAAAATTTGACTCAGCTTCTACAGATCATCATATATTTTTGTGAAGTAGTTGCTTGCAGTCTTCTTTTTATGGAATATGAAAGGTATTCTATATTAAACTTAAATATGGCTGACTAGCTTATTATTTCATTGGATTTGTATGTTAACATGTTTTTATAATTACCCAAAATAACATATCGACCCCATTCCGCATTGTGGATTCCTTTAAGGAACAATAACATAGAGAGCAACAATGTTGATATTATTAGGAAGAAAAGAACTAAGTAGTACTAATGCAGCATGTTTTTTTTACTTGCCAAAACCTTAGATAAGTCAAAGTTATGTTTTGTGAAATTTTTATTGTTGTTTAATTATTCTAGAATTTTGTATCTGAAGTTTCAATGTTGTTTAGGGAATTCATCCCCGAAATGAAGGAAGCTATAGCTAGTTTATGCTATGTTGGAGCAAAGTATAGTGAACTTCCAGATTTGCAGAAGCTTCGGTCACAATTTTCTATAAAATATGGGGAAAAATTCATAGCTAGTTTGGCAGAAGGTGGTGTTAACAAACAGGTACTGTGAATGTGAATGATTTTATATGCTCTTTAAGCTTTTGTTTGTGGATAAAATGTCTTATGCAGCTTTAATTTGCAGGTGATAAACTTGTGTGTAGTTCCAGAACCACTTGTTGAGGAAAGAACCAAACTTCTAAAAGAAATTGCTACTCAGTTCCACATAAATTGGAATCCTCCCATGGCATTAAAGTTTGGATGCGATTGCGGGTGCGATTGTGCTAGTTGCGGATGCTGCAAATAATTTTACATTTGCAGAAACTATGTGAAAAAAATAGCTTGCAGATTTAATTTTCTAAGAATCTGGGTTGTTAAAATTAGCTGTTACAATCCATATTAGATGTAAATATTTTAGTGTCTCAAATTTACTTGGTACAATCGAGATTATGGGTATGTTATTGGTTTGTTGATCATGTATAGGCCAATTCTATGGCTTATTTTGAATTGGATAGATCAATAGAACCTTTTGTTTTATATGTTAAAGTGTGAGATTACAATCTAATGCTGGCTTGCCATTAGATGTTTCATATTTGAATATATATTGTCCAAATGTGTTTTTCTATGCTTTGCTGCACTTACGGTTTTTTCCCTCTATGTGTTAAAATCTTTTTATCTACTTTTCTTGCTTAAAAGTTCCTTTTTCTTTTAAAATATATTTTTTCTTTAAAAAGCATTGAAAATAACAAAGTGGTTTAGGTTAGTTGAGATACAATACATAAATACACTTTATTGGTAAAGAAAAATAATTAATATTTTTTTTTAGTACTCAGTCTCAAATTAGAGTTTAGGTATGCTCCATTTGCTTCATTTAAGTCATGAATTATTATTGTCCATTTCCTATAGGAATCAGAGTTAAGGGAAAAAAAACGTCTTCTATTTAATCACGAAGGCTTGTGTCACAATCTTCTTTTATGCACATAACTACATAAAATTTTAAAATGGGAATGTAATAGTCCACTTTCTCATAAAAGTGCATGTAATTTGTTAGAGTAACCAAGTCACGAGCAGTCAGAATATAACCAAAAATGGGGAAAATTTTGTTTGATGCAAAACATTGTTCCAAGTGATAGGTTGGCCTAAAAAAAATTCCAGTAAATCACTTACCAACACATACTAAGAAATATAATTCATAAGACTAGATATCCGTTTACAACAGCTTTTGAATGTCAAACAATGTATGAGCCTGACATGCCTCAACTCACCAGAATTTATACAATCCGATGGAATTAACCCCATAAGTTCACAAAATTTTATTTCTGAGTCAAACAATTGGTAAAACAATCTAAAAGCTTGTTTCTCATAATTAACTTTGCAGGCTAGAATAAAATTTGCTTCTTGTTTAGGACCCACATGATTGAATTCATATACCGCATACCAAAAAGTAACTAGAAAAGTGTCTCTCCCAACAAAAACAGAGTTTTGCTTGTTCTGGAATACAATTTGTATACTCTATCTATGCAAACATCAACATGAAAAGCTTTTGGTTCCAAATATTTACTGAAGGTAACTTATAGCCACAAAGATTTACTGCAAATCGAAATTCAAAATTATATATAAAAGGGAAAAGAAAATAACAATATTCAACATGAAATTCTTCTGAACAAGATTTGTGCACCATGTTGAGGCTGCAAAGTTATAAATAGTACAGGAGCGTGTATATAGCTTGGAGATACCTCAAAACTATAATGTTGAAGAATCAAAGCAAGAGCTATCTTTGCCTCAGCCAATGCCAAATTTTGCCCAACACAGGTTCGAGGCCCCAATCCAAAAGGAAAGAATGCTGCTAAATGCTTCCTAGGCTCGCTAAATCTCATTGGATTAAACTCATGACAATCTTCTCCCCAGATTTCTCTGTTGTGATGAATATCAGTTAATGCCAAGTAGAGTTGAGTCTTCGCAGGGACTTCAATGCTCCCTAGCATCACATTTTTATTTGTTTGCCTCATTAACATTAGAGCAGGAGGATAGAGTCGAAGGGTTTCATTAATTATCATGCTGACCTGTTGGAATATGTAAACCAACTATTATTACTCCATAAACTCAATCCACGGTTTTGTTCAATTATCGATACATATACCGATTGCATTGACATATTACATACTTATACCGCACTATTGTTTGAAGGTTTTAACTTAAATTCTTAATTCATTGAACTAAAGTTATAAAACTCCACTGTTTCTCCACCCATGGTAACAATTTCAGCAATTCTGCATCAATTTAAATCTCTCATTTAGCATAGGCTGAATGTTCACAATAGACCGTTTGAGTAATGAGAAATCATGTTGACTAATAAATTACTACATGCTCTTGGTGCCATTCACAAAGAAATTTTACTTTTTTGCAGTATCATGCTAATACACTGATAGAAACAGATTCATTCGACTAGTTCTTGTGTAACATGAAAGACATAAACCAGATAATAGAATTGAACTTACAATTTTAAGGTCATTTAAATTGTCTGCAACTGGAAGTTGACTGTGTCCGATGACACGAAGAACTTCTTCACGTGCCATACTTTGCCATTCTTGATGTTTTGCTAATAGAAGAAGTGCCCAAGTCAACAAGTTAGCTGTTGTATCCTTTCCAGCAAAGTAGATAGTTTTACATTCATCTATAATTTCATCCAGCCGTAGTTTATCTTCTCCGCCAACTTCATTGCTGTAGGAACCCATTAATGAATTCAGTACATTTTTGGTATTTTCTTTAACACTCCTCTTGGTCTCAATCAGCTTGCAAATTGATTCACGTGTCTCTTTATCTAGTCTCCACCTATCTCTGTTCTTCTTAGTTGGCAAATATCTATCATTTCATCAAAATTTTAGAAAGGGGAAAACTATTTCACTCAAGAAGGAAAATCATACCAGGCATATCATAAAGTTTAGAGACATCTCTACAAACGCAAATTGAATTTCACAGACTCAGTGCAGCCGTTAAAGCATGGAACAAATAGAAGTATACATGGTTGTTTTCTCATCTTAAATTATATATTTTCAGTATAAAAAGGAGAGTAAATGGAACAATTCACAAATTATAAAATATTGTGTCTCATATTTGTATCACTAACACATACTGAAAGATGACCTGCATCACTTATAAATTGCTTAAGGTAGTTTATAGTAACTGCTAATCTTTGACAGTGTAACTTGAAATAGTAAACTACTCTTTATGTTGGAATATAAGTTATAACGATTTATTCTTGCAAAAAAACTTTTTAAGAAAATTTGGAATAGTTACCTAAATCCAGGGATATAGACACTTCTAACTGCCTGTGAGAAAAGATGCATCTGCTGCTCTTGTAATTTGAAAATATGTTTGCCCTCTTCAAAACTGCTGCCAAAAGCAGTCCTTGATATAACATCGGCAGAAAGATCGTGAAGGTCTCTGTGCACATCTATTTCAAACTCATCTCTTCCTCCTCTTTGATTTTCCCATTTTTCCAGCATCGTTGTCACACTTAACACAATATCTGGCACCCATCCCTGCAACAGTTTTCATGACACCATCATTAATGATTGTTAACTTCTTGCATACACAACATCAACAAAAGTGTTTTTTTATGACCCTCTCCTGTTTCTTCAATTAAAAATTGGTTAGTCAAGACTCAATAGTCAAATTAATGTATATTTTTCTAATAAAATGATTCCTCAACTCATGTCAAAAAAATTTAGTATTAGTTTGACCTAGGGGAATATAGACCAATTCCACATAGAGTAACTGATAAAATCATGGATTTAATTTTATAATCCAAGTCCATGACTGTTACAACGTTATGGTTTTTAGTGTCTCTGTCACCACTATTGTGACAACATAAACAAAATCTATTTACCATTCTCCACAATACCAAGAGCAGTGAAGGTCACGGTCATGTCGCGACCGTTGATAATGTTGAGAATCACGATCAACCGCAACCACATTGAAGTTGCATAGACATGAAAAGCCTTGATGTCACTTATGTAATGTTAATTACCATGTGTTCAATGATGCCATGACACATAGACACGAACACTGAACACAACACTGACCAGGACACGTCAACACCGAACACGACACTGCCTAGGACACGTCGACACTTGAATTTTTATTTTTTTTTAAATGAATGAATTAATTGAATGTAATCACATGTATGAATGTTGTGTCAGTAACAGACACCGACACGGTTGTACACACGAATATGACTCATTCATTCATATGAGTATTAACAATTATAAAAAAAAAAAAAAAAACAAGAATTAATCTAATCTCATCTCACCTTAAGAATCTCAGTGTTGAAAGCCAAGTTGAAAATCCTTCTATGAAAAATCCATTGTTCACCTTGCAACCCAACAAGTCCTTGTCCAAAGAGCAACTTAGATTGAGGATTGTAAGGAACCTTTCCATTCTCACCACACTTGGTAACCAACACTTCCTTGATCAAATTCGGGTCAGATATAGCCAACCGGGGCGTTGACCCGAACCAATATAGAAAAGTTTTACCATACATGCAAGACCACCTGTGGTAGAATGGAACCACACGTTTTAAGATATCATGGTCAAATAAGTTTGATTCTGATTTAGTTTCTGCGTAGAGGCGTTTGATCTCGGATGAGTTTCCAAAGATCGGACGGTAGGTGGGGCCGGATATACCTTGGTTGCGGAAGTGTTGCTGGATTTTGTATGGGACATAGAAAATTGAGTGTAGAGTTTTCAGCAAATGATACAGAACAACAAGGACAAGTATGGTAACAAGAACAAGTACATTATTCATTGTGTGAAAGACATTGAACTAGTAAATAGTGAAGTGAGCAATGAAAGAGAACTAACTCAACAAAGCGTTGACCTCCATTATTATGTCATTATTTTTAAGGCTTAGCTAACTAGTGCCCTAGGACAAGGGTTAAAAAAACTGTCTTTAAAACATTGTTTAGTATTTACCTTGTTTTTATGTGGGTCTATGTCAAGAGTTTCATGGTCCCCTTTTTTAATTGTTAAAAAATAAATAAGTTGAATATACTTTATGTAACTATAGTGATTAATCGTTTGAGTCGATAAGTTAGTTGATTAATAGTAATATTTTGAAGTAACTTTGTACTAATATTTTTTCTCGTTGTTATCTAAGTTGGTAATTAATGATATTAAGGGTTATTTGGTGTGTATTATAAAAAACAAAATATGTTAACAATAACATATTTTGTCTAAATAACGTGTTTGATGGCACAACATGATATGGGTGTTAGAGACCACCTCTTCAAAATGAGATTTCAATCTAGGCCAAACTGAAGACCGAAGGTGATGACTGATGGGGTGCCTGTTTTAGAGGAAGCGACAACGACACAGAGATGGTCATTCAACATCACTAGAAAGAAAAGACCAACAAAGCTTGAGAATCAGAGAGGCATTGATATGCCTAACAAAGCGAGTATCCAGCCACCCTCTCTCAAATGGAGTACATAGCAAAGCCCAAGAGACCGTGCAAATTTTGTGACTGTGAACCACTCCAAATAAAGTTACGAATCCATTTATCAATCTCATTAAGAAGTTTGATTGGTCATAGATATGAAAGGAGTAAACTAGCATGCCAGGAAAATGGTCTTAATTAGTAAGATTAGTGACCTATCAGTTTGATTCATTAGTTTATTGGATTTCAAAATTGAAAATCAAGCACCAAACCAATCTATTAGGTTTTCTTACTTTTTGATTTGAACCAAAAAATGTCGGGTAATTTCTGGTTTGATTTGATTTTTCAGGTTTATCAGTTTTATCTGAATTGCTAACAATATTGCATGTAACTATGTTATGATTAACTTCAAACATAATTATAACTTTTTGACAAATAGGTAGTTTTAAATATTTAGGCCTACTATTATTTTTATGGGTCATGCTAACCAGTGCCCCAGGGGCACTGGTTAAGCATACAAAAAAAGAAAACCATTGCAGGAATTAATTACAGTTCTTAAACAATTTCTTAAACAATTTTGTGTGAAAATGAATTAATTGATTTGTAATGGTTTGGTTCGGTTCGGTTCGGTTCGTAACAATTAATTACGGTTAACAACGGGTGAAACCATTGCAGGATATGATTGAATGTGAGTAGTTCTACATGTTCCCTCTTTTAATTTAAATAAATCTGAACCACTTATTTAATCTATTGGTGTTTTTCTCGTGGTTCACCGGTGAGGGACCTAATTGGACCCTCACCCTAGAATCCACCATCTTTTTAGTTTTTTTTTTCCCTGTATCAAAATAATTGTCCATTTTCAATATTAATGTAACATTTATTATTTTTTTCATTATTATACCCTTATTATAAATGATATTTTAATAAATGATATTAATTTTATCATTGAAATCAACGCAGTTAATCATTTTTTAAAAAATCGTACACAAACTTTAGGCGGCTATTATTTAGAAATAGAGGGAGTAAAAATTTGAAGTAACTTTGTAAAGTGAATTTTTTTTTTTTTTTATAAAAAAATAATAGAGAATTTTTTTTCATAGATTTTTGTCACTACCTAAGTTGGTAATATTCAAATTCGTATTGTTTAGGACATAGAAAATTGAGTGTAGAGTTTACAGGTACTTTGTATAGATTTTTGTCACTGACTTTGTATAGTAAAATTCGTATTAAGCTATTTTATCATGTCAAATAAGCTATAAGATCATCCATAATGGTGGATGCTTCACTTATTTAGCATTACATTAAATAGACACCTCATTGTGGAGTATAATATATAGTGCCATGGAGAAGGGAGGCTATGGAAGCACCCTCGTTCTCTTCATTTTTTACAGGTTTATTTAATATTTTTTAGGTGCTGGATTGGAGAAAATTGATACTTCCTCAAAATAAGTGATGTGGACCATTTAAACACGCAATTTGGGGTGCTCTGTTATGGATGGTCTAAATTGCCAATAAAATGGATGAATTTGAAATTAGTTAATCATTAGAGTATTATTTATTACATGTAAGATAAAAGTACGTATAGAAATCACATCATCCATTTTCCTAGCGTTGTCTTTCAAAACGCCTGGTAGTTGAATGTTTCTCTTCAACCTTCCTAACAGCTTCAACATAGTTTCAACTCAGCCTCCACCACATCCAACTCCTCTTTCACAAGCTTTGCATAGTCAATCTCAGCAACTTTCAACTCAGCCTCCACTCCAACTCCTCTTCTTATGACAGTAACCACATCAGCCTTAGGAGTTCGTTTAACAGTCACATCTACATGTTTATACATATATACATTCATATTAAACCAAGTAACAAAAGTACTTACTCATTAAAAACTTTTCGGTCCTGACCATTCATCAGCAGAAGATGTGCTATAGCCAATCTCTCAAATTCCTAAAATAGTGGTGGTAAATGAAATATGAATGTTATTAATAAACACAATAAAAGTTTTATTGTATACAATCAATGCAGTAGTTTATTAATTGTTTTGTATACACCAACTTTATTTATTTTTTAAACCAAAAAAGAGGAGCAGCAAAGTGCCACTACCTCAAAACTTTATATATGAAAGAGAGAAGAAACAAAAAACAACAGGAGGGGGATGTAAACCAAAACCTCCTAAACATTAGAGACCCTAAAGCTAGGCAACCCTAGGCTATCATGCACAAACAAACAGTTGAGAAACTCTAGCATTTGTAACCAAATTGTGACCCCTTGAATTTCCAAACCTTTTGAAGCAAGCTTGTCTGCACACCTATTTTCTTCTCTGTAGATATGAGTAATCAAGAAATTCATGTGATAGAGCATGTTTCTGCAGTTTATCCATCTGTTTCTCAAACAACAAGGAATCATAGAACTATTATTAAAGGCCATTACTGCTAGTGATGAATCAGACTCTATCCATAAGTTTGTCCATCTTCTTTGGTTTGCTATTTCCACAGCCCTCATAATTGCTGGAAGTTCTGCATGAAAAGCGCTACCACCTCCAATATTCTCTGCAAAGCAAGAAATGAAATTGGCATTTGAGTCTCTAAAGATTCCTCCACAAGATGAAGCTATTGTGTTGGAAGACCCATCAGTGTTACATTTAATCCATCCTGCAAGAGGTGGAGACCAGATGACTTCCATAATGCTAGGAGCTTTAGCAGGATGGACACTCACATTAAACTTCTTAAGCATTATCAAATCTTTGACGGATGAGTTAGAGGGATTAGTAGTATAGTTACCAGAAAGGTTCACTGCAGAGATTATGTCGTTGACTGCTAACTGCCAATGTGGTTTCTTGTTGTGGAATCTGATTTGGTTTCTAGAATACCAAATAGTGCTGATGATGTTAACAGTAGGGATGGCAAAAAAATCCGTGCCCGCGGGTATCCGCGGATAAAATCCGTCATGGGCACGGGGCGGGTAGCTAAACGGGTACCCGCGGATATAATAAACGGGTATTTAACTACTCGTTAATTTATGGACACAGACACAGATATGATGATACCCGTGCCCACGGGTATCCGTACCCGTTAATAAATTATGTAAATTACTAAAATAT
>Ga0228710_1000385_pt1 | contig 53157 bp, 33 predicted proteins | sample MedpolnodulmetaG_FD_177995 | JGI IMG/M metagenome (GOLD analysis project Ga0228710, IMG submission 177995) | Root nodule microbial communities from Medicago polymorpha collected in Santa Monica, California, United States - pink nodules | ecosystem: Host-associated > Plants > Roots > Nodule... | reverse complement strand
GTTTAATCGACGATTTCCCAACCTATTAAACGACCCAAAAACATTAAGTGCTAGATTAAAAGTGATTATCAAATATTAACATCTATGTCTAGAATGAAAACTTAAGATAAATTGTTATTGTATTTCTTAGATCCAAAAGTATTTGTCAATATCATTTTGCATCTCAATAAAGCATTAAACACAAGAATAACAACAATATTGAATAAATAAGCTAGAACCATATATTAAAGGATCAAGAGTTACATAATAGTTTGTTTGAATACCTCAAAACCCACAAGGGTAGATGTAGCTACATATGTCTATGATAGCTTTGCAAAGGATGAAGAAAAGATGAAGATTCCATGCCTAGATTCATGATGTCTCAATAAATCTTGAGTTGAATATACTCCTAACTACCTTGCTTTGTGTTTCTCTCTCTAGAAATGCCCTAGTCTCTCTCTAAAGACCAGAAAAATGTAATAGAAAATGTAATGGGATAGGCTGGAAAGAGAGAAGAAAACTATTTATATGGGCTGGAATCGTGAATCTCGCTTAAGCGAAATATATTTTGCTCAAGCGAACTGCATGAAAATCCTGATCTGGCCAATGAAGTCATGCCATGCGGACCTTATCCCCTGAAGTTGCTGAATCTCGTGTAAGCGAGCTGGAAGCGAACTGAGAGCAAATCCTGAAGTTGCTCTCGACATTAATCTCGCGTAAGCGAGTTGGCTTCAGTCTTTGAACCTTTGCTTGCGCGAACTGGGAGCGAGATGGAGAGTGAAATTCCATTTGCTCTCGACATTAATCTCGCTTAAGAGAGTGTATCTCGCGTAAGCAAATTTCCAATTTCCAAAAGCGAGATGAAAGCGAACTGGCTGCGAGATGCTGTGTTGCTCCCTGGAACTTTCTCGCTTAAGCGAATTGATCTCGCTTAAGCGAGTTCTGCTTAGCCTGGAACATGGTTTCTTGGTCCTTGCTTGCCATTCCTGCACAAGTTGAGTAGAGTAAGGCATCGAAAGCATAAATGGTCAAATTACAACAAATGATTGCTTTTTCTTATATAACTTGCAAAACAAATCACCAAAATGCCTATTTTAACACATGAAAGATATTACTTTTGAGCACTTATCACATAACCATTTGGTGTATCTGGCTGGATAGAAATCAACATATTTTTCAGGTAAATTTTTTGATGATCATGCAGTATGCAGTCAAACAGTCTTACTGATTGAGAAAGTTACCCAATGGATGCAAATATTCCTGCACTTGCAAGGTCAATATTCTACATTGCAGATTGAGTGGAAAGTACCAGATATAGGAAGTGTTAATTGTAATACAAATGGGGTTTTAAAGGGTTTTTTTAGAGATGAATCAGGTGCGTGGTTAGGTGGTTTTGGCTGGAATTTAGGGTCTTGTTCAATGCTCACGTTGAAACTGTGGGGAATATACTCTACTCTTCAACAATTTTTAAGATGGTTTCAGAGCCTCTTCAAAATCTATTGGGCTACATGCTATCATGTTTTTGCTCTCGAGCCACCCACCATTTATATCAATGAATCAAACTCAATAGTTCTGGTCGTGAGGGGATGTATTTAGAAAAACTCAAGTCACATATCATATAGGCTTAACTGAACCACTGGTCCCTTAACTCAATTCTTTTTTTTAAAATTGATCCCATAACTCTTAAAAGTCTCAAGTTGGTCCTTTATATGTGTTTCTGTCGGTCAATTTAGTCCTATTTCGTCAATTTTAATCTCCTAAAAAAGGAGACCGTTGGATAAAGGAGGTCTGTGAGATCTAACCATGTATTACCAACACCTGATTTATTTTATTTTTCTTCATCTTCTTCCCTCATCTTCATCTTCATACAAGTTTCATCGATCTTTATTATCTTCATTAAAAAACCCATTTTTTTCTTTAAAAAATTAAACCATTTAATTTCAACAAATACTACATAATCAAACCCTTAAATCTAGAATTAACATCACCACCATATTAATATAAACCCAAAAAATCAACAACAAATAAAACAAAACAAAACTCATCATCTTCAACTTAACTCCTCACCTCATCATTAACAAAATAAAATCCATTTCTTAAAACCTATTTGAAATTTGAAACCCGTCATCACTTCAAAACTCATCATCAACAGTAAATCTCTCTACAACGACAGATTCAATGAAAGGAAAAGAGAATCTTAAAACTCAATGCTTGATTAAATGAACTCAAAACCCATTAAGCATCAAAATTCTCATACTTGCAATTGATTGCTTTCCCATTCTAATATGATTCCAACGGAGATTTGATTTTGTGTATGTGGTTGTGTAAGAGATTTGATTTTGTGTAAGTGGATTTTGTGTATGCTTGATTTTTGAAAATTAATTTTCAGATATTTTAAAAAATAAAATATGATGTGGACAATTAAAAATAAATAAAAATTAAAAAAAACCAAGTCAGCGCCACATAGGCGCATTTGATGAGTTGGATGGAGGAGGGGTGTTTTTCGGAAAAAAAAAAGGTTTTACAAGGATGCAAAACAAACTGAAAATTTTATAGGGGCAAAAACCGGAAATGACCTATATTACAGGGATGAAAAACACTATTAACCCTAATATTTATGGGTAATTTTGATTTTGTGGGTAATTCAGATTTGCTGGGTTTATTTTTGGTTTAATTGCTCAATATTTATGAAGTTAATGATATTTGAAGTTGGTAGGATGGATTTTTTAAAGAAAAATAGAAATGTTTTATTTTTATTTTTATGAAGATGATGAAGATCGTTGAATGTTGTATGAAGATGAAGATGAAGGAAGAAGATGAAGAAAAGTGGAATAAATTAGCTGTTGGTGATACATGGTTAGATCTCACAGACCTCCTTTATCCAACGGTCTCCTTTTTTAGGAGATTAAAATTGACCAAATAGGACTAAATTGAGTGACTGAAACACATATAAAGGACCAACTTGAGAATTTTAAGAGTTATGGGACGAATTTAAAAAAAAAGAATTAAGTTAAGGGATCGGAAGATCAATTAAGTCTATCATATAAATAAGACTCTTGATAAAAGTTTACAAAGAGGTAACACACCTAACTTTATAAATTGATTTTGTAGGAATGAATTATGCCCCAAATTTCATTGGCATATTAACGTGTCTCATATATATCAACAGACAAACCAAGTAGCACGGGTTGAACCTTTCAATGCATTCAAGCGTTACTATTTAGATCATCAACTTTCAGGTTGTGTTAACATTTTATTATTTTATTTTTTAGTCTATGTTGTGTTAACCTTTTATAACAGATTATGATCAATGTTTATTTTAATCGCGTATGTAGTTTTGCATAACGGCCCCTTTGTATAGCATACAAACAAATATATACTACTAGAAAAAGAAAAATTAGCGAGGAAAATTAGTGACGGAAAAAATGAAATTCCTCACAAATTTCTTGGTCGCAAAATTTAGTGACGGAATTAAAGAGGAATTTCACGTTTTTCCTCACTAAATATCCCTCACTAATTTTTGTTTTTTTAGTAGTGATAATACGCGGGTACGATCCAAATTATTTTAGTTTTCCAACTCAAAAGGTAGTTCCTGCCACCTACCACCACCCACAGCCAATTGGATTATTTACTCGATTTTTGTTGATTTTTTCTTTTTGAACGGACTCTCTTTTTGTTTATAAAATTGCATTATTTGTTGCTGGGGAAGGTAACAGGTCTATAGGGCTTACGTCTAGACTACGATAAATCTGATCATGTTTTTTTTTAAAAAAAAATTAGAGAGGGTTTAGTTTTTAAAAAAAAATCTATTTAACCAAAGAAATTTCTTAGTTAAAAAGATCGGGCCATAAACAATAAGAAAAACCTCTTAACTTTCCGGGTACCATCCGGCCTACATAAGTAAATATGAATGATGCTGTTTATTATTAAACATTATTATATTATATTTATACTTTGAATTAAATTATAAGTTTGTAAACCTTTTCGATAATTTAAGTTCATTAGTATAGATTGATTTTTCATATATTTAAATGTTTTGTTATAAACTAGAATTAAAATATGATATAATATATAATCAAAATCTCTAAAAATTTGTGTTAAATATAAAAAAGGAGTTTAATCACATTAGTTTGTTTGTCTATTTAAACTTAGATCACATTACTTATTTAAATATGTTCAAATGAAATAAATTTTTAAACAAACTAGCATATCAGTTCAGGTTTTCAATAGGTTAGGCTTAAGCCTAAAAAATAAGTCTATAATAGATAGGTTGCAGGCCAAACTTAAACCTTTAAAATTAACACAGACGAGACTTCGGTCTTGGTCTGACCGATTCTTACCCTATTTGCGCTTCCTTTAGTCCTACCATTTTAAATGTCACATTAATTTATTTTACATAAACTAAAGAGATAATAAACAGAAAGAAAAAAACAATTCTATTATGGAAAGTTATGGGGCCAGTAACAAAGTCCCTGTTAAGCGAGGCAAGCGTGGCAAAAACTCTTGTAGGGACGTGGTGATGGGCAAACAACTATCTAGTTATGCTACTTGAAAAGATGCTCTAGTTGTGTGGCAAGGAACTTGGTACTTTCACAATGAAAGACAAATTGTCTAAGGTGTGGAAACTAATTACATCTAGGTTTGATATTAAGGATATCAACAACGGCTTTCTCATGGTCAAATTTGATCTTGAGGCTGACATAATGAGTTATAGGATAATGAATTTGCTTGTTACGGTCTGTGATTTTATTTTCAGTTAAGTATCGGAGGGAATTAGAATAATGAGTAACTATTAAGTAACTATATATATATATCATATATTTTTTCTCATGTATGGAGAGAATTAGAGTAAATAAACTAATAATTAAAATGATATAATACTTTGCTTTTTACGTTTTAAGACTTTTTTTAATCCACAATTGTTTTGAATCCCTTCCATAAATAACAACTTACCCTTTTTTTATTATGAGAAAAATTTAAATTTTTATTTGATTAAAAAAGTTAATTATTAAAATGATATAATAGTTTGCTTTTTACGGGTTAAAACTTTTCAATAAAAGAAGATTATGGAAGAAAATATGGATATTATGGTAGAAAATGAAAAAGATGGAATTGAGGTGAATACGAGAAGAAGAGAACATGGAGAACACCGTAACAATGAAACAGTGGAACGTAGACGAGAAGGCTGATCTAGACCGTCGGAGGGAGCACTAAAATGCAATGTCAATGCGAAATTTGTAAGGAGCAAAAATGTTATAGGGTTGCCATATGTATCTTAGATAGGGGATCGAGGGGAGTAGTACATTGACGAGGAGACAACTTGGTTTAAAGGCCTCCTACAACCCAACGAGGCAGAATCAATATGTTTAAAAGATGTAATAAATTGACTTGGTAATTCGAGGTTTTTAAACTGATACTAGAGATAATCGAACATGAAACTTTGAAGAGGAGCATACTCCTAGATCCTAAGCCAACACTATCATGCCAACTCAAGTGGATTTAGTTGATAATATCTTATATTAGTTCCTGACTAGTCAAATTTTTTAGAGATGTCTATCTATGTTTTTCCTTTTACACACTCATTACATCAGCACCAAACAATTGTTGTACAGACATATAATCTGCCATCATTGATTACATCAGCACGAAAAAAGGTACTATATATTTATTACACACTGATTAATTACAAGATGATGTATCTGGTGAAGAAGCAGCCGCATACACTTTAAACAATTAATTTCTAACGTTCAACCAATCCAACAAAGCCTTACTATCGTTGATAACAATAATTTCACACCATGGCTTCAGTGAAACAAAACAGTGCTGAAGAACCGCTATTATTCAACCACAGTGAAACATCTCATAAGCACCATGAATCTGATGGTGAGCTTGAAAGGATACTATCAGACACCACCGTGCCATTCTTCAGCCGTATTAGCTCCGCCACATGGATTGAGCTCAGACTCCTTTTCTTGTTGGCTGCACCAGCTGTTTTTGTTTATCTTATTAATTATGTTATGTCTATGTCCACACAAATCTTTTCCGGCCACCTTGGTAATCTTGAGCTTGCCGCGGCGTCTCTGGGAAACACTGGCATTCAAATCTTTGCTTATGGTCTCATGGTAAGTATTCACCCCTCTCAACTAATGTTTAGTTTCAAATAAGTTCGCCATAACAATTGTTGATATTTTAGAGATAGAGCAAACTCAATTGTGATTTTGTTGAAATTTTGATAGTATACAAATTCATTATGTCACAATTAAAATTGAGACATAATGGGAGCATATACCTTTTTGTAAATTATGGTGCTGCTTTGGTTTTGATTTTGGGTTTGTGCTAGTCATTCTTGTAATCAAGCTGCTCTGTTTTTAATTCAATGGAGAAAGGGAGAAACAAACGGTGTGAACAATCTGTCAAAAAACAAAGAGTGTTAATATGGAAGGGTAGTTTTTGTTCATTTGATGAAAACTTAGGGGAGATCAATGTCTATTTTAAAACTAGAGGGGGTGTAGGTTACATTTAGTTAAACCTCAAGGGAGGTAATTATAATTTTCCCTAATAAAATTATCTTCGTGTCTAGGTACCTCGGCACTTGAAATAAAAGTCAAAATTTATTTGGTCCGGAGTAAAAGTCATTTGTACTTAGTCTGAATTTAAACTAAATACATTTTTGACTTTTGTTTATATTCAAGATTGGAGTATCGGAATCATAGTGAGAGTTGTTTTACAAAAGCAACATTGTACCTTTAGTAAAATTACCGTAATTTAAATAAATTTACTGGGATATATCAAACATGTATTTTAATGTCACACTTCAAATCATGGACAATATTTTTTTTATCATTTTCATTATTATTTTTCTAGTAAAAGAAATCATTTATTATTTTTTGTTTTATTAAGAAATCATTATTACTATTAAAATTTATTTTGTATATTATGACAATGTAATTTTTATTACATATATGTTCAATCAAATCAAAACTTATATATTATTTGTAGAAATATTTTAAGAATTAACTTCAATTTTTTTACACTATTAGTGCATAAAAGCTAATCTATATATCATTATTATTATTATTAATTTATAAGAGGATGTTATTATTATTATTATTAATATTATTAACATTTGTATTAATTAATTTATTGTTGTTACAGTTGGGTATGGGAAGTGCAGTTGAGACACTATGTGGACAAGCATATGGAGCAGAAAAATATGACATGCTAGGAACATATTTACAAAGATCAACAATTCTTCTAACAATAACCGGTTTTTTCCTCACAATTATTTACGTATTAAGCGAACCAATCCTAGTATTCATTGGACAATCACCAAGAATTGCTTCTGCAGCAGCACTTTTTGTGTACGGACTTATCCCACAAATATTTGCTTATGCAGTAAATTTTCCAATCCAAAAATTTCTTCAAGCACAAAGTATAGTTCTACCAAGTGCATACATTTCAGCAGGAACTTTAGTTTTTCATTTAATATTAAGTTGGGTTGTTGTGTTTAAGATAGGGTTGGGACTATTGGGAGCTTCATTGGTTTTAAGTTTTTCTTGGTGGGTTATTGTTGTGGCACAGTTTATTTATATTTTGAAGAGTGAGAAGTGTAAGAGGACTTGGAATGGGTTTACTTGGGAGGCGTTTTCGGGGTTGCCGGAGTTTTTTAAATTGTCGGCCGCGTCGGCCGTTATGCTTTGTTTGGAGTCTTGGTATTTTCAGATTTTGGTTTTGCTTGCTGGACTTCTTCCTGAACCTGAGTTGGCTCTTGATTCTCTTTCTATTTGGTAAAGTATCTCAACTTTGTAGTATTTTACAATATCTCAACTTTGTAACACAATATAACTGATTTAGTGATGCAGCAGACAGACACATTTATTAGTATAACTAAAGTGATTATAGTATGTCTTTTCTTGAGTATGCCCCATATTTTTGGCTTCTTGTTCTTTATTCAGCCAGCACAAGGAAAATTACATAATGTAGTGTCACTTATATATAAATTCAAGTGTATGTATACCAGTATACTCTTCCTGTTCTGCAATACCATGTGCACAATCCCTTATCCTTATCACTCCCAAAGGGATGCATGCAAATGGTTAAGCTAAGATCAAATAGGAAAAAAACAAAGATATGGAAAAAAAGAATACAGCTCAAAAGTCAAAATTGCACACTCTATGTTGTGATATTTTTTGTTGATATATAATTTTTATAATCTCCCCCATCATGACTTGAATGATCTTTATGCATTTTAGATTATCATCAACTTGTACACAAATTAATAAACTTGTCCTGTTATTCAGATATGGGGCCAATGGAATTAGGTGCCTGTTTTGTTTTAACCATACTATCACATGCCACCTTTTAATGTCACGTGAGGAGATTCTAAGGTTTTAGGTTCAATGTTTGGTGTTATTTGTGATAGTCGTACAAAAAGAATAGTCATCCCTGTTAACATTTCGGTCCAATTTGCTCTGGCCACTGTTTACTGTCAATTTTATTCACAATTATTGATAATATGTTTGTGATCTTTGTTTTATTTTGGTGAATTCATGTGAAGTCTAGAATATATAATTTTGGATTCTTATGAAAAAAATATATAATATACTAGATACACACGTACACAAACAAGTTTTCATTTTTGTTTATTACTATTTGTGATTGCAGTACCACAATTTCTGGATGGGTGTTCATGATCTCAGTTGGATTCAATGCAGCTGCAAGGTCAGATTTTAGTTATTTTAATTTGCAAATTTCGAATAATTAACTTGGACATATATTATTTGAGCTACCTACCATCGGCACTTTAGGTCAAAGATACGTTTGAGTATCCTACATATATCGGTATCTGATACGACACATGAACTAAATAACGTGTTAGCGTTCACGTGTCAATGTAGCTAGTATATGGTTATATAATTGAAATTGTACTAAATAACCTGATATTAGACATTTTATTAATTACATAATTATCATGTGCAGTGTGAGAGTGAGCAATGAACTAGGAGCAAGAAATCCAAAATCAGCATCATTTTCAGTCAAAGTGGTGACAGTGATATCCTTTATAATATCAGTAATAGCAGCACTGATTGTGCTTGCATTGAGAGATGTTATTAGCTACGTGTTCACTGAGGGTGAAGTGGTTGCTGCTGCTGTCTCAGATCTTTGTCCACTTCTCTCTCTTTCTCTTGTCCTCAATGGCATTCAGCCTGTCCTATCTGGTAAATAAATTACTACTTCATTACTGATTTTTTTTGTTTATTATTAATTACCCTGTTAATTAGAAACTAATTGAATATACATATATTAATTTTACATGAATGAAGGGGTGGCTGTTGGGTGTGGATGGCAAGCTTTCGTTGCTTATGTGAATGTGGGTTGTTATTATATAGTTGGTATACCATTGGGGGCGGTTCTTGGCTTTTATTTCAATTTTGGTGCTAAGGTATGTTATATATGATTTTTTTTTTTGGAACAATGTGTTTTTGTATATGAAAACAAATACATTTCATTCTGTCTTAGTAAAAAATTTTAAAACATAAGTAATATTATCTTTATGGCGGCTATATTTGATCTTTGTAATAGGGAATATGGCTAGGAATGCTTGGTGGAACAACCATGCAGACAATTATTCTAATGTGGGTCACATTTAGAACGGATTGGAACAAGGAGGTAAAAAGACAAGTTTGCAATAATTTCATTTCTATGATAATGATAACACTGCAGGAAATGGGAGAGTCATCATTGTCATTGTGTCTAATAAAAAAATATGTCTTCTTTGTAGGTGAAAGAAGCAGCCAAGAGGTTGAACAAATGGGAGGAAAAGAAAAAGGAGCCCCTTCTAAACTAAAAATTTGGATAACTTATTTTGTGTAGGGGTTTGAAAGTTGAAACCTAATAAACCATTTTTTTTAATGGAATGCTATTAGGATTAATCCTATAAACTATAGAGTCATAAAAGTTTAGTATTTTTTTTTCTTCTGCTGATAGAGTAAGCTACCATTCTTGTGAAACTACACAGATCAATCTTTTGAGGTAATTGAAATCTATTTAAGAAATTGATCTCTTTGATCATATGTTTTTCATATACTTTATATATAGATCGAATTTATGATGAAGGGGTTAGGAAATTCAAATGCTAACACCTTGCTACATTCAATTTGTGAAAATGTATTTCAAATTAAATGTCTTGTAAGAACAAAAAAAAAACCCGCATAACGGAGTATAATAAATTATTTAGAGGTTTGCTGAGATATAAGTAGTTTTAGAACTATATTGTCAATTTAGTCTATAAAAGATATAAAAGCCCGTCATATTGATCGGCAACATTTTTTTTATAATTTTTAGATGAAGTTACAAACATCCACTAACAATTCACACATACACAAGTGAGAGGTTTCAAATTCAAATGACATTGTTACTTCAAGCAGCTCTTACGTACCATCTATAATATCTTAATAACATGTATTAAACTGATGAGTTCTGGTCAAACAAAAATTGGTGAATTATATGCCTTTAAAACTATTTATCATACCTCTAAAAACACTATTATATTCCTCTAAAAAAAACTATATATTATTCAAAAAAAAAATATCATATTTATAAAACCATACCTTTTTCTTTTTGAACCTGAATTACAACATCATCAATTGTCAATATATTTATTCAAAAACAAAAAAAAAATTGTCAATATAATCTGCCCCAAATAATTGGGTTCCTGCCTTTTTTTTCTTCATATCCAGAACCATAAGATCTTGCTTGTTTTCCTCATAAGTGTTCTATTTAGCAAGATATTTTTCTCTTCTATGAACACTTTGTCCCTCATACCCAAGTTCTTCAGTAACGTGTACACTAGTCGTGAGAGTGATATTTTTGGTTTCTCCATCCAGATTGGACCGAACATGAGTGGATATTGAGTCTTGAGACCTTTGAGATAACTCAGTAAAAGTATTTTGGTTCAAGTTTGTAAGTGTCTTATTGATATTTGGCTCTTCCGCTTGCTTTAATGTATGATCGATAGGTGTGGCAGAATCATGATGATTGATCGTGATTTTTCATAAACAACAATAGATCAACGTGAGTCTGACACATCTAATTAATGTAATACCAAACACATGCTTAGTCATTGATATCACAAACAAAGCGTTTTATAGATAATGTCTCAATTGAAAAGTGAGGATCACCTTGATCCCTGATTCCCTGTTAGGGAGGATCAGAAACATAGGCTTAGCCACAAAATTGACAAGAGAATGAACACATGTCTCTAACTAGTATCTCTTAGCTTTCAGTAAAGGATATTGGTTGATGGACTAAATTGAACCAATTTATTTTTGTAAAGGATTAAAATGAGATGCTATATGTTAATATTCAAAATGACATATAAGAAATTACATTTGGTAAAATATAATTGGTTGAGATAAGTGGACACGTGACTAATGACACTAAAATCAAGAAAGTTTGGATCGTGCATAAATAGGGAAATGGTTATCAATTTAAGTATTAAAAAAAGTGTAATGCTAATTATAGAAAATTTGAATTTCCCAAGGCATAGGTTCCACAAAGTCATTATTTGTTGACTTTTCCATGTGTTCTATATGACCCTTGAATTCCGCTGAAGCGAGCTTTCTCATTGGTTGAATTTGGTTTTGTGATGCATTCGTGGGAATTATTTCAATGTATATAACATGACCCTTAAGAAAATCAACGAAGTCTCTTATCTCTTCTTTTGATAGTCTCTTATAGAATAATGATTTAAGTCTTAGATTTAGCCTTCGTCTATCTTTTCCATAATGCTTCTATATACTAAAAACATCAATTTTAATTAATTTCTCATCTAGCAATTCAATCTTTGATTTTGTAATTAATTTACAATTATCTATTTATGTTAATTTTGGGAACCCTTACACTTCCATGGAAGAGATTAAAACGAGTCTTCCATCTTTTTCTCATTAGCTGAGCTGCCATACACTTTTTCACATGATAAACACAAAACATGAACTTATGTCTTACAACGTAACTTCCCCTTACAACGCTACTTCATGTAACACACTTAAAGGGGGGTTGAATTTGTGTGCCATCCATCGATGTCAACTATACTATAATCATTTTTGTGACCACGAGGGGAATATCATAATACAATGGTCCAATGGCTGCAAACATTTAGAATATTTGTTTGTTATCCTATTTGGCATTTTAAATTATAAAAAATGTAATGAAGTTAACCAATGGAGTTCTAATAAAAAAAGAGTAACCAACATAGGTTTAGGGAAAGTAGTCGGTCACCATGTCACAAACTAAAGTTTGAATTCCAATTTAAAATATGCCACACATAGATTTAGTGTTTAATGATGTCTCAAATATATTTCACTTTATTTTTAATACTCATAAAATTCATATCAATCTTACTGGTGTATTTAAGATAATTTTCAACCACCTTGTATACGACTCATTTTCAAGATGATAGAATTTACATTATTTTTTTACAAAGAAATTCTAATATGGTTTATCTTTAGAAATGGTTTATCGTAAACTATTATTTACAAAATGTTAAAAACTCCAACGACAATATATGTCCTCTCTTAATGGTTGATGCTAATTATCCTCCTCGTTTTTTTGATTGTAATAGTGACTTAATTGATTTCAGTTTGATTGAAACAACAGAAAATAAATACGTATCTCTTATTTAAACCAAATATTAATCAAATCACCATTTTAATTATGATTAGAACAAATGTTAAATATGATAAGAATAATGAGTTTTTATTTCCAAATAACATCGTCTATCATATTTAAAATTTCTGATATTTTAAGTAATGGTTCACTGGTCTACTGAATAACCAACTTATTTTTCCGAAATAAAGTTGAAAAAAGTATTAAAATGAGTAATTTTTGTTGACTCAATTAATGTAATCTATGCAACCACTTGAAGAGACTAGTTTATTTATTATGTTGGAACATGTTCTACTTCTTCACTCAAAGTACCTTTTTGCACTTGTTGGGTTTTGTACTAATGCTTTTACCAACTTTCCTCACCTGGGTACCCATCAAAATGTAATCTTTATTCCATTTCAATTACTTTTCACTGCTTTCAGAAGTTGGGTATGAACAAGTTTTAATCTTTATTGTAAAAAAATTATTGGGTTGCTTGAAAATTGAGTAAAAAATGAAGCAGTTTATGGTTTTGTACCTTATGATTTGGATTTGGGTAGTTCTCTTTTGTGGTATTGTTCATGGTGAAAGGCCTGAAAGTGTGAACATTGGAGCAGTTTTCACCTTTGATTCAGTCATAGGTAGAGTTGCAAAGGTGGCTATGGAAATGGCTGTTTCTGATATCAATTCTGACCCTACAATTCTTAGTGAGACTAATCTCAATTTGATAATGAAGGATGGTATGTGTAATGCTTTTCTTGGATCAACTGGAGGTAACAAGCTTCAACCTTAACACTACTTTTCTTGTTCTTTCTCTCTTTATTGGGTTTTAAGTTTAAATGATGCATAATAGATGATAAAACTTTGAGTATATGCTATAAAAATGTGAAGTTTGATATTTACTAGTATATAGTATGTTATGTTAGAGACAATGTTTTTGATGATTAGATTATGCCAGTTTAATTTGATGATTTTTATTTGCTTTTAGGATTTAGCCTAGTTATGTTTTATTTATTTATTAGAGTTTTAAGATTTAGTGGAACAAGAAATTCCTGACCTTTTTGCCATTTCTAAGTTTAAGCTTCAAATTCGTTAGTTTCCTATGTTGTTGACTTGTTTCCTCTCAGCCAATATCTAAATTTGTCTAATCTGTTTGATCATGCTTTATTACCTATGAAGCACTGACAAATAGATGACACTGACACGTTGACACCAGTAATAATTTGAGAAAGCAAAATATTTGGATGTTACCACGCGTGCCTTTAAATTGAAGTGTTGGTGCAACAAAGTTATTACTCATATAGCTATGAATCATGCTTGGTTTATTATGTCTTTTTGATACTATGATATGATATCTCTTTTTTATCCTTAGTATACTATATTTTGAATTTCAAGTGACAGCTTATTACTCTCTTGGGTTACAGTTCTTGTTGATTTGTCATTCTACTGCATTGGTTTCATTATTACTCTAATATTACTTTGCAAACATTACTCTCGATGAAATTTTTCCAAATTTAAATTTACATTTGTATAATTTCTAGCGTCTGATTTGAACATTCACTATTTACAGCTTTTCAAGTACTTGAGCAAGGGGTTGCAGCCATAATTGGTCCACAATCATCCGCCATAGCTCATTCGATTTCTCAAATAGCCGATGCAGTTCATGTTCCCCTTATTTCATATGCTGCAACTGATCCAACCCTATCATCCCTTCAATTTCCTCTCTTTTTCCGTACCATACAAAGTGACTCAGAGCAAATGGTCGCAATGGCCAATCTGATCGACTTCAACGGATGGAAAGAGGTCATTGTTATATTTTTGGATGACGATTATGGAAGAAACGGAATATCTGCTTTGAGCGATGAACTTGAAAAAAGGAGATTGAAACTAGCTCACAAACTACCTTTAAGTATTCACTACGATCTAGATGAAATCACTAAGTTGCTCAATCAATCCAGAGTATATAGTCCTCGTGTTTTTGTCGTTCATGTTAACCCAGATCCGAGATTGAGAATTTTTTCCATTGCTCGTAAACTTCAAATGATGACTAGTGACTATGTATGGCTTGCCACAGATTGGCTCTCTGCTACCTTACATTCATTTTCGCCAGCGAATCAGAACTCTCTTAGCGTTGTCGAAGGAGTTGTTGCTCTTCGTCAACACATTCCGGATTCTAGAAAGAAAAGAGATTTTATTTCTCGATGGAAAAAAATGCAAAAAGGTGTAGCAAATACTAGTTTGAACTCCTATGGATTTTTCGCTTATGATACAGTTTGGACAGTTGCACATTCAATTGATAAATTTTTGGAAGTATATAATAACATTACTTTCTCGCTTCATGAAAACAATATGGTACCGCATACGGAAGGAATTGGTATTCAGCTTGAGAAGCTCAAAGTCTTCGCTGGTGGATTAGATCTTGTTAACATATTATTACAGTCAAATTTTAGGGGCCTGAGTGGTCAAATTCGGTTTAGTTCGGACAGAAATATCATTAGTAGTGGCTATGATGTTATCAATATCAATCAGATGAAAATTAATAAGGTTGGTTATTGGTCTAATCATTCAGGATTTTCTGTTCTACCTCCCGAAGTTCTTGTGAAAAAGAAACATCGCAGGGTTTCCGTAGATCAGAAGCTTGGCAATATAACTTGGCCAGGTGGGAAAACAGAACGACCGCGCGGCTGGGTGATTGCTGATAATGCGAAGCCACTGAGAATTGGAGTGCCAAAGAGGGCAAGTTTTGTTGAATTTGTCACTGAAGTGCAAGAGAGTCATCAGATGCAAGGGTATTGTATCGATATCTTCATGAAAGCCCTGGAATTTATTCCGTATGAAATTCCTTTTGTATTCAAGCCTGTTGGAAACGGTAAAGCAAATCCAAATTATGATGCACTTGTCAAAAAGCTTGACGAAAACGTAAGTGAAGACTCACCATGAAAAATAAAGTTGTCTCAAAATTCACCACTCAATGATTTATTAGATATTAGTCGTTCGTGCAATCATACTTTTATGTGTTCAACAACAATGCTTTTATATGAAAGTTTGTTACAGGTATATGATGCAGTTGTTGGAGACATTGCGATTGTGACAAACCGCACAAAAATTGCGGACTTTTCTCAGCCTTTTGCATCGTCAAGCCTTGTTGTAGTGGCTCCTATCAACAGTTCAAAATCAAATGCTTGGGTATTCCTTAAACCATTCTCTCCAGATATGTGGTGTATTATTGTTGCATCATTTATGATGATCGGAGTGGTTATATGGATTCTTGAACACCGAGTCAACGATGACTTCCGTGGTCCTCCTAAGAGACAACTTGTGACAATGTTTATGTAAGCCGTTTTTAGTAACTTCATGCAAGTTTCCTATATAACTATTTTGATTATCATGTGTTTAAGATTCTAACTCCATGCATATTATTTCATTTTTCAGGTTCAGCCTCTCAACCCTGTTTAAGACAAACAGTAAGAAAAACTACAAACTCTAATCGTTCCTTTATTGCCTTCTTTACTTTCTAGAGGTCATCATATATTTGTACTTGAATTAGTGCATTTTTAATATCTACATAGAAGCTTCATTTACAGTAGTCAATGCAACAATGCTTGGTCTTGTTTGGATAACAATTTAGCTAAACACTTACAGAAGAAACACTTATTAGATAAGTGCTTATGTATAAGATATTTCTTGAACAAAAATCTAATAAGCATGTGGAATTAAGTCAAGCTGTTTTCCTATAAGTTATAAGTTGTTTTCATAAGTTATCCTGGAGAGTGTGTGGAGTTAAGTCAAAAACAATTTATGAAGATGTCATAATCTATTTCTTTACCCTCCCAAACAGTCTCACAAGTGCTTATATTAGTAGATAAACTTAAATAAGTCGATCCAAACAGGCCTCTAGTCAACTGGTTTCTTTTACGTACATTATGCACAGATAATATTATTCAACTGGTGTCTTTTACTTGCATCAATCTAACAAACTCTCGCATTGTCTTCAAATCAGATAATACCGTAAGCTCTCTTTCTAAAATGGTGTTGATAGTATGGTTTTTCCTACTGATGGTGATCACTGCTAGCTATACAGCAAGCTTGACTTCAATTCTCACAGTGGAGCAGCTTTCGTCGCCGATTACAGGAATTGATAGTTTGATTGCAAGTAACTGGCCTATTGGATACCAAGTAGGGTCATTTGCTTACAGCTATCTGACAGATAATCTTTATGTATCAAGTTCAAGACTTGTTTCCTTAGGCTCCCCTGAGGAATATGCTGTAGCACTTCGGAATGGACCGTCCGGTGGTGGTGTAGCAGCTATCGTAGATGAGCTTCCGTATGTTGAGTTATTTCTGTCAAAAGAAACTGATTTTGGTATTATCGGTCAGCCGTTTACTAGAAGCAGTTGGGGATTTGTAAGTGCTATCTAACTAGATCTTCAAAGTAATTATGTACATGATTAAAATGAAGTGCTTCAGATTTCCCTACATCACTGGTAGAATAGATTGTTAGGGATGTATGTTTTTTAATAGGAAAAATTCTAACAAGAAATTTATTTCCCAATGTTTTATATGCCTCAAAACTATTTTGATAGAAAGGCTTATCTTTGTACTACAATTCTTTTATTATAATAATCCAAGAGAGAATTACGGGATATGTCATGCAGTTCTGCTAATATAGCATTATATTTTCATTATCTGGTAGTAGTTCTGTTGTGTATGACTCATATTTGCTGATATGTGGACATATATTTGATAAGTAGTTTGTTGATAACCTTTTTTCTTATCATTCGCTAGTTAGTTATAAGGTAGTTTAGTTAGTTTTGTTTCTGTTATTGTTTGTTAAGGGATATTGAGTTTTTCATCTTATTTATAATCCTATGTAATCTTTTGTTCAATCAATTGATTAATGATATGAGTTAATTCAGAAAGTTTATTTTTCATTCATCAAGTAATAGCACACGCTCAAGCGTAGCGAGTATTGCATCATAGAAAACTATTATGCCACTCTGTAATTTGGTTCGTAGTATTTAAACACAACTCTGTTGCCCTAAGCATTGCATAATAGAAAGCTACAACGATCACTAAGTTGTCAGAGACACAGACACAATTGGCTGAACTTCATGATCAATTGTTGTGGATTCACGTTCATTTAATTATCTGAATACTTAGAGTCAGGTGTGCTATTCTATCAGGTTCGGAACAATGAACACTTTGAAACTTGTTGGGGATCTTAATTATTTTTGTTATGAAATGCTTATTTGTGGCACTTCCTAACTTATTGTGCAACAACATTTCAGGCTTTTCAAAGAGAATCTCCTCTTGCACTTGACATGTCAACAGCAATTCTAAAACTAGCTGAGAGTGGAGAGCTTCAAAAGATACATGAGAATTGGTTTTGTAAGATGGGTTGTCCTGGTGAAAGGAAACGCGACTCTAAACCTGACCAACTTCACCTGAGCAGCTTTTGGGGTCTATATCTCTCGAGCGGCATCATCTCTGTCGTCGCGCTTGTTCTGTTTCTGCTGCGAATGATTAGCCAATATGTTGGTTTCAAACAAAGTCAAAAGGAAGTGGTTGCTTCATCGTCAAAACCACCGGAAAGTCATTGTTCACGGGTTGTTGTTAACTTTTTTAACTTCATTGATAAAAAGGAAGATGCCATCAAGAAAATGTTCACTCAATGTGACAATACTCATAACCCCAACTCAGAATTATGATAGTGACAATAATGATAATCATGTATATACTATTTGTAAAATTTCAAATATTTATAGTATTTTTTCCTTCTCTTTTTGTATAATCTTCTTCCTCTTAAGGAATAAGGATAGTTTGCTACATCACTTGAATCAAATGTAACATTGTGAACTGTGATTATCAATAAAAAAAAAAAGACGTAACATGTTGTGAAATTATATACATGAGTTACTACTTCACCCCCACCCCCACACAGATCTTACCACACTCTAACATGATAAACATCAGATGAAAGGACCGAAACTATAACTACCATCATCATATTCAAGAACATGAGGTAAAAGAAGCGTTGAAAAGGATAAATAATGGCAAGGCAGTTGGGCCAGACAACATACATATTGAAGTGTAAAAAAGTTTTGGAGATAGAGGAATTGTGTGGTTCACCAAACTTTTTAACGAGATTAAGAGGACAAAAAAATGTCACATGAATGGAGAAGAAGCAATTTACTTTCAATCTATAAGAACAAGGGGGATATACAAAATTGCGCAAATTATAGAAGAATTAAACTAATAAGTCATACCATAAAATTATGAGAAAAAGTGATTGAACTGACTAAGAAAACAAACTTAAGTTACTGATAACCAATTTGGTTTTATGCTTGAGAGATCGACTATGAAAATGATCTACTTACTTCGACATGTGATGAAGCGATGTCAGACGGATAAAAAATATTTGCAATTAGTTTCATTGATTTGGAGAAGGTGTATGATAGAGTGCCTTGAGAGATCGTGTGAAAATCCCTAGACAAGTAAGTTGTTAGGATTACTTATATTAGAGTTATCAATGATATGTATAAGGGAGCTTCAACTAGTGTGAGGAAACATGATAGGGCTACCGACGATTTCCCCATAACAATAGGATTGGACAATTAGTCAACCTAAGCCCTTATTGTTTTACTTTAGTTTTGGATGTATTTACGAAACACATCCAAGAGTTAGCACCAATGTGTATGCTTTTTGTAAATGATGTAGTCATGGTGGGAGAGTCGAGAGAGAAATAGAATGGGAGGTCAAAGACTCGGAGATGAGCCTTATAAGTGTATGACTTCCGCTCGAGTAGAAGTAAGACATAGTATATGAAATGTAGTACTTCTTCAAAAGACGAAGTAATTCTATCTTTGAGGTGAAAGTTTGCGATCATATCATACCCTAAGCTACACATTTTGAATATCTTAGCTCCATAGTATAAAATGACGGAGAAATAGAAGTAGATGTAAATCATCGTATTCAAGCTGAGTGGTTGAAATGGAGAAGAGTCTCACATGTTTTACATGATAAGAAAATACCCCTTAAGTTGAAAGAAAAATTATACGAGACAATGTTAGACCGACGATGTTGTATGATACAGAGGTTGTGCGGTTAAGAATCAACACGAAAATCAAGTAAGTGAGCGGAGATGAGGATGTTGCGTTGGATTAGTGGTAAGATGAGATAGGATTAAGAATGAACCATTTGAGAGAGAATTGGGGTAGCACCTATATAGTAGAAAAGATAGTAGAAAATAGACTTAGGTGGTCTGAACAGGTAGAGAAAAGACTTGTATATGTTGTAGTAAATCAGATGAACGAGAGTTATATCAAAAGTGGTAGAGGAAATTCTGTAAAAACTATAAGAGAAACTATTATAAAAGATTTATCGGTTAGTGAGTTGGATTCAAATATGATTTACGAAACAACAATATTGCGTAATTTAATCTATGTAGCCGACTCCACTTAGTGGAATAAGACTTGGTTGTTGTTGTTACTACCTCTAAAATAAGATTTGGTTGTTGTTGTTACACTGACTTGATTTGAGATTTGAAGTTTTTGTCCCAATTAGCCGATCTATAGTCTAAAATTGTCCCAATTAGCCGATCTATAGTCTAAAGTTCATGATTGAACTCTTTTTTTATCTGAATAACAAAAAAAAAGGGTTATTTTTATTTGAAAAGAAAATGGACACAAAATATGTGGTTGACTTCAAAGTTGAAGTCTTGCTCCTTGGCCTAGTGGGTCCGCCTATACATGCCCATTTGCTCCATTATTGTTAAGATGTTCGGATGGGTAAAACCAAGAAGTGACTACGTTGTTTGAGGAAAAAAAAGTTATTTTTTTAAGTTGGGGTTTGAACCTCGAACTTTGTATATATTGTAAAAAAAATTATTTAGGATAACCCGTGGAACAACTAAAATATAGATATTGACATAAAAGTTAAAACAATATAAATATGAGAAAAAATTGTTTGAAATGTGCTTATAAAATAGTTCTAAAAATATCATTTTTTTTAAAAGTAAGTTAGGAAATCATTAAGATCACGAAAAGGAATTGTGACGTCAAAATGCATATGAGATAAAAGAAAAAGGCAAACGAAATGACATGAGAAGAGGACTATGTCCTTAAGAAAGACGCATCTAGAGCACCAACTAACAAAGTTTTGTTTTTTTTCTTCTCGAAGAAGCACCAAACTAACAAATTTGAAAACAAATTAGTACGAGACTACGGTACAGTAACACATTTAAATTATTATAGCGTACGTTTGGTTTTACATTTAGAGAGTTGATAATTGATTTTATTGGCGTAGAATTGATTTTGATTTGTTGAATTGTTTTTTTAGTATAATTGATCTTGTTTTTAGAATTGATTCTACTTGAAGAAATAATTTATAATTTTTTATTTTAAAATTGATTTTAATCACAAATATATAATTTAACTTACTTTTATATGAATATATCCAAACACAAATAATTTTAATATATATCCAAACACAAATAATTTTACCCTTAACTCACTTTTAATTTAAATTAATTTTACTAAATCAATTCAGTCAAAATCAATTCTTAGTATCCAAACATACACTAAGTTATTAGTTTTCATCTCTCCAAGATATTTGCACAAGTATTCCTTTCATGCTATGTTTTTTGTTTGGTACATCTTTCACGCTATATTTATTTCTATCTCTTTATCTCTTTTTATTTTCTATAAATATGAATTTTATCTTAAAATTGTAAATGGTTATTTTTTATCAAGTAATAATACACTATTTTTTTATAAAAACTTATTCGTTTTAGTTGTTTAACCAATATCTTTATGACAACATTTAACATTATTGTTTTAAAAATACATCTCTTAGTCGACATCACAATTTTGATGTCAAAAACACCATTTTTGTAATGGAATAATAGAGTCAGTTGACGCGATCTTATCTCACTAAGAATGCTAGCAAGTAGCAACCATACATTACGAGTCTCCATCTTTTATTTGTGATTTTTAGCTGAAAAGAACAAACACTGATTCGTATAATGAAAATGACAAACACTTGATTCGGATAAATTGTCCCAATGGTGAAATAATACATATTTATTTACGTGCGCACTACCCTTTAATGAAAGTAGAGATGTGGTTCCATATTGCAACACATCAAGCTCAAATCTTGGACCAGTGGGTCTACATTTCTTGGCCATGTTTCTATAACATTTTAATCGACATTATATCTTCAACAACCCTACAATAGTACAAATAATTGAAACCCGTAGAAATTAACTTCTTTCATTAATTGCAAAAGATATATTTGGTTGTGAGTGTCAGAGCTTCGCTGGTATAAATGAGTTAAACACTCCCGCTTTAACGAGTTTATCTTAGTTGGTAGAGATATTGTATATTATATATAAGGGTTGGGGTTCAAACTCCGGACACCCCACTTCTCCACAATTAAATTGTATGAGCTCTAACCACTATGTTATTTGACAAAAAAAAAGTACAATCGAAAGAGATAGAAAAATTGTTTTGAGTGTTTTTGTTAAATATTGGTGCATTCTTCTTTATCATAAATGTAAAGTAGAATATATTAAATTGAGAGTTATGAAATTAGTATTTATTAGAGTTATAATTGAAAAAAAGTAATTCATAATGTATTGAAAAATGAAATGGGTCAATTTTTTTAGGACAAATTTTTTTTTTGTTGCAAATGACTCACTTATTCCAATAAATAATCATTGAAAAAAATGTTTATTTTATGAATTCACCTTTGAACAATATCTCTCTTTTCACTTAATTAAAAATAAATAATCAAAGGAAAGGAAAAAAAGGCAACCTTGCACTGGGTAGTAGAATCGTAAATTGAAAAAGATATAAGAAACGCAAAAGTTCTATTTCTTTTTGTATCTCCTCTTCATCTTTTTATTTTTAGGAGAATGTTAATCATTGCCTTTGGGACATTGGATAAAGGGATAAAAATAAAAATATAGTATTGAAAAATAGTAAAAAGTGATAAATTTAACTTTTTAAAAGTCAAAATATTGTTGAAACAATGCAAACATGCTACTTTTATCAAGACCCTTATTTTTAGGGTGATGTTAACTTGTGTCCTTATAGCACATGTTAAATATTAAATTCTTGCCACTAATGGTAAGTATTAATGGCAAAAAATTAATATTTAATTTTTTAAGTAATAAATTAACACAATTTTTAATATAAAATTTTTATTAGTGGAATCCTTAACATGTACCCTAAGAGCATAGGTTAACATTTCCCTTATTTTTAATCCAAGGTGGTCCTTTGTTCTCTTTTCTTATTTTTCACTGGCATCATTTATGGGAGACAATCATATTTTAAGCACCTAGACATTAAATATGAACCATTTTTCAACTCTAGTGGTGGATGGCGTTTGTTTTATAATAATGATATTTTGGTGTTGCAAACGATTTCCATATAGGGCATTGATTAAAAAATTAAAAAATGAAAAATATCTGCCTTGACAATACAAAGTTAAAGTAATTTTTTTTTACTAGATCCTAAGTTTAACCCTTGTCGATATAATAAATACAATATTTTCTTATACAAAGTTTTTATCCTGTTGATTGTTTAGCCAATGCTCAAAAACGTTTGTTAGCATTTTCATAAAATTTTAGAATTATTATGATTTGAATGTTACTAGTGCTCTACAAAACTTACAAAAAGCATTTTACATAATGATATAATTTTAGTTAAAAGATTTTTTTAGAAAATCACAACCCTTGAATTAGAATCATCATTCACAGAAAAGACGGGGTCAAGGTGTGGCCTACAACCACACAAATCTTTTTTCTATATATCATAAATCTTTGATGTGCAAACGTGGTAATCATGATTCATATATTTTATTAAGAAAATACTGACAGATGTTTTCGGAATACTTTTTAAAGACTTTTAATAGTAAATTTTTATGAAAATTCGTATATTAACATATTAAAATTTATAATTTATAATTTTTTAAAAGAATAATTTTTAAATTTAAATCCTTAAAAGTGTCTCAGAAACACGTTTTGACAAAACCCATTTTATTATTGTAGCCTGATTGTGTGAAGGAGCTCTAATTATTGTCTGTTCGAGACGAACATTGACTTCATTGTTTTAATTTGGTCAACTATAAGTGAAGATAAGAATGAGATAAACAACAACAAAATAAAAACGTATTTTGCAGCACTATATAAATAAGGGATAAATAAGAGCATACACATGCACTTTCTAAACCAGTTTAAGTTTGCGAATTTAGTAATGTTTCCATACTAGGAACCATAGGCGCTGTAAATACTAATAAATATGTAGTAGTATCTTTATACTTTCACTTAAACAACCGATGGGAAAACTAGTTTTTTTACATCGATTATATTTCAGGATACCTGATGGACTTTTCACACCGACTACTTTTAGCAACCGATGTAAAAGTGGACCTTTCTCAATAGTATTCATGCGCACTCATAATAATTATCAATTTTTTGTTCAGTTGATAATAGTATTTATGCTCATCTCATATTTGCGTGGATATCAGATAGACAAGTATTTAACATATTTTGAAATATTCATGGGTATTTTTGGATATCACGGATATCATTTAAAAATGATGCACTTTTTTTTGTAATCATGTTGAATTTATTCTTCATATTTTACAAACAAAAAAGAGTATTAGCAAATAAAATATTAGTATATTACATTCACACTTTGACAAAAAAAATATATTAATCAAACAATAAACGTAAATTAGAAAATTAAGTTATAGTTTTTTTTCATATGAGGAAGTGGTTTCGCGGTCGATTCATTCGCCGTACTTACACTCTAACTGTTTTATGCAGATGTTCACTCTTCATACTTTTAGAGTGTAAGTACGGCGAATGGATCGACCGCGAAACCACTTCCTCATATGTACGCACATGTACGCGGGTTAAGTGGTTTTGCAACTTGGTTTCGCACATGTACGCGGGTTCGCTGGGTTACGCCTGTGATTAGTGAATTTTTGTTAGGGTAGATTAGAGTTGATCCATTGGACTGATTTTTCACGATGTATTCCTCGTTTGGTTATTACCGGGTCAGGTCTAATGTCCCTCCAGTTTGTGTATTTTTTTCTTTTTATTTAATATATTTTCTGTTTGGCCAAAAGAAAATGAAGAAGTGGTTTGGACTAAGCTTAGATCCAATCCATGAGTAACCTAACCTAAGACACATGACCAATTCAAAGGGTAAAATTTCTTGGACACACCAAAAATGACTTGTAGGGACAAAGGCGAAGATAGAAGCATGGACAAGGGCAAGGGTCAAGGGATCGTTCTCAATTGTTATAATCAAAACCATAAAGTTAGACTCCTCGGAGGCTTATCATTTTCTATAAAATTATTATTTTTAACCAACGAGAGAGAAACACAATGTCTACTCCCACATACCTGATATTTCTTCTTCACTTACTTACTTGGAAGTGGAAGTGTTTGCAGGTACCACCACCCATCAATATATGTGAAGCGTTGTTCAATCGTCTTCCTCAAAGTTATATTCTCGATCCATTTCATGTTAGGAAGTTTTACATTTAAGTAATAAACATCTTTTTATTAAAAAAAAAAAAGAAGTAATAAACATCTTTAAGTAATTTAACTAGTTTACAAACGAGTAATTGAAATATTTGTTAGTAATAAACATCTTACCTCCGTCTCAGTATCCATTAACTAACGAGTAATTGAAATATTTGTTAGTTTTACTTGCATATTGAAATATATGTTAATTTTACTCCTCTTGTGCCCACAGTGGACTTTATCACATATACCCACGAATAAAATTTTCTTTTGCCATCCCTAATCAGACACTTCTAGCAATCGAGATAAAAGGTAAGATTATTTTTTCTTCTTTTTCCTTTTTTAATAAAAGAACTGGAATGAGCAGAAACAACAATAAAACCTCAATACAACAAAACTGACATAAAAACATATCAAAATACTAACTAATAGTACCATTATAACAATACAAGTTATAATACTAATGTAAACAAGTCGAGTCATTAAATATCTTAATGTGTTAACGAACAATACATATATTTCTACCGGTCACATTTATAAATAAAAATCTACTTTTAAGATTTATTGAATACATAACGTATTTGATATAGATTATAAACTAAATATATTTGATATTTAATGAATTTAAAAAATAATTTTTTACTTCTAAATATGACGGGATGAAGTATAATACAAAGATTTCCTAACAAACAAATGACACGAAAAGGTAGCATAGCAATCACATAATGAAGTAGTGGCAATGAACCATTACATTACCAATTTCGTTTTGGAAAACACTGTTTGGATGAGTCAAATAAAGTTGTCTGTTCTGCTGGCATCGTTATCTTCCGTATGCTTGTAATCAAAGTCAATTAAATTCTTTGACAATTTATATTATTTTTTTTCATGAGTTTATTCTTCATTTGAGAAAATTAATTTATGTTTTTATCATTTCTTACAAGTTGCATAAACAATGTATAATTAGGAATTTATTAATAAAAAAATATTAATACAATTAGAAATTTAACGTGTCTTAAAAATGTAATTTTGGTTCCATTTTTGGAGGAGTCAAAATTGATTTGAGATGTAAAATTAACTTGACATGACTTTTGAGGATTGATTTGAGATGTAAAATTAACTTGACATGACTTTTGAGGAGCATGCAATTCATTATAATGTAAGAAGTTTTCTGACTTTAAGTACAAACATGACTTTGTTATGGATGTAATTTTTGATATATTCAGGCATGCGGAAATATCAGTGAAGAAGGAGGCCCTTGTGAACTGCTTGACTGACCCTCTAGATAGAAGATCGACATTTAGGCATGTAGATGTTATGGTGTACATATGGGTAGGAGGAAAATATGCATGTGTGGGCTTGACTAGGGTTTCACCGATTGTGAGTTTAGGGGTTGGGCCTTTTACGGTAGGACATGAAGCCCTAAAAGTTGCGTCAAGCAAAGTGGTCAAACATGAGAAAGTGTGTTCTAACAATCAACATGCTTTTATACAATTTGATTTTGAAACTTTTGATTTTCACGCACCAGAGGTTATTGACCTTCTACATAGAGTTCAAATGGTCTTGCACAACAATGTCATGACTCTTATGTCCATGAGCGTTGTGTTTACCGTGATTGGTTTTGCTATCCAAAAAGGCCTAGCGACACAGTTTGTTGTATGTTTACCTTCTATTCATGTGTAATTAATCATTGATATATAAATATAAAATTTTATCTTCAAAATTGATTTTACTTGAAATTAGAAATTATAGCTTCTAATTCTAGAATAGGTTCGTAGACTCAATTTTATTGTACAACTCACTATTACATGTATATAAACATAAATTATTTTACTTTCGACTCAAAATTAATTTTTATCACATGCTGAACAAAACATACACTAAAAATGACAAAATCTCAAAGATGGTTTTATATTTAAGATAGTAAATACTATAAGACATAAATTCGCAAGTTTGCAAAGATGATCACACCACTTTTAATCATGTGACATTAAAATCTTTACAAATTAAAAACACTTTGCTGTCACCATCACATACCAAAAATAATATCATCATTTCATCCTCTTTTGATCAATAAAACAAATAAAAATAAAAATGTGTGACAATCATGTAATAATAATAGACTAAAAAGACACATAAAGATGAAGCCATCTCTAGCAAGAATAACGTGGGAAGACAATTTGATTCTTGAAAAGGGTGTGTAACTGTGCATAATACTTTGCTTTGAGTCTTCAAAGTTCAATCACATGCTTTGATATACATCATAATTAATGTTAAGAATCTTTGCAACTTGAAACCTTTTTATACATGCAAGTTTAGCTTTGAGGTTTTCTTAGATACTCTTACTTGTTTTAGAGGTATTTATTTTACAGTTTATTAAATTCTTTTTTCTTATATTACAAATTTAATACGCATGTGGGTCTTCACTTTGCTACCACACCTACTTATTAATACTGTTTCAGCTTTTGTCTTCACTTTGGAATATCTTACCTTGATTGGTTTATATATGGCTTCATCATAATTTATTTATAAGCTCATATTTAATACATGAAATAAAGTCTTGATCATGCTCATGGCTTATTTTTTTATATCCAGGTATGTCGGTATCTAAGTTTTCAAGTCTAAAATTTCTTATTCTATGATATGTTTAGTTTTTTTTTTTTTGTTATGCAAAAAATGAGTTGTTACCTTTGTTTGTGACTTTTTGCTGATGTTGAAAAGGTTGTACTTGACAGGTGTTGAGTTCTGATGTTGGTTTAAGGTAGAAGAAAATCTTGGCTGCAAAAGTTGCAGGATTTCAGAGGTTTTTTCTGAAAAATGGAGGTGTTAGGAGTAAAGGGTTTTGTCCTCTTGTTTTTCTGTTTGTGGATTCCAAATGAAGTTGTGGCTATAATTGGAAACTCTACTGTTTCTTCTAGACCAACTGTTGTGAAAATTGGAGCACTGTTTACTGTTGATTCTGTGATTGGAAGATCAGCTCAACAAGGAATCAAAACTGCAATTGATGATGTTAATGCTAATAAGACTATTCTTCCTGGTATTAAAATGGATGTTATTTTTCATGATACAAATTGCAGTGGATTTATTGGAACAGTTGAAGGTATTTGTCAAAAACTTTAATTCTTAATGTTCAATTTCAGGTTTAGTTTTGGGGAGGAATATACAAACATACATATATGATATTCATATATTTATATTTTGAATGGTTAGTGTCTTTATTTATCAAGAGCCATTGCCTTTCATTACTTAGAGTTTAGGCATTTCTTGTATTTTTTTTTTGTCTTAAAACTTCGGTTCTCAGGGGAAATAAGTAAAGCCTGAGAGATAAGTGAAGTCTGACCATTAATTGTTTCAGTTAGGGCTCGAACTCGAGTACTCCCGTTCAATTAGAATTTAACTAGAACTTGTTAACCACCATCCATTTCTAGTATAAGACTAGTAAGTATATAATCTTCCTCTCATATAGGATATAATTTAGAGAAGAATTTCTTATGGTACCCTATTTGCAAGTCTCTGTGTTTGAAAAAGAAGTGAACAAGCTTCATTAATTTTTTTGATGATGTAGCTTTGCAGTTGATGGAGAATGAAGTGATTGCCACAATTGGTCCACAGTCCTCAGGAATAGCTCATATCATCGCTCATGTAGCTAATGAGCTCCATGTACCTCTTCTTTCATTTGGGGCAACAGACCCTACCCTATCTTCTCTGCAGTTTCCATATTTTGTCCGAACCACGCACAGCGACTATTTTCAGATGTATGCAATTGCAGACATTGTTGATTTTTATAGATGGAGACAAGTAATTGCCATTTATGTAGATGATGATTATGGAAGAAACGGCATTTCAATACTCGGAGATGCGCTAGCAAAGAAACGTGGCAAGATATCTTACAAAGCCGCATTATCTCCTGGAGCCACCAAGAATGATATAAGTATCTTGCTAAATAGTGTGAACTTAATGGAATCAAGAGTCTTTGTTGTTCATGTTAATCCCGATTATGGTTTGAATATTTTTTCTACTGCCAAGAATCTTGGAATGATGACTAGTGGTTATGTGTGGATTGCAACAGATTGGCTTCCTTCAAAGTTGGATTCAATGGATCCAGTTGATACTAACACATTGAAACTCCTTCAAGGTGTTGTAGCTTTGAGGCATCACACTCCTGATACAAATCTCAAAAAGAGTTTTTTCTCTAGGTTGAAGAACGTAAATGGCACGGAAACTACAAGCTTCAATTCTTATGCTTTATATGCATATGATTCTGTCTGGTTAGCAGCTTATGCTCTTGATGCTTTTCTCAAAGAAGGTGGAAACATATCTTTCTCATCTGACCCTAAGCTGATTGACACAAAAGGAAGCATGTTGCATTTGTCTTCGCTTCGCGTTTTCAATGGCGGTCCGGACTTTCTCCCTACACTTTTGAGAATGAATTTCACTGGTTTGAGTGGTCAGATTCAGTTCAATGGAGACAAGAATCTAATTCGTCCATCATATGATATCCTTAACATCGGTGAATCTGGTTCCCGGAGAGTCGGTTATTGGTCTAATTACTCCGGTCTATCAGTTTTAGCTCCTGAAATTTTGTACAAGAGACCACCTAACACTTCAATAAGCAACCAAAAACTGTTCAATGTTCTGTGGCCTGGAGAAACTATAGCTACACCAAGAGGATGGGTTTTCCCAAACAATGGAAAGCCTTTGAGAATAGCAGTGCCTCACAGAATAAGCTACCTCGAGTTTGTTTCTAAGGACAAGAATCCACCAGGAGTTAGAGGCTATTGCATTGATATCTTTGAAGCAGCCATAAACTTGTTGCCTTATCCTGTTCCGCGACAATATATATTATTCGGAGATGGTAAAAGAAATCCCGACTACAGCCAGCTTGTCAATCAGGTTGCACTAAATGTAAGTTTCTAAATCTAATTTGCAGCCTCATTTAGTGATTCGATGATCATATGGCTCAGAACAATGCCTATATTTAAATGCTGTATCTAGAATTGAGTTTCCGATTTCCAAGGGAGTTTCAAGTGTCTTCATATTTTAGTAGTTATGTTGCTTTACTTTTTTCCTTTTTCAGAACTTTGATGCAGCTGTTGGAGATGTTACAATTGTCCCAAACAGAACAAGGATTTTGGATTTCACTCAACCTTTCATGGAATCAGGGCTGGTAGTTGTTGTTCCTGTTAAGGAGATCAAATCAAGCCCTTGGGCTTTCCTCAAACCATTCACTGCTCAAATGTGGTGTGTTACCGGCGCCTTTTTCCTTTTTGTTGGAGCTGTTGTATGGATTCTTGAGCACAGGCACAATCCGGAGTTCCGAGGTCCACCCAAGAAGCAAATTATGACAATCTTTTGGTGAGTATTTTTAACCATTTAAAATTCTGTTACCTTAAACATTGTAAACTCCATAGTTCCTCAATCCATTCTTGATGCACGGCTTGCTTTAGCATCAAGTAACATATTTTTGCTGAGATTTGTTCCTTCTTTTGCAGGTTTACTTTCTCAACAATGTTTTTCTCACACAGTATGTGTGCTACAGATTCTCATTCATATACTTTAAATTTTCTCCACATAGTATAAATTTCTGATTTTCTTGGTTGCTGTGATTTGGCACAGGAGAAAACACTGTGAGTGGTCTCGGGAGATTTGTGCTAATCATATGGCTTTTTGTAGTATTAATTATCAATTCAAGCTACACAGCAAGCTTAACATCCATCCTCACAGTGCAGCAACTATCCTCACAAATTGAAGGAATTGACAGCTTGATATCAGGTAATCAACCAATTGGAATTCAAGACGGTTCATTTGCAAGAAGGTATCTGATAGATGAACTCAATATACAACCATCTAGGATAGTTTCATTGAGAGATCCAAAGGTATATGAGGATGCCCTTACGCGTGGACCGAATGGAGGAGGGGTTGTAGCTATTGTTGATGAGCTTCCTTATATTGAACTCTTTATGTCGAGTGCCAACTGCAAGTTCAGAACCGTTGGAAATGTGTTCACTAAAAGTGGTTGGGGATTTGTAAGTATCTCTAATTGCATGCTTTATGGTTTTAATTCCTAAAACTTTATTCATTTACTTTCCTAGAAAGAATTGTGCTAGAACTTTGATTGCAGATAGATTTGTAAATTCATTGATAGATGAATTTAGCGTCTGTTTGGGTTGACTTATTTGAGCTTATGCATATTGAAGCTGTTTCTTATGTAACTCTTCTATGACAGTGATTGTTATGTATATATCTTGCATAACAATATATTGTTCTTATATTTAATACCATGATCACAGGGATTCCAGAGGGACTCTCCTCTTGCTATTGATATGTCAACTGCAATTCTTCAACTCTCAGAAAACGGTGACCTGCAAAAGATCCACGACAAATGGCTTTCAAGACAGAACTGTGGCGCAAAAGTTGACGACACTGATTCAAATGAACTCTCTCTTAAAAGCTTCTGGGGTCTCTTTCTTATATGTGGCATTGCATGTCTCATTGCTTTGATTGCATTCTTTGTTAGAGTGTTCTGTCAATACATGAAATTCATCCCAGAGAGTGACATGGAACTTGACCAGGAAAATCCATCACCCAGGCCAAGAAAAACTTTTCGATCTTCGAGAAGTTTCAAAGACTTGATTGTATTTGTGGATAAGAGAGAAAGAGAAATCAAGGATATACTTAGGCAGAAGAGTAAGAAAAGGAGACGGGACCAGAGCTTAGATGATCAATTTAATTCACTTACCTAAGTAAATAACCATATGTATGTATATTTTTGTCCTTGTTTCTTTTATTTTTGATATTTTGGCTTATACTATAGTAACAGTATTGACACAAATTTGTCTATACTGAAATATTTAGATTCCATCCTTCTTGGCTAGGAAATTATTGTTGCAAGATTATTACTATTAACACAGTATAGAAAAAAGGCAAGCAATCTTGGTTTATATTTCAAGCCAACATACACAAGATTTAGGCAATTATACCTTCATATATATAAGTTTTGAGTTCAAGAGCTCAACTCTGCTGTGAGCTATGCTTGGTTTCCTCTGGTTTTAAGGAAGAGAGTTATTCAAGAATAAGGGAGATTTTCCATTCAGAAATTGATATTCATAATAAAATTACTATTTCTTCCACAATTGCTCGTTTCATATAGCAAAATTACCACCTTATAAGCTTACATTGCATATTATGGTGCTCCTTTTATAAAATTCAATAGCAGCAGTCCTTTGATCAATATTACTGTAAACATCATATCCACTACTTATATTTACCAAGAAGCAGCTTTTGCATGAGTACAGTATTTATTGAATACAATTAGTTTAAAAAAAGTTGTGTTAAAGTTATTTTTAATAGTATTATTTAAGTTTTAGGAAAATTGGACTCCTCTTTTTCAAGAAAGGTTTGAATCACACTTCTTTCTCATGTTTTGTTAACATCTACATGAAATAATATTAGTTATTACAGTTGAGTCTATTTCAATATATACAATTAAAAAAGGGTAAGTTTGCTAATTATGTCACGCTCATCATTTTGGTGAGTGTTGTATGGCTATCAAGACATACATATTTTACAAAAGGCCAGTCTCTAAATTGGGTATGATGAACATTTCCACACTCCAACTTCAGTGGTGTTGACACAAATGATGATGGGCATCAAGCTGAGAGGAATGGTCTACATCTTATTCTATTTTGAGATTTTACATTGACAAGTGATATTACAGAGAAAGTGGTTCTTAGAGAAGGACGACCCTCACTCCATGAGTAAGCTTTGAGGGTTGTGTTAGACCTCACACAAATTCTCAAGTGATGTCAGAGTTAAATTTTACTGTTGTTGACCACTTATTATCAAGACACCTAGATATATTTAGTGCTGCAAACTTCACATTAGATATTGAGTTATGGACTTGAAGGAGATCTAACATCGACTAGTGACATGACCAAAATAATAATTATAAGCTACTACATGCATGTATTTGGACTCTCTCAATTGTGAAAAAAACTTTAGAGGGTTATGTGCCGTTATGTGTATGATCTCACATTTAAAAATGCATCGAATTATACAACTTATAAAGATTATAAGTGGGATCCAATGCATTCTAACGTGAGATCATCCACATAATCCTCTAAAAAAAAAAGACAATTAATCCAAAACCGTTACAAGGTTTTGTTCAGAATTCAGCTTTATCCACCACCATGGTTTTTTAAAAACTGCACAAGATTTCAGAAATACTCTGAACAGAAAAAGAAAAAAATAAAGTACCTTTATCAAGAAATACACATCCAAACAAAGTAAACTTAAATAAGTTGTATGTAGAAAAACAATTTCTAAAGCTTTAAAGTGTTGAATGCACCATTCCCAAGATAAAAATTTCATTTTTGGTCTGCTTAAGAAGTGCTCTTAGGGCACTTGTTAGCAATTCTCCTTAATTAAAGAAATACAACCAGAACTGCAAGACTCTGCCATGATTTTCAGGTAGAGTGTAATGCATGTATCACATTGATTCCATATTTATTTCACCCCATGCATCATCTTACCAGAGCATCTTAAAGCACCACTAATTGATGTACAAGGATGTAATAAGACTTGGAATTTCCCACACATAATAATGAAACCCAAACACTAACTAGCCAACATAAACTAGTGGGATTTCTACAATCATACAAGTAATCAATAGACTATCATGTATGTTATTAAAAAACGAACCTGGCCCCGTTTTATTGGGCAAGGACATCAAAGTGCATAACAAAGGCAAAGGATGTCTATTTTGCAAAGCGGAGTAAGCATCAAAGACAATTTAATTACATATAATCTTCACATAAACCATCCAAAACATGGATGAAAAAGTTGAAACCACAAAAAGACCATGCAATACTCAAGACGAAACCACAAAAAGTTGTTTTGGAGGCATTTGAGAAAGTGGCACTACTCATGTTTCACGGGTTGTGACTCTCTCTTCGGAGGATCCAAATCCAAATAGGTAAATGGCTCAGTTGGTTCCTCGCTGCAATAACCACAAATGCCGCAAGCAACATAAGGAGCTTGTAAAGGAAAAGCCAAGGCAAGGTATGCAAATAAAGTAATAAAGGTGAAAAACTAAAACTAGAATAGCCAACTTTAATGTATAATCATCCCAAGCAGATTTCAACAAGTTATGCCACTGTTAATGTATGTTATCTTGATAGTGATAGCACTCTTTTAGTTTACTACTGTTTAAATCTACACCAAAACATTCAGTGGCATAGCTCATAAACATTGATTTTCCTAAGAGTATACAGAATTGCAAGCTAGATAAAAATCTTACCCAGGTTTAGAACGCATGCACTGCCAGAAGAGCTTGAAAGGTCCTGGAACAGTCTTGAATGGGTTTCCCTCAAAGCAAGCCTACACATTTTACAACCTTTAGGACTTGAATATAACAACACCAAATTTATTCTTAAGTCCCAATAATTAAATTTGAAAACACGTATAAATATAGAGAACAGGCTGAAATGAGCACAGACCTCAAACCATGTAACCAATCTATCTATCTTAAGAAAAGTCTTTCGCTAATGACATGACATATGAAGAAATTTCACGCCTTTGGTCCCCACGATTCCATACTCTTGCACAGGATCTTTACTACTAGTTACATCATAATAAGTCTAAGCCGGTATAATTTACCTAAGATGACCGATGACCTCTCATGCTCTTCTCCACATATGCGTGTAATAACTCTCTTCAGTAATTTAAGGATTTGTTTGCCGGTGTATTTATTTAACTTGGAATCATCAAGAACTGGTAGTAGACCTACAGTCTTGTCCACCAAGCCTCTTGTGGCATTTTTTTTTTGGCTTAAGGTACAAAAAAGGAGGGAGATTCATGTATTGAAAGGATAGTCAGGGTCTCAAAAGGTGCAATCAATGATCCATATGCGGCTATGCCTCACACGCTTTCCTTTTAATTTACCATTGCATGGAAAATGGGAATTATGTTTAATTGATTGATGTCTTTACTAGGTTTAGACCCCTACATTGATATTGGGCCGAATAACTATGATTATGATGTGCTATTGAATTGTATGTTTGTGTTCTAAATTCTAACTGAATTTGTACAGGTTTAATGGATTTGACCTACTGCTCTCATCAATTAAGTGTGACATAATCAATTAATTATGCAGTAAATACTAATCGATTAAACTTTAGTAATAGAAACCTTAATCAGGGCTATTATAGTTGATTGCCCAGTACAATGATGCTTTAGTTCCTATATGATGATATGCATGTTAAACCTATTTCTGGACTAATTATTATGAGCTTGATTAAATCTGTTGTAAATGTTGTACAATATTTCTGTTGTTTTGTAATGGTCTAATTGATTAGATATGATCTAACCTATTAAGCATGACTTACTCTAAGGGACTGTTGTTGTGAGATCATTTGGAAGAGCTTATGGAAACAGCTTATGACATGCACATAAACTGTTTTCGGCTTATTTTCATATGTTGTTATGTTATAAACGCTTAATTAAGATGGTCTATAAAATAGAGCAATGCTATAATGCTTGTAATTAAGATGATGAATTATAAAACAAAGTATCTGAGAAATTAACCAAAAAAAAAAGGTAAGAAAATAGCATGGATGGATGAGATCCTAGTACTAATAATGATGATTGGGAATTTGAACCTGAATAACATCTTCAACACGGTCATTGCAACGATGAGCTTTGGGTTCAGGATGATTCTCTCCTGTAATTCCCCATGGACTCTCTCGACGTGGTACTGCTCTTGTCTCGCTGCTCATCTTCTTCCTTCGCAACTCAACTCTCTCTTTTGTTTGCTTCGTCCAGAAAAACTCCACGACGCTTTCTCTACGAGTACTGCTCTTTACCCTAACGATTTTGCTCATTCTCAAATGAAATGACCAAAATACCCTTATGTGATGTAAAGTTACACCGATGTATAATTTACGTGAGTTGACGCACAATGGTGTTAATTTACAAATACTGGAGCGTGAGTTAACTCCCGCTATATAATATGCAATTTTTTTTCCGAAATTAAATAGTTATTCAAATGGTAATATAAATAATATCAATGCTAATAATATAAATGCTAATATAAATTCTCAACAATTACATAATAAAACCTCGTTTTATTAATACTTTGATACAATTACATAATACATAATTTGATACATTTTATTTGAATAAAATAAATATGCTTCTTTGAGGTAAAAATATACCAACTTAGGGGTAACAAAGGATCAAGGTCGGTGGCAAAAGAGACCAACCTTCTTGGGGAAAAAAAGACATCATTCCTTCGAGATAAATCTAAATCTGGTTCTTTTTATATCTCAAGAAAGAGTCTTTTTAGCCACAGTAAAAAAATTTTGGGGTAAAAAGAATGAGATTTATATTTACCCCAAGGGTTGACCTCTTTGTGCCCCAAGTTGATTGGCCTATTTTACCGCCTTTCTTGATCCATTTTTACCACTAAGTTGGCCCCCAAAAAAGCTACAAACAACTAAAACTATAAAGGTGAAAGAGTGAGGAGGAGAAGAAGAGAATGTATGGTGTGAGAAAATAGTGAGTTTTGGATGGGCTATTTATATGGAGAAATGGGTAGCATAGGTTTTATTGGTACTAAATGCAGTCAAAATATTCAAAAAAACGTGTAAAAATGAGTTAAATTGAAGGTTGAATAACTGACCAACTTCAAAAAAACGTGTTCTTGAACAAATTCCACCGGCCAACTTAGCGTGAGTTAACTCACGCTACTGTGGCCGGTTGTTACACACTTTTGTTAACTTTTGCACTTGTCTTAATTAATAAATTCCAATAAAGTAAATAAATAAATTAGAATAAATTCAGCGTTAATTCAAATAAAAATTGCGTATTTAATAAATTCAAATAAAAGTTACATTATATTACATTCAGGAATTCAGCGTAAATTTGAATAAAAATTGGGTATTGAATAAATTCGAATAAAAGTTAAATTACATTACATTCAGGAATGTTCCTTCCAACTTTAACAATTATCTTACCCCTGAATGGGGTAAATTCAAACTCGCTAAACAACATCTATCAAGCATTCATCCGAAAGTTTTATTGTTTCATTCAAAAGATTAAATTCTTGTTAGTTTGGTTTAGATGATGGTATTCAAGTGCCAAAAGAATGAGGTCAAGTCCTTGACACTTCAATACCTTCATCTAAACCAAACTAATAAGAATTTAATCTTTTGAATGAAACAATAACACTTCCGGTGAATGCTTGGGAACTGTCGTTTAACAAGTTTGAATTACCTCATTCAGAGGAAGACAATTGTTGTAGTTGAAAGGTGCATTCCTTGCCTAATCATGATCTTCTGACAGAATCAAACTTTTGATGATATCTTCAGTTGATCTCAGCAACGTTACCCGCATATCGATCCACTGGAACATGTTGTGCTCCCGAAACATGTTCACGTTTTCGTCGTTCGTTAATTCAACCCAAGTGAACGATATTCTCCCCTCGTCGAGCGTTGGACGTTTATACCGAACGTGTTCCACCCTCCTTGTGTCTCTGGGGTTGACTCCTTGGTTGAATTCATTCAGTTGATCTTTGAGACCTCTTAACGTTACACCGAGGCACCGAACCTTCAACCTCTGAGGTTCTCCGCTGTTGAATTTGCATGAACGTCGATCCACCCGACCATTGCTTCAAATCTGCACAATAAGAAATTAAAAACAATCAATGAAAAATTTATTCAAACATTTCATCAAACACTTGGAGTGCAAATTATACATAAACCCTAAAAATGATAACTACAACATAAACATGCAAACATCTAAACAATTAAGCAATATAAGTGATTTACATGCAACATTGTGTAATTTCTTGCCAAAAAAAATAAAAATTTTAACAAAACCCTAAAACTAAAAAAATCTAACATAATCATGCAAACATCTAAACATCATAACAATTAAGCACTATAAGTCATTTACATGTAACATTCTATAATTTCTTGCAAAAAAAATTAAAATTTTAACAAAACACTAAACCTAAAAAATACTAGTTTAAGTGAAAAAATCTACCATACCAACAAAATTTAAGTGAAAACTTACTTGTTCTTGTTGTTGTAGTGTTGTTTGATTTGAAGTTGAAGGAATTTTGGATTGGGGTAATTTGAGAGAGATTTGATTGAAAATGAGGAAATGAGGCTCTGCCTGGGCATATAACATCACGTAGCGCAAGTTAACTCATGTCGGGGCAATATGGACATTTCACTTGGGGATGAGCAAAATCGTTTGGATAAAGAGCATTACTCTTTCTCTACTTCTCTGGTGGGCCAAAGCTCCATACAAATAAGGCCCATTGTTAGAGGTATTTTTGTCTATTTATCAAAACATGGGGTGAAAGAACTAAATGAAGGGTATAAAAAGTATCAAATTTTTTTTTTTATTTCTCACTTGATTATTTGCTTATAATTTTTTGTAACTTGTATTTGTTTCTCATCATTAAAATCACCTTCTTTTTTTTTTTTTGTGTGTGAAAAACATCCATTATGTGTTCTACTTCTGACTAATGAAATTTTATCTAACGAAAGATGTTAAACTCTCGTAATGTGACAAACTAAGGTTCACAAACTTCACATTCCAGCTGAAAAAAGATATTCACGCTTAATGTCTGATGCGTCTGACTCTGAAATATGATTACTGCAAATAAAGAAAGTCTATGAAAAAAAACACAAAAAATGTCTCGTCTATCTACTTCATTGAATGATTGATAGACAAGGCAACGAGGTGGATCAAGGGCGGGTTTAAGCATCATTGTCCCCACCCTCGCTTCTTCAATGCATCCGCCCCCGCCCCCAAACCATATTGGAGGTAAAAATTAAACACCCAACCCCGTCCCCAATGGAGACTGGTATCCCGGCCCCGCCCCCACCCCCCACCCGCGAAAACTCTATATTTTATAAAATATTTAAAAAATACATATTTTTTCATTTTTTTCATAGAAACAAAAAACAATAATTATATTAATAATTAAAGATCTAATAAACTTTTTTCAAAGAGCAAAATAATTATAATAAATATGTTTGTAAAGAGTAAAAATATATTAAAATGGGTTGGTGCTTATGGAAATAAGATTATAAAATTTAACAAAGTAAATTTCAAAAAGCAGGTGCGGGGCGGGTGTAAGCACTCCCCGCCCCCGCTCCCGTACTAAAAATCTAGATTTCTCCCACACCCGCACCCAGTTAAATCGGCTTTTTCCTGTTAAATTCGTGGCGGAGCGGCCGGATCTGGTCGGGGCGGGTTTTGTTGCCATGTCTAATGATTGAGTTCAAGGCCAGTAAAAAAATGTGAAACGTAAAAAAAAACATAACTAAAAACTCTGGATGCATGCTCCTCGGTATCTTTTTCAGAATATTTTACCTAAGATATTTTGAAAGATTAAAACAGAAATCTTTGAGCATATTAAAATAAGGTTAAACTAAAATTGAATGTAAGACGTATCCTTCAATATATTTTTTTGAGGGACGTATCCTTCAATATCTTCTTTGAGCTTAACAACTTTATTTTTATTTTTGAGGGATTAAGGATAACAACTTAGGAAAACCTTTTTCATCTCATGCACACTTTTAAAAACATGTTTTTAAGTTTCCGGTAGGGTTGTCTCAGTTCATGTGGTCAGGGACGGGGTTAAAAGAGAGACCAACAAAGGTTAGGGTTCCCCCAATATTTTTTTTAATATAGGTGTGTTATTATATTTTTGTGTGAACTCTATATGAGTTTATTTATCAGTCCTTTTAAGTTTTAGGCTTAATTAATTACATTAATCCTTAACAAGAACCCTTAACCTCAAAAAAATAAGTGAGGTTTTGCATGCAATTTTGCTAAGAATTTTCAACTCATTGTCTGCAATTTTGCTTGCGCATTATCAATGATTAACTACTCAATATTTTATCGTTAATTCATCCTCCTATGTTTGAATATGAATTCATTCTCTTTTGGATGTATCTGGTAATTTCTTGTATATGTTGTACATTTGAATTTTTTTTACTATTTTTTTTTAAAAATGTGGTCCCCTCTAAGCTTAATACATGAATATGTCCCTCCATGTGACCAAAAAATCTTCGGAAAAATCTCTAGACAGGCTGACCAAATTATGTAAAACTCATTTTATGTTGATTCCAGTCATGCTTCAAAAATTTGCATTAAATTTTTTTTTTGGACGACTTGACTCGGGTCATGACTCTAGTCATGGTATAAAAATTTGTTTTGAAAATGTTCCTGGATAGAAAAAATCTATTATAGTAAATTCTTAGTTTTTAACTGCATGACTTGAGCGTAAAATTTACTAACATGATCGATTCTTTCTATCCAGGAATATTTTCAAAACAAATTTTAATGTTGACTCGAGCGTAAAATTTGTTTTTACAATGACTCGTCACTCATATTTTTACTTGCTGGCCCATTTTAAGTAATTATTCTTTTAAAAAGTCAACTATTACAATTTCCAATGCATTCAATACACAACTTTTCATTAAAAACTTACTATTTAAAGTGCTTAAAGAGTGCTCTGGGGGCACTCATTAACAAGACTCGTGATTCTTTCACACTCTTGATACTAAAAGAGACTCTCATTCCTTCTCTAATGAAACTCTTTGTGTAACTTGTAAACTACATCATTAATTAGAATTCATTATCAAACAAAATTCTGTGTAACTATGAGAAGCTTGTTATGGTCATTGAAGAGCTTGGGGGATACATTGAGGATAATTGATAATATATGGTTAGTTTTGATATGCAAGTGTTGTTAACTTTTTGTGCAGAATTGACAAATAAGCTTTTCAAAAATCTTCATTGATTCAAGTTACTTTTATTAATTTTTAGTATTTTTTTTGTTAGGTGTTTTCTTTGTTTTGAATATTGTTTTATTTTGAGATTCATATCATCTAGATTTGTAATAGACAAATCAAATAAACAATTCAATTGATTGATCATCTGATCAATCAAATCATTGTGTTTTGCAATTCAACTTGAATGCATTATCCAACTGAGTGTAGTTTTGCGATAGATCTTTTTAAAATACTCCTTGTTCAAAAAATGATTTTTTTTAAAATACTCTAATATCTTAAAAACTACACTCCTTTGAATTTAACTTCACGGACGGAGAAGAAAACTATTTTTCTTGCATTCTTTTGTGATTTACAAATTTGAAAAGAACCTGGCCATTCTAATTTACACATTGGCTTAAGAAGCTTTTCAATGCAATAAAATGTTTGCAATCGAGTGAATAAATTTTATTACAAATAAGTATAAAAAAAAATTAGATAGGTAGACATTGTACATTTCCTCTCTTTTTTTTTCCAGATTAAATAAGAATAAAATAGATGAAACTAATTCTATATGTATAATTTAAGTGTTAAAAGATGAAATATTTGATATTTTAAAATGCAAATTCAAGCATGTTGAATACCCACTTCTCCACGCTTTGTGGAAATTCAAAATAACATGCTCTAAATTTAACTTATTTCCTTTGTGGGTGAAATCCATAGTCAAAAAGTGGGAGAATTACACATCAATAGCCTCATATTTAAACCTATACACGTCAGTTTGATATAGAAGCAACATGCCCATAATTTGATATTTAAGGTAAACTTACATTTACCTCATGTTAAGATACTTACACAGATCATTTGTCGATCATAGACATTTTTTATTGCGTGACACATTAAACTACATAACTTTTTCCAACATTTATGTCATAAATAATGAACACAATACTAATAATCAATCAAGAAATCTAAGTTACTGAAATTGAGTAGACAAAATGGAATGTATCATACATTTTCAAAACCTTAAAGAAGGATAAAATGGATCATGTAATGAGAAATTAACCACTGTTTGCATGGTAGTGCAAGATCTAATTAAAGCACAAATGACAATAGAAGGAACATGAGAGGTTACATCAAATTAAAGCTACAACTTAATCATAATCAAAATGATATCACTAACAACTATAGATATATAGTCTTAGAAGGTGAAGAGAATATCTTAATTTTAGCTCTTACTCCCTATAGTCGTAAATATAAGCCAAAAAGTCGAATGTATTTAGTTTAAATTTGAACTAAATACATTTGACTTTTTATTTATATTTTAAAATAGAAGGAGTAGCTTTTACTATTATCTAAGGAAGTCAATTCCCGAACCTTAATCCTCTCAGCCCTCAGTTGATCGTCCTGAGAAGGAAATCTTGCAAGGTGCGCTCTTGACTTCTCATCGTCTTTTTTATATAAGCCTAAGTTCTCTTGCCTCCTCAGTATCCAAAATGCAATGCTTTTCCCTTTGCCCTTCTTCTTAACTGCACAAGAGTGACAACATCTTTAATATGTGATTTATATTACAAAAATATTAATGTGATTATTAATAAAAAAAACTAATTAGGGTATACTATTCGTACCTTATGTTACATTAGATGACTTGATGGTCAAGCAACTTCACCAGACAAAGAAGCCTTAATCCTCTCAACAGTACAAGCAATAAGATTATTAACCGTAGCAACCGAACCAAGAGAAAGTTTTGCCGTCGGAACAGAATCAACCAATATTTGAAATGCAACAGTCAATAGAGATCCACCACCATGTCCAGTTTCACCAACACCTCCTCCATTTGTGGTTGTACCATCTGGAAGTATAGCAAATCCAGATGGAAGAAGTGCTACATAATCTGGATCTCCTCCATTTAGAACCACATTCATTGCAACTATGTCTACAGGTGCATATATCACAAATGACCCTGTTGTATCCGTACAACTCTCTTGTAATATCAACATGTTGCTTTGGCTTGAATTTGCACTCTACATGAAAATAATTTAATATAGCAAATATAGTTTAGTCAAAATAACCAAGACATTTTTAATTTAGATTTCTTGTAGGGAATTCCGCATTCATGCATTTGGAACATCAACGAATATTCGATCAAAATTGGACGGTGCAAATTTTTGTTTTAATTTTGTAATTCAAAATACCGAGTTTGAATAGAAAAGTCCAATTTTGATCAAACGGTTACAGATATTCGAGCAGAATGAATGTGGGAATTTGCATATTGGTAATAGCTTTCATAATCAATAAAAGAAAATTAAAAATGTGACCTAAAGTCAACATACATTCACTCGAAGTAGAGAAACACAATTTCCAGTATCTCTTCCATTAGCAATATGTGCCATTTCTTGGACAACTCCACCATTGGAAAGGATATCCCACTGTTTTCGAGAGTTGAAAATTAGTTAGATGAATCATATATAAATAATTTATTAAATCAAGATGAAGATAAAGATCAAAATGAAGATGGTAAATATTATTAATCAGCAAAAAAATTGTTCAAGAATTTGGTAGCCTTTTGGTTAATTTTATATCATTTTTATTTTTCTTAAAGTGTCCAATATTGTGTAATTAAATATTTTATGTAGTAGTTAAAAATGTGCTCTTGAACAAAAAAACCCTAATTTGTAAGGAAAAACTATAATAAAAACAACATTGATGTAAATGTACTGATTTTTTTACTAGGGATTATACATGATTGTATAATAATTTGACAATAATTTATGAAAAAGTCAGATGACATAAGATAAAAAAAAAAAAAAAGAAAAAAAAAAAAAGGGAACAAAATTTCATGCAAAAGTTATTATAGAGTCTTCATTAAAAGGTGGAGTCGGTGTCACACTTTGTTTAGCAAATTGACAAAGATGTATTTATGCAATTCAAAGCAATTGATATAAGATGATGGATATTAGAAACTAGACGTATGCTAACATAAAATCTTATAAAATGATGACTTCATATGAGCTTAGTATAGAATAAATACATCATACACTATAAACAAAGCAATTTTACTTAATCAAGAATAATCTAACAACCTATGATCACACAATAATGCAACCTAAAACTTTAAGATTAGATAATGATTGGTGCATAATTGTTTTTTCATTTGAAATAATTCCTTAGCTTACCTCACTTCTTGAGTTTTCATCTCTAAGAAATTCAAAAACTCTTTTTGGTGGCACTGGAAGCCAAAAAGAAGTTGCAGCACTTAGAACAATGCCAGCTGGTCTTCCTGGGTCATCTACACTCTTACGGGTCATAACCCTTACATCATCAGCTCCTGTGCCCGAAAGTGTTGTCCACGTGTGTGCTGTAGAAGCACTCACTCCAGCACAAAAGCTTATACACATTCTTTCAGCTAGTTTCAACATACTCTTTCTCCCATCTTGATTTGTTATCACTAACATTACAATATCACAATGTTAATTATTCATGAAAAATTCCATCCAAAGAAAGAAAATAAAATTGATGGAAAAAAAATCATTAAAGATATTTTGTGTCTAAGAAAAATTTAAATTTTGGTTTTTGTTGGTTCTTCCTTTAGAAAAGTGACGTGTATTCAGTTTTAGTCTTCGTGTTTGACAAAAGGACCAAAAATGACATGTAAATCTTAGAAGACATTGGACTAGAAGCAAAGTATTTAAAAAATTCGTGGATGAAAACTCCTAAATTTTTAGAGTGAGACTAAAATTCGAATCGAGTTTTAAGAACTTTTTGGGATGAAAAAAATGTGTAACTAAAAAGAGTTGTGTTATTGTATTGATATACCGCCAACATCGACTGTGGGAATGTTTGTTGCCATGGCACTAGCAAGTCTTTCACATTGTCGATCTAAGGTTGCAATCCAACGTTTTGCACCAAATGCATGTCCAGAACTAACAAGCTGCTTGTATAGATTATGAACACCTCTATCATCCACTTCAACATGCTCAACCCATATAACCTAAAAAAAAAATAGCTTATAGTTAATCCACAGAGAGAAAAATAATCAAATTGCAAATGTAAACATAATCTTAATTTTGTACTCAAAAAAAATTATGACAAAAAGAACCTTTGAGTAGCCATTGGGCATTTCTTGAATCAAGCAACCAGAAGGCCTTCTTCTTGATCTGGCAGAAGGACTAGGGCGTAAATTGTCCAAAGAAACATCCACTACTGCCCAAGTTCCATCAGCATGCTGCTTACAATACCTTACAAAATAACTCTCTCTAGTTGGAACAAGTGGTGAAGGTACTTGTAGTTCTGCTGTCATCTGAAAATTCAATTGTATTCATTTTCATCTTAGAAAAAAATGTACTAATTATTATAGTTGCACAATTAATTATCATATAATTATGTGTCAAAAAAATAATTATCATATAATTAAGAAAATAAATATTTTATACAATCAATCATATATGTACATACCACTTGTAATGCACCATTGTAGTTCCCTGCTACCCCAGTTGATAGCACTTCCAATGTCATTGCTCTTGAGACAATGCCAGAAAAAACTGTGGACCATTGGTTCTTATAAACCACAAGAACAAAAATAATGTCAAAAACTATAAATATTAAAAAATATGTTGCATAAGTTGTAATACTTATGTAAGATAAGAAATTATTTTAAGGCTGAAATATGGTACTCGTCCCTGCAAATATGCCTCGTTTAAGTTTTTGTCGTTGTAAAAAAAAATTTTGTTTTTGGTCCTTGCAAAATTTTTTGTTTTTTAAAATAGTCCCTCCAGGGACTATTTTCAGAAACAAAATTTTTTGCAGGGACCTGTTTAAAAAACAAAATATTTTGCAGGGTCCAAAAACTACAAAATGGGTCCAGTCATCATGTGCCACGTATACAGATCATCACAAAAATAGGGTCAGGGACTATTTTAAAAAACAAAAAATTTTGCAGGGACCAAAAACAAATTTTTTTTTTACAGGGACCAAAAATTAAACGAGGCATATTTGCAGGGAAGAGTGCAATATTTAAGCCTTATTTTAATTATGTAAAGCTTGTATATGCGTACCACATCCATGAGAATCTCAACAAGGTTAACATGATTCATGATGACAACAGAAGATTCTCTTGAAGCTTCACACTTAAAACCAGCTGGTTTTGGACCAATTCCTCTAGGAAAAGACCTAACATACTCCTCTTCATTGAGTATGGAACCTCCTTCAAGTGTAGGCAACCAAAGTGGATCACCCATTTGTGCCATTCCAATGAGTTCCTCCATAGCAGCAACAGCTAGCTCAATTATCATTGGTTTATCAGCTTCAGTAGGTCCACTTATTGATCTAAGAAGATCTCCAGCTCCATACATATCTCCTCCCATTCCTGGTTGTCCTCCAAAACCACCAATGCCGAGTTCTAGAGGACGAGGAGGAACCGATGAAGGAGAGAGTAGTGGATAGCTCACCACTGGCTTCCCTACGTACTTGGCAGCAATGGCAGATATCCTATCAATCTGAATATAAACACCAAAATTAAACAAATATAGTTAATCAACTAAGTAAGGAAAATGTGCTCTTGCAAAAAATCTAGAAAAACAGAAGATTTTTCTTATGATAGAAGTGGAGTAGCAATATGTCATTTTATCTAGAATGCTTATTTATTATCATCGCGATTTTAAATTGCAATCAAAGTCACTTTGCAATTTTTATGATTAAATTACAATTAAATAAATATGATTGATGCAATATTAATTTTGGTCGCGACAACAAAACCTGTGTTATTTCAATCTCATACTTTTTTTAACGCCGATAAATATGGTTTTCGATCCCCTACAGTAGTGTTGTTGCACCGTGCAATTGTTGTAGGGGATCCAAGACCTCGAATGTATTTGTCGTCTCATTTTTTAACTGCAGTTGGTTCAACCAAATTCGCTTGGTGTAGTTTCTGAATCAATGTGATGAATGTATACCTCTTCTCTAAGGCGAGAATTTTCGAGCCTCAAGTGATGTTCGTCAAACGACATTTCTCCTATCGCAGTTGGTCCACCACAGTTAGGACAAGAAGCATTACTAAGAGCTTCTCTAAATCTCATGTTATCTGCACGAAGTTTCTCATTCTCGGTTCTAAGTGAAGTATTCTCATGCCTCTCCTGTTGAGTCTGCAAACCACCAAAAAAAAAATCATTCTATGTTCTCTTCATTTTTCAACCAAAAATGAAATAAAAAAAAAAATCCTCGAAATTAATAAAATCAAATACCTTCATTTGAGTACGTTTGTTCTGAAACCAAAACTTCACTTGTAATGGCTCTAACCCTAACTCTCTGCTCAGTTCCTTCCTTTGCTTGTCATCAGGGTGTGGACATTCCTTAAAAAACCTAAACAAACAAAACAACATAAATTAATTTAACCAAAACCCAAAAAAGAAAATACAGTTAAAACTTTAAAATTTAACTACTTTTTACAACAACAAAAAAAAAGTAAATAAATAAAAAATGAGTTATATTTTTTTTGTTTGTTTTTTTCTTACGCTTCCATTTCTTGGATCTGATGCTGTGTATGACGGTGATAACGTTTCTTCTTAGCACGAGGCTCTTGATCTTCACCAGAATTAGCAGCTTCTTGATTTTCACTGTTACCAGATTTTGTAGCACTGTCGAATAATTCATCTTCACGGATTCTTGGAACATCACTTTCTGAAGTGTTGTTGTTGTTGTTGTTGTTTTGTGTCATGTCAAATGGCAGAAGTTGATGATGTTGTCCAGCTTCCATTAGATTTGGCTGGAACATTTTCTACAGATCTTTAAGATTCCAAATGCTTATTGTTTTCAATCTAACAAAAACAATATAACACATAATATATAGTATAGTACATACATATAGTACATTCATCAACAACAAAAAAACAAATTCAACAAAAACAATTTCTGTTTATTTATTTTTTTTGTAAATAAATTGGAGAAACTTGATGAAAAAGAAAAACATGTGAATTTGACTAAGGTTGATGTTTTTGAGGAAAATGAATTTAAATAGTGAAAAAGAGAAAAGGAATAACGCGGTTTCCGAATAACGAGAAGGATACTTGGACTGGTAAAATACAAAGAAAGGTTTTTTTGTTTGTTTAGGTTGTTCTTTCACTAAAGACCAAATTTTGACTTAAGAAAAAAAATTACCCTTGCAAAGATAAAGTCAAAATAGATGACCCTTTATCAAATTAAATTATCATTAGAACAAAATTCTTATTATTATTATAAATTTAAAATACTAAAAATTTTGATAAAAATGAGAAGGAAAAAAAAAAAGATTCACCTGGGATAGAGAGAGAGATGAAGATAAACCAAAGACACCAACGTTATTGTTGTTTCTTCCGATCATTGAATGCATGTTACTAGCTGGAATCATTAAACCAGCTTGCATATTTCACAATCAAAAAAGCTTCAACTAGAAAATCCTTCTTTTATTTTTTTTTCTCTCTCTTTTGTTAGATCCTTAAATGGCTTTCAGATGATGAATTCTTTCTTAGATTCTTCTGTCAGCTTTAGCGGTGTTTCAACGAGATTAATGTGTCACTTCAAAAAGGAAACAAAAACGTAAATAACATGAGAGAAAAAAAAATTACTTAGATACAAAAACGTGACCTCACTTTATAAACAAAAACTATAAAATATTGGGGTGATCAAAGTCCAGATTTTTTTCTTTATCATTAACAATCATAATTAAAATGCATGTTAAATTCTTTCGTTATATTTGGAATCAGCAAAAGAACAAGCATAATCAGAAAGAAAGAAAAAAAAGATGGAAAAAAAATAAAAATAAATATATGACATTCTAGCAACCCTAACTATATGGACGGAGACAGAAATATTTTAAAAAGAAAAAAAAAACTTGTAAACCGATTTAGTTTTACAAAAACAATGATATTGGTGTGAATGAGATGTGAAATGAATTTATGATAACAAAGACTTTTTTTTCCACTTACCAAGAGGAAGGGTAGTTGCTATAGAGAGATAGAAGCTAGAAGAGGAAGAAAAAATGTAGATCTACTATGGTGCACAAAAAGAAGTAAAAAGAAAAGACACTTTTTTCAAAGATGAATATGAAAAAAGAAGGTTTTTTTGAGGAAGTTATTGAAAGTTGGGTATATGGTAATAAATTAAGCAACGAAAGCTTGATGAGTGTTTTTGGACGGTCTAGCTTAAAAAAGGTAGTAGATTGTTTAGAGGGAGAAAGAAGAAGAAAAGAAGATGAAGAAGGTGAGAGGACAAAGGAATTGAAGGAAGAGAAAAGAAATAAGAGTGAACGGATGGAGAGGAAAATTGTGGCAGTGATGAGTTATTGCTGAGTGTATTGAGATGGTGCAATTGCATTTAATGGTGGGCGTAAGAGGTGTAGTAATTGCTAGTAGTGTACATGAGAGAGACTATGAGAGAGAGAGGGAGAGAGAGAGAGAGAGGGAGAGAGAGAGAGAGAGAGAGATTATTGTGTTGTGTAGTAAAAAAATTTGCCTTTGGGAGGGAGTAGATGGTGCAAAAGATGACGGCTACCAAACTCGTTAATTTTTACTCTTCCCTATTGAATTTACTTATATTCATTTACGTACTCTAAGATAATGTATATATACTTTAATTATACTAGTAGTATTTGGTATTTGAGGAAAAATTACATATATTATAGTATAAAAATGCATTTTGTACTTTGAAAGATATTCAAAGTTGGGTGTATATATCTATAAAAAAAGAAAGTTGGGTGTGTATATGATTATCAATTTTTTACACAAGGTATTGACTTAAAACTACTTACGATAGTATTTGTATATATATATTTTTTTGTATTTGTAATGTATAGTCGTTAAAGTATATTTAGTTGTATACTTCTTAACTGATCCACTGGATGGAAGATCGACACTTTGACTTGCAGATATTATCGTGTACGGATGGGTAAGAGAGCAACATGTTTGTGTGGACTTGACTGTGGTTTCACCATTTGTTGGATTAGGGGTCGGGACTTTTACGGTAGGGCAGGTAGCCCTAAAAGCTGCGTCAAGCAAAATGACAAAACATAAAAAAGCGTGTTTTGATAATCAACGTGCTTTTATATCATTTGCTTTTGACACTTTCGATTTTCTAGCGCCAGAGACTGTTGACCTTCTACATAGAGTTCAAAGGGACATGCATAGTAATGTCATGTCTCCTAGGTGTATGAACATTGTGTTTACGAGGATTAATTTTGCTATCCTAAAAGGCCTAACGGCGTAGCTTGTTGCCCGCTTGCCTTCTATTCATGTATAAGTCATTTTTGATATATATAATCAATATATGTATTCACTAGTATCATTATTTTGATTAATAGCAAAATAGATTTTATTGAATAAGGTGAGATAAGTACAAGATATCTTAACTTTTGGTTCTATTAGGTGTTATTATATGTGAGAAACTTTTCCATGATCGACACTATGTGAGAAACTTTTTATTTTGTTAACTTTTTAATTATGATGGATATTTACATTTAAATTTTAAAAAAACGGTGTTTTAAGGGTAAATATGTTACAAAAATGTACAACCAAAATTAATAGTTACTTATAGTTAACTTTTGGATCCATTAAGTATAGATTATACTTATTATTTGTGAGAAACTTTTATTTTGTTTTGAAAAAGTAGTGTAGAAGAGAACAAGTTAGACCGAGTTTCACAATGCTTTTTTACCATATGTGAGTGTTACTTGTTGTGTGAAGAAATTGATAGGATGTTCAACTCTTTCTAGTGGGGTTCGACGAAAAATAGTCATGGAGATATTAATTGGATGTGTTGGAACAAACTTACTCTCCACAATAATCATGGTGGCCTTGGTTTATGTAATATGGAAGTCTTCGATATCTCTTTATGCTCGGTAAGCAAGATTATAAACTCGTGAAAGACTCTACCTCCTTGCTCATATATATTTCGTGCTATGCTTATATATATTTCGTGCTGCATATATTTTTATCTCTAGCTTCATATATTTCGTGATTGCATTTCTACTCTAGCTTTATATATGAATGCATTTCAACTCTAGCCTTTTGACGTAATTTTGTTTCAAAAACTTGAAATGGTTTGGTTATTGATGTATTGAACTCATCCTTCGATCTGAGTTCTCATGTATCAGTTTGAAATTGATTGTGTTTGGTGACCTGACTTCTTTAACTCAATGAAATTTTTAGATTTGTTGATATATGCAGGTTTGAAGTCGTCTTGTTGGCCTGCATGCCAGTACTTTATGCTCAAATGAGTTATATGCTTACTGCTTTGTTCAGGAAGTTCTTGGTATTTACATTTTGATACTGTGTTTGCGGTCGATCTATTCGTCGAACTTAAATCTTAACTGTTCTTTGTAGATATTCACTTTTCATATTTGTTTTGTAACCTGGTTTCACGCTCATTCGTGGGTTTGTTGAGTTGCGTATATGGTTAGTGGATTTTTGTTAGAATGTATTAGAGTTAATCATTTGGTCAGATTTATATTGTTGTATCCCTAGTCTTTGTATCTCTTTCTTTTTAAAATTTAATTCTCCTTTATGACTAAAAATAAGTGTGCCTAGACAACAATTGTCTCAAAAGAACATTTGATGGCGTATGTACAAAAATAAATCAAATTGATGGGTCGATTGATTATTTGGATGGTGAATATAAGCAAGACTAAGGCTAAAAATAAAAATGGTTGGAACTATTTTTGAGTTGGATCGGTTCATTGTCAGCCCGATTCAAGACAAGACTTTTTTTTTAGGATAAAACAAATGTATGTTGTTCTTGGGTTAAAAGGAATTCATCAATCTTTAAAAGAAAAAATTGTATTTTTCAAGTAATTCTCGTAGGTTAGATTACCACATCTTCATTAAAAAAGAATGATATAAGAATATTCTTTTGTATAATTTTACTTTTATAAGTTAGTTTAGTCGTTAATTTTATCAAACATTTCAATTAATTTATCAATTATCGGTTATCAATTATCTGTTATAAACTAACAACTATCAGTTATAAGTTATAAACTATAATTTATCAAATAGCTCATCAGTTATCCGCTAGTTTTATCAAAAAGAATCCGGTGCTTCATTTCTTAAAAAAAAATAAAAATACTTCATTCGGTCTCAAATGTAAGAAAATTTTCACTTTTTAGGTTCATTCAATAAATAATGTATGTGGTCCAATATGGACCACATACATTATTTATTGAATGAACCTAAAAAGTAAAAAACTGTTTACATTTGAGACCGGATGGAGGAATACTCTATTACTCCTTCAATACGATACGTGGAAGTATTCGTTACATGGAACTCCCACAAGGACTTTTTTTTTCAAAAAATAACTTTATATGGACTTGGTCTTTAACTTTTGAGACGAGAAAGAGAACGTATTTTCTCTTGTTCTGATCAATCAATTTTCATCTTTATACGAGTTTTTAGACTCCTAATTTTAAATGTAAATATAAACTGACACTCTTCTAGTCTTCCATTTTTATTTATTTATTTATTATCATTGTTGTCATAAATAATTGCAACTAATTCTTGGAATGGAATCAGATCATTAGATATGTTTCATATGCATAATACATAGTGTATTTAATTTAACACACAGAATGTGCATTAAAACCAAAATATTTGGCGAAATAAATGAACCAAACAGTGTTTGATCATTAATATTAATGATTTTGGTATTAAATTACAACTCTGTCAAGATTTAATATCGTTGTCGATTATAAAGAAGTTGAGAGGCAATTGAAGGTTGAATTTAGCACTTGCATAACTGCTAAACACGTACTACATATGCATATTACATTTATTAGAAAGGAAGAAGGTTTCAAATTTCAATTGACTAAATAGTGATTTTAATCTTTGAATATAATTGAGATAGTTATAGCATCGGAATCTATGAAAGTTGCAAATAACATATAGGCTTAATTGCATCTTTGGTCTCTTATGTTTAATTTAGGTATCAAGTTCGTCCTTTATGTTTTAAAAAGAGTAAATAGGCAATTACCCCTCTGAAATTGTAAGTTTCGTCAATTACCCCCTGAAATTAACAAAACTTCAATTACCCCCCTGAAATTGCACAACGTTAATCAATTTACCCTCTCCATCAAATTTTTCTGTTAGTGAAGATGACGTTTTGTAAATACCCCTGAAGTTTTGCACTTACGTGCAAAATGCCCCCCGAACTTGAATTTTTTTTTTTTTTTTTTTTAATGAGAACTATTGT
>Ga0228710_1000383_pt1 | contig 53284 bp, 26 predicted proteins | sample MedpolnodulmetaG_FD_177995 | JGI IMG/M metagenome (GOLD analysis project Ga0228710, IMG submission 177995) | Root nodule microbial communities from Medicago polymorpha collected in Santa Monica, California, United States - pink nodules | ecosystem: Host-associated > Plants > Roots > Nodule... | reverse complement strand
CATTTTTAAAATATTTGTTCGTTGCAATTTTGATCCCAACCCATGTTTATTGCTCTCAAAAATGGTGATTTTTAGCGCTGCCCCAATGTTGAATCTTAAGACAATATAATTTTTGATACCTAAACTCACCTTTTTGGATTCCAAAATCCACAATTTGTAGGGCGAAAAACATGAGGTGGGGCCAAAATTGCAACAAATGTGAAAATAGAAGGACTATTTTCGTTAGTTTAATAAAATAGGGGGACCAAAAGTGTAATTAAGCCTAGTTTGTTTGTTTGTTGTTTTTTTTCTCTCTCTTCAATTTGGTGTTTATGAAAGGTGTGGTGGTTTGAACTTCTTTTTCTTCATTGAATATTGACAGATAAAATTCTCAGCAAAATGGGTGAAGGTTAGCGGTCAAGTGCTCTCTGAATACAAGTTTAAATTTTTATTTGACTCTGCTTGTGTCATTCAGCATGTTGCTAGTGCTGTAGGCACCTTCGGTCGAGTTTTGGAATGTTGGGATCGTCAAACCAGAGATTATGTAGCTATCAAGGTAATCAGAAGCATCAAGAAGTATCGTGATGCAGCAATGATCGAGGTTGATGTGCTTGAACGTCTTGTGAAGAGTGATGTGGGATGCTCACGGTACAATAATATATATAATACCTGCTAGAGTTTTTTTTTTGGAAAGGATACCTGCTAGAGTTTGGTTACTGATTTTTATATATTAAGAGATGACTAATATAAATATTATTATTTGCAGCTGTGTACAGATCCTGAATTGGTTCGACTACCGGAATCACATATGCATTGTAAGTAGTCTTGTTATATTTTTTCATCAAAATGTTTTCCTCATTTACCATATCCAGTTAGTTTGTTTTGATAAAATTTGTTCCTGAGCTGAGTTGAAGACCCATATAATGCCGGGTTGTGGGGTAGGGGTTAGTTTTGTATTATTTTGAAAATGGATGTCATGATTCATGATTGGGATTATTTTTAAATAAATTAGCTAGTTATGTTCTCCACCGCCACATAGGCTTCTTGTTCTTTTGTGCTGCTTGTTTTTTTAGGTCAGGAAGTATAGGTGATTTATCCCAATTTATGTTGCAATTTTGTTGACTCGATAAGTTCAGCTATAATAGATTATTATGTACACGCATGTCCATGTGGGCTTTATTCATAGATCTGGAAACTGAGTGGAAACATTCCTTTCAACGCATTTTAATGGTGTTATCAGGTCTTTGAGAAGCTTGGACCAAGCTTATTTGATTTTCTAAAGAGAAATAAATACTGCCCATTCCCTGTGGATCTTGTTCGTGAATTTGGACGACAGCTTTTGGAATCTGTAGCATGTCTGTGGATTATTCTTGACTTCAAGCGTTTATTCATCATGTTTTATTATTATATCTCTTGGTTATAAATCAACATCATCTTTTCCCTTAGCTTGCTTAGTTTGTCCCAGGATGCAGTGTATCTTTGTTGTGTGTGCTTACTTTAATATGTCTCTTGTGCGTTGTCATATTCAGATATGCATGAACTACGCCTAATCCACACCGACCTGAAGCCAGAAAATATACTTCTTGTTTCTTCTGACTATGTAAAGCTTCCTAGTTGTAAGGTACTTGGCATTTTCAGATAAAAAATAACTACATTTGTCGATTCGTTATATTAATATATTTAATGAAAATTACTTGATTGGTACAGAGGGTTATGTCAGATGAAACACAATTTAGGTGCTTGCCTAAGTCTAGTGCGATTAAGCTGATTGATTTTGGTAGTACTGCATTTGCAAATCAGAGCCATAGCTCCATTGTTTCTACAAGGCATTATAGAGCCCCAGAGGTTATCTTAGGTAACGAAATATGTTTTTGGTTGGTCACAATGTGGTTGCTTTACTTGTTTGTCTGTTTCTTTGTCCAGAGTAAATGTCGTTCTTGACGATGAAAATAGTAAATGATAATGAGGAATACTTTGACCTGTTAAAAATGTTTCCAGTAGCTGCATCACATCTCTGGTTAAATATCCCAGCGACCATTTCCCAGCTTATCTTATATTATCCTAGATCTTTGATCTTCACTATATTCGTTGTTCGGAGCCTTTGTACTGTAATGACCGACATTTTTCCGATTTCCAATTTTGATTGTGCTCTCATGATGGATACCCAATTATTTTTAATTTTTTCTTATACACTTGGTGGCTGTTTTGTTCTTCTCTAATATTGATGTTATGAAAATAATATAGAAATGCCAAATCTATTTCTTGTTGATGGCTGTGAAATTAGTAAAACTGTTGGGTTTATCATATAATTTATGCGAAATCTAAAATGACATTCCAGGTCTAGGGTGGTCATCTCCGTGTGATTTGTGGAGTGTTGGATGCATTCTCATTGAGTTATGCACGGTTGGTTTTCCGTCTATCAAGATGTAGTCATGTTTTGAATCTGGAACAGCTGGTTTTAGCATTCTAACTGTGGTACTTTTGCCAGGGAGGAGCGTTGTTTCAGACTCACGAAAATTTGGAGCACCTGGCAATGATGGAGAGAGTTTTGGGACCTCTACCAGAGCATATGGTTCAAAGGTCTAAGTATGTAATAGATTTTCAGCATGGTCTCTAATTTCTCTTTTCATTAAATTAACTGTTTTGAGATATATTTAGTGTCTTGTAAGTTATGAATCATTGACCAGGTGATTAAATATTATAATTGAGTGCAGTAAATTTGTGTAGTAACATATTTTAAATATATTTTCTTCACAATATCTTGCAGGGGTACGGAAAAATATTTTAAGCGTGGACCACGACTAAGATGGCCCGAAGGAGCTGTTTCAAGGGAGAGCATAAATGCAGTGAAGAAGCTTGGTGATCTTAAGGTTTGTTTTATTTCTTCTTCTATATCAGTAGTTTTTGGGCTTATTTTAATAAATCTATTAGATTGTGTGAATTTTAACTTGTAATGACTGATTATTATTCTTTATGCAGGATATTATATCACGTCATGTTGAGTCGTCAAGGTCCTCATTAACTGATTTGTTGTATGGCTTATTAACATATGATCCATCCAAACGCATTACTGCTCGCCAAGCTCTTGATCATCCCTTCTTTAGGATTCCAACTTAAGAAGCCAAATGCCCTATGTTATTTGAATGATTATCAGTTGCACAGACTACAATTTTGCTTTAAATGGATTTATCATTTATTGCAGTGGTTTAGTCGAGTAGAAAATATTTATTTATCATGATCGTTTTATTCAACCAACTGTATTTGCAATGGATGGGTGGTATGAGAACTCCACTCCACTTAACATAGTTATTGGATAGAGGAATTGTGTTGCCCGAGATTCGAAAAGGCTCGAGAAGGTGAAAAGTAAAATAAGTATCAAGAACAAAATGCCAAAAAATTAGAATGTATCCAAATGTTGAATTATTTTATCATTCAGATGGCACTTTGGTAAGCAAGGCCTACTGGGACATCATTATTTAAAGGTTCATTCGCAATCGATTCTTTGCAACATTTATTAATTCTTGTTTATGCCTAGTTGGGATTGATGTTTTGTTTACGTGTTTTCTTTTCTGGAAAAAAAAAAATACATCGGTGATTCTTACCAAGACTTTTTCTCACGTAAAAAAAAAAAGTACAAAGCCTATTAAAAATAAGACTCTTAACAGGAAAAAATTATTACGGTAAAAACTATCCACTGGGCTGTATGTTTTTAGCACACTAATTCTATTAGATTTCATCATGACGACTATATTTTTATGACAGAAACATTTAAATGATCGGATACAGAGTTGGTTGGTCGTCAAAAGATGAGTGATAAATAGGCTCAGAATTGTATCCAAAACAAAGATGTTGAACTTTCTAATTCTATTATTGATCAAAGTTTCATATAAAATGGTCTTGGTTTTTTTGACAATGGACCTTGGTCATTTAGTGTGCTAAGCATTCCCTAAAAACATCCATGTATGTATTGTAGTTGTACATGTTGTTTATGTTTATCTCTACCCAAAGCTCTTCTCGCTCTTTCCAATGGGAACGATTTTCATAAGAGAACTCGAAAACCGTTACATCACTTCATTGAAAAACTGCTTCAAAATAACACAGCTAAAGAAGATTCATGCTCACTTCGTAAAGCTTTCACTTTCACAAAGCAACTTTTTAGTCACTAAAATGTTGGTTTCATGTGACAACTTGGGTCACGTGAGTTACGCTACCTTGCTCTTCAAGCAACTCCTTCACCCAAATATCTTCACCTACAACGCTATCATCAGAACCTACGCTCACAATCTCCACCATTCTTCAGCAATCACCGTCTTCATTCAAATGCTCACACATTCAACAAATTCCGTTTTTCCAGACAAATTCACGTTCCCTTTTGTGATTAAATCATGCGCTGGGATTCTGTGTCACCGGCTTGGTATGCAGGTTCATGGGCTAGTTTACAAATTTGGTGCTGATTCGCACTGTATAACGGAGAATGCTTTGATTGATATGTATACGAAATTTGGGGATTTAACCAATGCGTGCAAGGTGTTTGAGGAAATGGGTCATAGAGATGTCATTTCTTGGAATAGTTTGATATTTGGGTATGTGATATTGGGGCAGATGAATAGTGCAAGGGAACTGTTTGATGAAATGCCTGTTAGGACAATTGTCTCTTGGACGACTATGATAACTGGGTATGGGAGAATGGGTTGTTATGGCGATGCATTGGATGTTTTTCGAGAGATGCAAATGGTGGGTATTGAACCGGATGAGATTAGTATTATAGCTGTTTTGCCAGCGTGTGCACAGCTTGGAGCTCTTGAGGTTGGGAAATGGATTCATATGTATGCCGACAAAAATAGGTTTTTGCGGAAGACGGGTATATGCAATGCGTTGATTGAAATGTATGCCAAGTGCGGTTGCATTGATGAAGCTTGGAACTTGTTTAATCAGTTGGTTGAGAAGGATGTGATTTCTTGGAGTACCATGATTGGAGGGCTAGCTAATCATGGGAAAGGTTATGAGGCAATTCAACTCTTTGAAGAAATGCGGAAGGTGCGAGTCGCTCCCAATGAGATAACCTTTCTTGGTGTTTTGCTGGCTTGCTCTCATACTGGCTTGTGGGATGAGGGGTTGAAATATTTTGATGTTATGAGTGCGGGTTATCATATAGAGCCAGAAATTGAGCATTATGGTTGCCTTATTGATCTTCTTGGACGTTCGGGACGCCTTGGTCAGGCTCTTGACACAATTTCAAAGATGCCAATAAAGTCGGATTCAAGGATATGGAACTCTTTGTTAAGCTCGTGTAGGATTCATCACAATCTTCAGATTGCTGTCATTGCAATGAAACAACTAATGGAGCTTGAGCCAGAGGAATCTGGAAACTATGTTTTGCTTGCAAACATATATGCAGAACATGGCAAGTGGGAATATGTATCAAATATTAGGAAACTCATAAGAAACAAGAGGATAAAGAAAACCCCGGGGAGTAGTTCGATTGAGGTCAACAATGTGGTTCAAGAATTTGTATCATCTGATGACTCAAAGCCATTTTCACAAGAGGTCTTTTGGATCCTAGAAGGGCTGGCTTTAAATCAAACTAGAACTAATGACTTGATGGAACCTGTAGAAGAAGATGCTGATAAAAATTCACTGTAAACTGTTACTGTTCTTGTGTACTTCAGCCTTTGGTAGCGCTATAGGCACCTTTGGTCGGGTTTGGAAATGTTGGGACTGCCAAAGCAAAGAATATGACGGTAACTAGAAGCATGAAGGAATATCTGATGCGGCAACGCTGGAGGTTGACGTGCTTCAACCTCTAGTATAGAATGATGTGAGAAAATCACGGTACATACTTATAGAGAAATCCTGCTAGAATTTGGTTGTAGGTTTTTTTACTAAGGAGTAACTGGTATTTACTCCATCTTAATTATTATATGTAGCTGTGTATAGATCCGAAATAGAATTGATTACGAGTTGCATTGTTGTGAAAACAAATATGATGATTTGAATTTTAAGAAAGAAATGGTTAGGTTTTTTTTCTACACTGATATGTACCTGTCTTTATGTTAATTTGTTCTGCTTTCTCTTTTAATTCAGAGAAGAATGGTGATTAATCCCCACTTATGTTGCAAGTAAATCGACTTGCTAAGTTTAGTCATAATAGATTTGTATGTGTATATATGTCCATGTGGGGTTTATTCTTAGATCTGGGAACTAAGCAGAAATGTTCCTTTGGAAAGCTTGGACCAAGCTTATTTGATTTTCCAAAGAGAAATAAATACTGCCCATTCCCTTGGATCTTGTTTTTGAATTTGGACGACAGCTTTTGTTATCTATAGAGTGTTGAATGTCTCTGGATTATTCCTCATACTTTTATTCTTTTATCTCTTGGTTAAAACCAACCAAATCCTTTCCCTTAGCTTCCTTACTTTGTCCCTGGATGCAGTGTATCTTTGTCGTGTCTGGTTATTTTAACTTGTTTCTTGTGCTTTATCATCTTCAGATATGCACGAACTAAGCCTTATCCACACTGACCTGGAGCCAGATTATATTGCTTGTTTCTTCTGGAGCAAGGTATTTAACATTTTTTTACACAATTCAGGTGCTTTCACAAGTCTAGTGCTATTGAGCTGGTTGATTTTGCACTGCATTTGATAATCAGAACCATATAGTTCATTGTTTCTACATGGCATTTTGACCCTGTGAGATGATCTTATTCTTAAGTAACTGAATATGAGTCATTGACTAGCTGATTCATTTCAATTGAGCATTGCTAAATTTATGCAGTAACATCTTTAAAATGTATCTGGTTGACTACATGTAACAGAGGTGCAGAAAAATATTTCAATCTGGGAATTGGGATGACGACTAAGATGGCCTGAAGTAGCTGTCTCAAGGGAGAGCGTAATGCAGTGAAGAAGCTTGGTTATTTTAAGTTGTTCTTCCCTATCAGTAGTTGCCGGGCTTCATCTAAATAAATAAATATATTAATGTGTTTGTGTGTGTGTGTCTTAACTTGTAATGACCAATTATTATTCTTTATGCAGGATATTATATCACGTCATGTAGAGTCCTCAAAAGTGCTCCTGACTTGTTACATTACATGGCTTATTAACATATTGTTCTGCTGAACGTACTAGTGCTCGCCAACCCCTTGACCATCCCTTCTTTAGGATTCCAACCTAAACCAAATGCCTTTAGTAGTCGAATGACTCCCATTTTAATGATTATTATGTTGCACAGACCACAGCTTTGCTTTATATGTATCTTCTGCAGTATTTGTTATTTATTGTAGTTGCTCATTCTTTTTTTCCCCCTGTTTATTTGATATACAAGTCGCTTTGCTCATTCTTTGTTTTTTTAACCAACCGTTTTTGCATTGGATGTTCTGTGAGAACTCCATTCAACTTTGCGTAGTTTTATTTTTAATCAATTTTACATTTTATTTTTGGATACAGAAATTATGAAGTGCTCGGAAGAAGGTTAAAAGTGAAAAAACTACCAAGAGTAGCACTAATATATTTTTGAATGTATAACCAAATTCGTTGGATATTTGTGCGATCACTAGTGTGTGACCTGTTCCGACGCATGAATTTAGATATCTTTTATCGAAGAACAATGTAATTTGAATCACACAAATGAATAATTACAACCGAAATTTATTTATTATACCACAGCGACAACAAAATCAGGATACACATTAGATGACATAACATAACATAAATATTACGAAATCAGGATACACATTAGATGACATAACATAACATAAATATTACGAAATAAGTATGAAAATTACAATGAATTAAGGTGTTAGTCCACTTATAATCCTAGACCATCTTCCCAATCTAACTTCAAAGGTTAATTATAATCTTTGTCTTTCATTACAACATGAACCGGAAAAACCAAGTCAGCATCCCACATCGACAAAACTGTCACCAAACATAAAAAGATCATCTTATTCAGTAGCAACAATTACAAAAATTATGACAATGATTTAATCTATGTCTCTGTCAGAACAAATGTTAATAATTCAAGCTAAGCCTAGTAATGGGAAAATGCTAAATATAATATTCCTACGTAACTTATTCATAATTCTTCCATATTGATAATACTAATAAGGAACAAAACAATGACAAGTAGAGTGATGCATATAAGAAAACGTTTGGCCATTTTGAAAGTATTGATAAATATTACGAGAATGATATGAAAACTATGAATGAAGGTGAAGTATTTATAGAATGGATTTTGTAAGTGTCAGTTACAGTTACTGTTATTGTTACTGTTCATGACCGTTGGTCAATGAGTAAAATACTTTAAGTGTGTTCCACCATCTAACCTTTTGATAATTTTACTGTTCATTACCGTTGGATATTGAAGAAAAATCATGAAAAACAAAATTAACCTGCCTTTTTATTTTGAGTGTTTTCCAAAACATACGACTAACCAATTATTTAGATGGCTTAATACTTAATAGTACTCGAAAATTAATAAAACCTCAAATTGATAATATTAATTATATATCAAAGATGAATTAAGATGGGATTGGATTAATGTATATGACATGCATCAACGTAAAAAGGGTGTAGCAACAAAGAGAGTTTAGCAACAGAGATGATATAGCAAACTTTTAATTGAAAACCACAAATATATTACAACAAATACACATACTGAACAAAAGCAATCAAACAACGTTTAACACTTAATGCTTGAACGCATAATTAATTAATTATACACTACAACATATGACACATAGTCATGACATACCCTTACAAATAGAATTAGAAAACCAATCACACCAAGAATCAGGATAACCACATAAACATGCAATCACCCAATAGAAAATATCAACACTGATTGATAATTTGATATTCACCTTAATAAAACTAAATGTGGTTGGAACCATGGTGGATTTACCGAAATTACACTGATTTTGCAAAAGCTAAACCTTCACCATAATTTCCATAAACTCATTGTGATACCAAATATGTACTAAAGCTTCCCCGCAAAGTAATATTGCAATGATATATTGATATACCCATTTATGGGCTAATAACGTTAACCACTCCACTCTGCAGAATGGAACCAGATAAACCGTAAAAGGATTGAGTTTTGGTGCCTGATTTTCTTTTAACGAAAATTGCTAACTAAATGTCTTTGGCTGTTGCTTTCAAAAACAATTAAACTAGCATAGCAATAAGGATGATTGTACTAGCATAGCAATGAGCTGATTACCGATAACATTTATCAGATACCTAATAGTCTAATACACAGCTTAGATTCACCAGAAGCCACAGGCAGGTGGAAGAAATATTAAAATGTTGTAGGAAATAGTACAGTGATAAACAGAAGGCAAACAAACAAGTAGTTGATTAAGGAATAAACAAATGAATGAAAGAATAAAAATTCCTTTTAGCTTCCATGAGGCTTCTTTCCATTCTAATTGCCTTAACCAATGGAAATTCATAAGGCGTTAACATTGCAAAAGTGAATAATCATATTGATGGCAAATATTAATGAACCAAAATTGTCACCGGCAACAAATCAAATAGGTTGAATCCTGAACTACTCTCTCCATGATAATTTTGTTTTCAATATTGAATAGGTTCTATTCAACATGAAAGTAAGTACATATATAGAAAATAAAAAAAGACAGAACATAGGATTCTTCTGTAACAACAAATTTTTGCATTCCCAGCACATTAGATTAAGCAACTAAAATCTAGGATATTTGATCAGATGCTGCAATGCGTCTGTATACAGCCTGGAAAGTTTGTCCCTCATTTCTAGCAACCTTTTGGCCTTCTTCAGTAGCAGAGCTTAAAAGCTTAACAGCCGAATCTACTTCAAGTTCTTTCTCGGTCAAAGGTTCAAACAATGGGTGATTCTCCAAACAAGATTTCATCCAATCCCCAAGTTCCTCCACATCTGTTATTGTGTATATAATTCCACCAACCTCAAGAACAAAAGCATATTCATCTAGTAAGAATGGGCTGATAACCCGACGGCGATGGTTCTTCTCTTTAAAATGAGGATCGGGAAACAGGAAAAACATCTTTGAGAGTTGTGCTTTCTCAAAGTGATTGGGAATGTACTTCATGGAGTTAGTCCGCACCACAGAAACATTTTGGTATTGACCTGGATTTGCTACCCTTAAAGATAAAATACGTTCCTTGACATACTCGGACACTTTATCTCTAAGTTCCATACCAATCATCAATGTTTCTGGGAACAGAGTGGAAAGACTGATGAGCAGCCCTCCAAAACCACATCCAATATCGGCAAACTTAATCTTTTTGCAACTATCAGCTTTGTCAGACGAGGGAAAGAACTGTGGATAATGGAGGGAATAGTCAATATGACTGGGTGATAACGGCACAGGGAAATGAGAGTCACTGAGCGGGTTGCTGTGTGCTCGTGCTCGATAGAAGCGCTTTCGTGGCAATCCTGTTGACTTGCTGAATGTTGAATTTCCACCAGTCTCAGGCATGTCTGTTTATTCAAACTGCAGCATAGTTAAAGCGAGAATCTTCAGAATGAAGGGGATACACGATTGATAAAGTAACATATTTCAATTATAAAAAAGACATAAATATAAATATCGAGTGAAAGGCTTGTGAGTAAATAAACAGGCTCCATCACGTGTCATAAACTTCAATCAGTTTACTATTTTACACTTTTCAGGACGACAATCAAATGGCGAATATGTTAATATCAAGTAGATCAAAAATTGAAATTATGAACCAGCTTTCATCTAACCAAACAAACCGTTAAACTTGTTCAAGCCATAGCAAAGAAGGATTGAATAATTAAGAACCTAACTAAATTCATTAGAAGGTCAAGCCATAACTATAACTATAGGATTTCTCAACAACAGAAATTACAATTACAAAGAAACCAAATTGGTTCCAATGCTTTTTCTATTCTATTATAATTATTGATAACGAAAGATATATGAATAATAAAGTAGCAGCAAGTTAGTGGTGTAAGGAATTATGGTGGGAACAGCAACAAACAATATAGCATATAATTGATTAGCAAAACAATCCTTAAATTCATCTTAATTCGAAGGAATAAAAATCTTAAGCAAATGGTTAGAAAGAATAATAATAATAATAATAATAATAGATCGAGATCACAAAAAAGATAAAGTTACCTAGAAATAGTAGTAACAGAAGGATTCGGAATTCTTCAAAAACTTATATTGAACGAAGTCGCTTTGCGGATCTTCAGGGTTAGCAGTTCTAACGACGACGCAGAATGGAATGGAGGGAGGGAAAGGAACATGAACAGAGTAATATGTTTGGGCTAATCTTCTTCTATTGGGCCTACAATCTAACTTATTGTAAAGCAACATTTCGTAATTGCTATATAAATCCCCTCAAGAGACTCGCTTGATATAAAAGCTTAACAATATTAATATTTTCAAAACTTTAAATGTATATAAGACCCCGTACCTATTAGGTACCCCCAATGGGAAGAATCTTTTTCACAGTCTTATAAGACCCGGGGTCTTACTTAAGACCCACACTCTTTTAATATTAAAAATTGAAATATAATGATATAAAGTTATTGATAGTTGATTAGTGGGTCTCATTTAAGAACTTTGTGTGAGATCTAGGTTGGAGTAATTGAGTGCTTATTAGGTACTACTATTAAAAAATTATAAAGAGTTATTTGTACATGTGGGACCCATTTAAGAACTCAAAAATGGGTGTCTCCATTGTGGGTGACCCTTTTGAATAATTTTGCCTTTAAAATATTAATTATCACAAAAGACCACAAAGAAACCGGAGATTGGTCCAATTGATAAAAGTATGGGTTCAACTCTCGTCAATATAAGAACCTCGTTGTTGATTAATCTAAAAATACTTTTGTGAGAGGTCTTTGAGATCCAACTTTTCTAAACTTTGTATAACCAAAAGAATATATATCACAAAGGAGTGGATAAAAAAGATTGTGCATATGTGTGAATTGTGAAAACATGAGAGTATAATATAAAAATAAAAACAATAAATAATAAAATTTCGACAACTTTTAACACTCATTCAGCATCTCATTTTCCCTTTACCTCTTTTTTTTATTACATCTATCATATCAATCTTTATCTCTTTCTGTCAAAGCCTATACATATTTATATGAGTGCCCACCAGATATTTTTCCAAAAATAACCCCACCTCCAAGTAAGCGGGTGTATTTAATAACCCGATCTTCATTGTTTTATTTTACTTTTTTTTTTATTGTTGAAAATAGAGTTAATAATAACATGAGTTAAGTCTAATGAAAGGGTTATACTTTCACAACTTGAACCAAGTTCGATTCTCAATTGAGATGGTTGTCCAAATTTAGGGTCCTATTCGATTCTAATAAAATTACCTTTAGAGGAGGAATATATAAAGAAAAAAAATGTATTTAGCACGAAAATAGAGGTGTGAAATTGTAGCGTATGTCATTATTTGGAAGATTTTTTAAATTTTATTTGTTGCACCCAATAGGAATGCCTCAGAAAAACAGAAACAGCAAAACTATATAGAACTAGGTTATGAAATTAATCTAGTCTTTGAATTCATTCTTTTGGTGTAATGTCCAAGTTTCCTATTTTGTGCAGATCATGATAGAAATTACAAACTATAAAATAATGTCTTTTCATATGCTTGTGTTCCTTTTATAAGTTTTCTTGCACCATATTATCAGATATGTTAGGTTAGAAAATATTAAACCCCTTTCCCACCTGTACTTTTGGTTGGACTTTGTAAACATTGAGTCTGCAGGAACAAAGGGTGAATGATGGTATATCTTTGCATACAGAATATTGTATTTTTTTCAATTCTTGAACATCTATAAATACATTACGTGTAGGAAAAATTATTTTGACTGATTATAAAATTGAAGGTTTAGCAATCTACAATATATTCTGCACAAATTGAACGTAAAACAGAACAGTTTGCAGTTTGAACATTATATGCAACAACAGCTCAAGGGTTTCACTAAAAGTTACTGAACTCTCTTAATTAATATTAATTATGATTTACTTTTTAATCCATCTTAAAGTAAGCACTCATGGTTTTAAATACTCCAATGTTCCGCAATTGTATCCACAATATAAAGGATTTTAAAGTCTTAGTAATGGCATCACACGGACAATTTTGACGCGTCGACTGTATTTCGCACTTTTTGTGGCAATATAAAGGATCTCAGTGCCACAGTCATAATTTAACCCATTTTAAGCAGATCAATTATCAATATCATGCCAAGAAAACTTTTATATTGTAGAAACGTCTCAATAAAAGTTTAAAATATCTCAAATTTAAACTTCAATGCATGTAACGGCAACGAATTTCAATTATTTTCTAAATTTGCAGCTTCGTTGTAAAGATTGGTCGACATTTCAAGAACAGGTAAACATGATAGAGACTATTATAAATTAGATTATTTGAAGTGAATGTTAAGTAACTAGTGATTGTGATATGAAAGATTATGGATACTGGAACATTTGTTATAAGCTCTGAAACACAGTTACAAGAGTCTTATAATTAAATGGTAAAACTATGAATCTTTCCAATATCATAACTACCTAACTTTGAAAAAACAGCAACAATCAAAGGATATACTGCAAATAATTCACCATCCTCCCGACAATTCAAATAACGTATGGAACAAGTAATGCAGCTTTTACATTCAAAGACAAGATTAGTTATAAATCAAAAAACATTACCATGTTATTGTTTAATGAAATATATATCTTATGAGTCTTTGCCTCTGTATCACACGTAAAAATCCCTGCTGTGTCCATCTGGCTGACTAAAAAATGACAAATTTACATAAAGCCAATTAAGTAAATCTAAAAGCATTCAAAGAAAGAAAACTTTAATTTGAGTCTCCAATTAATGCTGAAGTGGAACGAATTGTTCGTTATTGGTAGGGGCAGGAGAAAATGCATATTGGTTTCTTGAGCGAATAGTTAGGAATGATTATTCCATTATTGAATTCAATTTTGTTTTGGAAGGGTATTTGGATTTTGAGGTTTTTTTAGGAGCTCTTTCCAAAGCTGTTTCTGGACTTAAAAAATAAATATAATTCAAAAAGATACTAATGAAAAAAAAATTAGTAGAACTGCGAATAATGTTGGGTTTGGGAGCTGAAATGAAACATTAAAATTTTCTATTTGGTAGAACTGTGAAAAAAAAAACGACTCGAATTTTCCATTTGTGTGAATTTGCGTTGCATATAAAACGACTCGTAATCGTAATTTTCTGTAAAATGTGAAATTAACCAATCATTATTTTCATTATTTTAATTCTAGCAGCAATAAATACATTTTTTTTTTATAGAAAAATGAGTAGTTATTTTGTTATGGAAAAGAAGTACTAACTAACATCATATATCAAACTATGAACCTCGTTCTTAACATTTCTTTGATGTATCGGCTCATACCGGTGGGATGCACCTTCAGAAATTTGATAGTAAATGTATTATCTTTTGTTAAAAAAAACTAATTGTTTATTTATGTTTGATAAATAATTTATTTTGAGATGAAGGCTCAAAATAATTATATGTTCTTGTTTAATATGGTAGACATTATATGAGTGGATAGGGGTGTTATCTTTTTTCCTTTTAGGTTCCTAAATAAAATAAAATAAACAATGTTTTTTTTTTACATATATAGAGTGGATAGGGGCTACGAAGGAAACAAACGCCAAAATTTTGTCCAGGATGCTAGCGACTATGTTATCATGCTTTTCGCTTCCGCTTTCTCTCTACCTTCTAGCACAAGCAAATCTCATTACTATTATGCCATATAGTATACATTAATTGTGAGTTAACACTTTTTCTCCAAATATTAAGTAAATTTAAATGCCCTATATGTGTTGTTATCCTTATTTATTAATTTTGTTAGGTCTGCAGCAATTTAACCTAATATTTTTCCTCTCATTTGTTATATTAGATTAACAGTAATTTAACCTAACAAATTCCATTTAAAAAAATGCATCGCACCAATTTCATTCCTATCTTTTTGCCTTTTTTTTGACACAGTTTTGTACACTTATTTAATACTAAAAAAATGCATCGCACCAATTTCATGCCTTTTTTTTACAATATTTTGTACACTTTTTTTTAAGGAAATATCATTATCCTTATTTATTAATTTTGTTAGGTCCGTAGCAATTTAACCTAATATTTTCCCTCTCATTTGCTGTATTAGGTTAGCAGTAATTTAACCTAACAAATTCCATCTAAAAAAATGCATCGCACCAATTTCATTCCTATCCACTAAGCCACTGACAATTTTCTTGATTTAATTTTGCTTTCATTAATTGATATCCAATATCAAACGCCCTGTTTTTTTTAGGGAGTATTCATATACCTTATTAAGCCTAAATTTTAAATTAACAATTCTGCAAACAACCAATTTTACCATGTTAATGGTTAGAATCTGAAAATTACAATTACGTGTCAAATATATAATGTGATATACTTTATTCTTATTCTTATATATTATAGTTGATATGGCTCGTGCAATGCACGGGTCGATGGTCTAATACTTTCTTATTCTGATCACCTTATAATTAAAACATGGCCGGTATTTAGTCTTATCTTGCCTAAGCAAAAACGAAAGAGTATTAATCTAACTGAAATGTAGTGTAAATGATAATAAAAATAGAATATAGAGCTAGCCAAAACAATTAATTGAGTGTGGAAGGTAATTAACTGGAGCTAACAAGTTGAAAAAAGACGACAGGGATTTCTGGAAACTGGCCAGGAGGAAAAGAAACGGTCTTCCTTGAAATAATTAATATAATTTTATATTTTGGTGGTTGGTTCCTTTTTTTTGACAAAAATGGTTGGTTTCTTAGGGAAACCCCATATTCATGTGGTTTTTGTTCTTCTTCGTCGTAATAATATTCCTATTCCTCGTGTATTTTGACTTCTTAGTACACATGGGCTCCACTATATAAGCACAAGTAACGTGGCTGTTTCTTATTCGTGATTGTAGATTCATTCATTCATGCTTAAAAAAGAAGGACCTACTACACGTGTGCATGCATGCGATTGACTTAAATTAGGTCTGAAATCCCCTTGTGTTTCTAGTTTCTACTTTACGTGCCTGTTTTATTTTTTTAATAAATAATATCCATTCATTTAAATCAATAGTAGAAACTGCATTGATTGATCGGTGACAATACAAATATCAAAGTCGTTGAAAGTATAAATAATGAGTTTAGGAAGAAACTCACAGCACACAAGCTTATAGTAAAAAACATCAAAATACATACAAATGTGACAGAATAAAGGTGTTTGAAATTGAAAACACTAGAGTCAATTGTTTGAATTTACAATAGACAACAAAGGATTTTTTTTTTTGTTGTCAATTTGAGCCAAACAAACACGACACAAAAATGAAAAATCAAACAACGTCATAAAAAGATGATAAATAAAAACAACATTGTCGCCTTAGACAACAAAACCACACAAATGAAAAGTTAAATCTACGTGAAAATCACTTCTCTAAAAAGAAGTAAAAGATAATAAGGGCTATTTCGAACTAGAAAATGGCCCTGAATCACCCCTATCATGGAAGGATATTGAAGGAGGAGGCAGCTAGGTTGTTAGGTTTGCAGGTTTACGTGCCTATTATTATTATGAATTCAAAAAATAATACTATGTAATACATTGCACACTCCAATTCTATGATGATCTATCAATAATGTAACTTTGATGAGATGATAAGTGATCTCTTATAAGGTTTAGGATTCAAATTCAACCTTAAAGGACAACAATGTTAAATCTCTTGAGAGAGTTTTATCATTTATAAAAGTCTTACCTAACTCAAGAGACTAGTCTCTATAATATAATTACGTACATAAATAATGAATTAACAAATATTTTGTCTTAGTGGTCTAATAAATGATTTTGTTCATAATTTTTTTTTAAATAACTCCTTTTGTTTTGTAAGGATTTGAGTACCCTTGTTTTTGCTTGACAAAAAGAATTTGCTTGACAAAAAGAAAATCAAGCATGATTCTTAATAAATACAAGCCTCATATTTGATTAATGAAAAGTTACGATAAAAACTAATGTTTCATATTTAATAAAGGATCATGTTAAATTGTGTTCTAAGGGTACAAGTTAAGAAGGTAAAAATGAAATTAAAACATAAGATTTATCTTGAAATAAGATTTGTCATGGAGTAGTTAAAGTTCTAAAATATAAAATACACAATTTTCTATAAAATGTTTCTATCTTTAGCATTTTCCAATGAGAGAAAAAATGGAAACATAAAAGTAATTATGTCGCCTTAAAAAATTAATTATGTAATGAAATGACAAAGCGACACTTAATTTGCTAAAACAAATATTAAATTGAAGTGGATGGAGCATAAGACTCGTTTGTTATGAATTAAAAAAAGAGTTATTTTGACATTTAATAATTTATAGATTATTTTTTTAAAATTTTGTAAAAAGTAAAATCCATGCAATGAATTTTAAGTAGACACCTTGGGTTCGATTCTGAAAATTAGCATAGTCCCTCCATTTTAAAATGAGTGTTGTTTTAGCCAATTGCACATTGATTAAGAAATGGAATGAAATAATCATTAGACATAACACTTTTATTAAACTACCCTTACTTTATAAGAAAAAAACAAACTTAAAGTTGCATTGAAAATGTAAGAGAAAAGTTGGAGTATTTATTGATGATAAAGTTGGAAGAAAAAAATTAAAGTTGTATTGAAAATATAAAGGGACATTCATTTTGAAACAATTTTTTTGTTAAAGTGACATTCATTTTGAAACGGAGGTAGTAACATTTAGTTACTAACATTTGCCTAAAAAAAATAAAAAATAAACTATAAGTGATTTAAATTTTACAGCTAGCAAGCTGGTCTATATATAAAACTTGAAGGTGAAGACCCACATTTGGTGGAAGCTTCAAAAACACACTCCTCCACTGTTTTCTTCTTTGTCTTAATACTTAAATTCCTCATCTAACTTCACATGCATGATTAGTAGTAACTAGAAAGCTCTCTACAACTTTGCAGGATCCCTCAAGTTACTGTTAATTTCGTTTCCTACTGAATGACATATACGACTACAACTCAATATATATAAAGCATCAATACCTAATTTTAAGAAGAATTTGTCTCTCTCAATCCATGCACAAGTAAGCAACTTCTTATTCACATTCATCTCTCTCACAGTTCGTAGTGTTCAAGGACATGTCTTATTAATTTCTCTATAATATGAAAAACAAACTCTATATATGTATTAATTTTATCCCATGAATGTGCTAGCGAGTGAAACTAATTAAGAAATTTAAGATTATGTAACTTTTTGTGCGGTATACACAGATGGAGAAGGAGAGGACCAGGGATATAGAATTAATGGAAGAAAGTGGTGGAAAAGAGGAAACCCTACCACCGGGATTTCGATTTCATCCAACAGATGAAGAACTCATCACTTGCTATCTCATAAACAAGATATCAGATTCTAGTTTTACAGGCAAAGCAATAACTGATATAGATCTCAATAAATCTGAACCATGGGAGCTACCTGGTATGTATATATACACACGCGCAGGCGCACTAGTGTGTATTTAATATTGGAAAAAACTTAGGTACAATTCTTTAGGTGTTTTTCGTATGGTTCTTAACTAAATTCACTATGATTTCCTTAAATCCATAATTTTCTCAAAGTTTGTTATCTCCCAAAAAATTGTATTTTTAGTTAAGCACCATACGAAAAGCACCTAAGGAATTGTACCTAAGTTTTGTCCTTTAATATTTATGTATGTGTATAACCTTATATGATTAGTTTAGTCCCAAAAAAAACCTTATATATATATATATGATTTATGTGCATACACACTATATATAGTTTTAATCATTTTCATATGATGTGGATATTTTCATTAAACAATTAAGAAAGAAAAAATTGCGTATAAAAAAAATGAAGTTTGTTTTTATTGTGATACGTATTAGATTTATGTGCCATATATAATTAGATCATATGTATTGTATGCTTTCATTTTCTGAACAAAAAAAAAGGAACGCTCAAGACTAGCTAAGTGAGATTTGTGTATTTTTAATTGTAAATATAATTTAAAGATTTAATAGTTCGTGCATGAATATTTTAGGGAAGGCAAAGATGGGAGAAAAGGAATGGTACTTTTTCAATATGAGAGATCGTAAATATCCAACGGGTGTGAGAACCAATCGAGCAACAAACACCGGATACTGGAAGACCACAGGAAAAGATCGAGAAATCTTTGACAGTGTTACATCGGAGTTGGTTGGAATGAAGAAGACTTTGGTCTTTTACAAAGGCAGAGCTCCTAGAGGAGAGAAAAGTAATTGGGTCATGCATGAATACCGCATTCACTCTAAATCCACCTTTAGAACAAACAAGGTATGTAGTATACCAATACATACAGATATAGAATTATGACAATAATCAAGTGTTTAGCGTACTAATAACGTGGTTGAATTTTACATCTGTGTTTTCTTATCTTTTTTTCTACATCTATAAAAGCTTGCACGTCATCCTTGCTATAGTCATATTAATTGTAAGAAAGTTACTCCTCCACTAATTACAGATGATGGAGTTTTACATATGTATTTATAAGTTATAACTATCCTAGATATGTGTTGAGAGTCTGTAATTAAGTATATGGTCTAAAAAATATTTATAAGTGGAAGAAATATCTAACCTTGCAAGTGGATTTGTAAAGTTGAGTCTATGCACCCAAAATTTAAGATATTATTATAAGCATCTCAAGGAATCCAACCTTCCTAAGTTCTTCACCGTTTACGATTTGCAAGACCAATTTTAAGACATATGAGACAAACACGAGAATCAAGTAAGTGTAGCAGAGATGAGGATGTTGCGCTGGATGAGTAGTAAGACTAGACATGATAGGATTAGAAATGACACCATTAGAGAGAGAGTGGGGGTAGCACCTATAGTAGAAAAGTTGGTAGAAAATAGGCTTAGATGGTTTGGGCATGTAGAGAGATAGATGTCGTGGTAAGAAGAGTAGATCAAATGGAGGAGAGTCAAGTTAAAAGAGGTAGAGGAAGACCTAGGAAAACTATTAGAGAAACCAATAAAAAAGATTTAGAGGTCAATGAGTTGGATCCAAATTTGGTTTATGATAGAATACTATGGCGTCATTTGATCCATGTAACCGACCCCACTCAGTGGGATAAGGCTTGGTTGTTGTTGTTGTTGATGAGACAAACATGGGACCAATTTTGTGTGTTTTTGAAGCTTATCATTGGAGTAATTAAATTTCTTGTGTTGCTTTAAAGTGAGGTGACTATATGAGATCCATTTAAGCAAGATCAGGTTTATGTGCAGTCAGGGACTATAAGTGTGTAAGTATACGAAATTGTTCGATTAAGATTAGATGATCCAATTTTATAGTATTAAATCAATAAAAAAAATTACTTTAAGATTTGAAACGTCTGATCTTCAGACAACAATATTGAGATGTTGGGTGCATTTAAAACAAGGGAGCTTCTACGGTGCAGTCAGGAAACTGACTTTTTTGAAAAAGTTAATTTTGACCTTAAAGTTTGATTCATTTTTAAACTGTTGATTACTGATTAATGATCAATAGTAATTCATCTAGTAATGCTTGCAACATCTTGGACTTACAGGTACTATTTTATCGTTGGAATCTTTAACATGCAAACAGAGTTGATGATATTATGTGATAGTCTTAAGTGTTACACTTTGTGGGGTGTTATGCTTATAACAAGGTAGGATAAAATTAGATTAAGTGTAGTCTTATTAATCTGATGAATTGATGATACTATGAGGACTGAACTTTTGATGTCATTGTACAAACAGTGGGGTGTTACTCATTACATTTTTGATGTTATAGTGTTAACTTTACTAAAAAAGTCATTTTCATGACTTCACCATAGAATTTTCCTTGAAAATCAATTCCAATTTAAGCAACCTTATATGACTTAGTATATGTGAAATTGATTGGATCACGTGCTCTCAAACCACTTGAGTCACACTTTAGACGTTCAATTATAGCATGTTAGATTAGATGAGATATAATCTGAACATGTGTTGATAAATCATCATTTACATTTTAAGTCGATTTTGTAAGATCGTGATACACTCGACCAAAATTTGAATAAGATGCCTACAGTCTTGCACTTTACTAGTGCATTTAATAATTGCATGCCCTTATTGTGGAAAGAAAATAAGCAAACAAACTAACTAATTGTAACATGTCCAGCAGGATGAATGGGTGATTTGTCGGATTTTCAAGAAGAGTGGCAGTGGAAAAAAGTACCCTTGTAATTCCAGTTCCAACAATACAAGAGCAGGATTGAATCCTTATAGCATGCAGGAAATAGGTCCTAATAACATAAATCTGATATCGATGCCACCACCAATGATTCAACATCTGCATGAAGATTTTCCTTCTGCTCCTCGTAATTTCCTTTACGGACGGAATCAGCATAATAATAATTACATCAACTGTAATTCTACTGCACCAATGATGCAATATTCCCAGTTGAACTACCCTGCATTTTCAGCAACAGGAGGAGAAGGATTCAGCATTTCAGGGCTTAATTTGAACCTTGGATCGCGCGGAGGAGGAGGAGGAGCTACCACAACAACACAAACCACTTTGCGGCCAATGCAACATTCCCCACATTTTGCTCATGCAACAACGAATATGAGTGCAGACAATAATTATGTTGATGCAGATCAGAATATTATTAATAATATTGGAGTACTAGAAACCATGAGCAACAGCAATAGGTATATGGGAATGGAGAATTGCATGGGTCTAGATACTTACTGGCCTAATTCCTACTAAATTAATTATCGTTAGGAGACCAGTAATTGGTTAGACTTGAATATGAATAAATAATATAGTAGTTATCTATAATTGGTTTTAAATGTGCTTCAAAGTTTCGTGCGGACCGGGTTACGGAAAAAGCAGTAGCTCAGTGATGTCGTGCCCTTTGCACCAAATAACTTTTTGAATGTTATTGTTTACCTTGATTATTTTCCAATTATATTATCTGCGTTTCATTGAATTTTTATTTTTCCATACTTTGGTTTTAATTGGGGCTAATAATTCTTTCAAATAAAAAAATTGGGAGCTAATAATTAGAATATGTTAGAGAAGAAAATTGTTTGCGTCATTTAATCCACCAATAAATTCTTATTGTGAGCAAAATAGAGAAAAGAGAACAAATTGAGAGCTAATAATTAGAATATTAGAATGAAGGGAGGGTGTAATAATGAGGATATAATAAGGGTAAAAACTAAGGAAAACTAACTAATTAGAATATTATACCAAAAATAGGGTATAAGAAGAAAATAAATTCAAAATTCAATTCTTTGATAGTAGAGTATCATTCGAAAATGACATTTTTTTTAAAAAAGGGTAATAATGACTACAAACGTACAAATACACAGTTCTAGTAAGGTTTGAGCAAATGTCTTGTTTGAGAAATGATATTTGAATAAGAATTTTACAACTTATGTGACAACTAAAGACATACAAAGCAATGTGACTTTTTAATCATTTTTTGCTAGCTTTGATTTGTGTCAATACCCACATAGTCTTGTATATCTTTGGTTGTCCAAAAATAGTTATTCAAATAAGACATCTTGTCTTTTTTTAAGGGACGTCTTGTTAATCCCATCTCTGTTGACAGAAATATGTATACGTAAATTGAGAGCCGTGATTGCACAACTCATCATTTGGTTAATTGCCTAAACCAATATTTAGGTCAGTAAACAAGACGGCTTCTAACGCAAACATATCCCTCACCCTTGTAAAATTTATATAAACCGATGAACAAAGTAATTAATTAAACGGTTAGGATCTGTTATAATTGCAAAATATGATAAAATTGCTCGGCAGACTCTTGTAGTTATATTCAAAATACGATCAATTGCAAATACAGATGTCTTTAGCAAATAAACTTCCAGAAAAAAATTGTCGTACATACAGGTGACAAGTAAATCCAAACGAAAATTTTGCTCCAATCAAAAACTTCTAAAGAAAAATCAAAAAGTTAAAATTCATATACGGGCGCAGTTCATGCACTGATTGTGCCCACACCCAATCAGTGCATGAACTGGAATAGATATACGGCACAGCATTGCAGCATGTATTAAAAAATCAAAACTTCTAAAGAAAGAATATGCATTAAATTAATGCAACAAAATGATAAACTGCCCAAAACCCACATTTCAATTTCTTAGACACAGAAGAAAAATGATATATGTTAGCAAAAAAAAAATGTTACACTTAAAACTCTTAGATGAAGTGAACAAGTGCACTTAAAATTCACAGTGCATCTTAACGTCATGAAATTGAAAATGGTACTTTTTGTCCACTGAACCACAAAACCAAATTAGTTCGCTAAAATTACACAATTTTCAGAGGACATTTCAACAGACTTGATTAACAACAAGGAATAAACCATGAAGAATAAACCAAATGAAAATGGGAAAACATGAAGTTCCAACAAAGAATAAACCATGAATCAGTTTCTTTGTATGATATTATAGTACAAACAACCGGAATAGGCACTCTAATTCTAATAAACATACTTAAAAGTGGAAACGCTTTTGCTAGTGTCTATAAATTTAAATAAAAAATCAACATAAAAGAGTGAGTACCAGGTCTAATAACAAATATAACAGCCATAATACATGAACACCCAAACAATATTGTGCGCCCAACTCTACAGTGAAACGTCCTAAATTTACCTAACCAAAAAGAAGTGCAATATTCAAGCCCCGCGTTCAAATAAATACGTAACCCCACATGTGCCAGCCATCTGCAAGATACAGAAAGTGTTTTTCAGCGCTATATTGAACTATGATTAGTGAAAAACATAAACATAGAAAGCTAAAAACTATAAACTTAATAATGAAATTCTACATTGTCGAAGTTAATTCATAGTTTCATTACTTCATATTTCTGTTTATGCTAATCAATGTCAGAAGCCAAAATTCGATGTACAAACTCCAATACTCTCAGTTCTCACATTTCAAAGTCAGCAATCAACTAAGAGACTGCTCGGTTTGACAAAATATTGTATTTTAATTTTGTTTCCTTTTTCAAAGAATTTTCACAAACCTATTTAAACAGAGAAGATAGTGAAGATAAAATGGTGATTTTATAGTTAAAAGGAAAGAAAAATTAAAACATGATATTTTTCTCAAACGTTTTGGACCTAAATATACTCTTCTAATCAAATGGAGAAGTATAGGGCGTGTCCTCTGAAATCTAAGTTTTTGAAAAGAAAAAAAAATTCAAAGCATCTAGTCGGATATGCACATTTAAGATCACACAAGGCAACCTGAGTCCCACTGTGGCGACAGTTAATGATTCCTGATTTTCATAAGATTTTAAGATCACGCCAAGTCCCACTGCTGAGACAGTTAACGATTACTGAATTTCCTCCACTTAAGCCTACCCTTCCCTCTACCAATAAGATGCTCACTCAGACAATGCCACCTAGGGATGGCAATGCGGACCAACCCTCGCGTTTAGGCCCGGCCCGCTATTAGCCCGCCAAAAATAGGGTGAGGCGGGGCGGGCCAACTTAGGGTTTGTGACTAATGTTATTAAAATAATATGCTACCGCTATAAAAAAGTCAATTTTATTTTCTCATTATCATTTTAATCTCATTTTAATCCCACATAAAGAGAAAAACAATGTCAATTAAAGAATTGTCAAATTATTTTTACCGGAAATAACTTAAAAATTGAGACATTTATTATTCATTAGTAAAATAAAACTTTGTTCATGAGCCCGCGGGCCAGCCAGCCCGCCCCACCCCGCCACAACCTGCTTTTTCAACGGGTCGAACGGGGTAGTCCAACTATAGAGGGTGGGCTCAAAACCTCAGTCCAGCCCATCTAAACTGCCGGGTTAAACGGATCGGTCCGGCAGATCAGACCCGTTTTGCCACCGGTCAAATATGCATATTTAAGATCACACAAGGCATCCAAGGGTGTGCATGATGCATAATGATGTAGATACTATTTAAATTGCTGGAAAAAAAATTCAAGGTGACAAATGAGTTTATTGTGTTATTTACAAAGCAACCCATACCAGACATACATGCCAAGCATATGCATAACATAAGTTTAAGCATTACTCTCTGTTTTACTTTGAGACATGTTTCGTAAAAGTTGGATATGCACATTTAAGATCACACAAGGCATCCAAAGGTGTTCAATTGAACACCCAAAACAGTTTTCCCCAAATAAAAAATTAGATCTACATGATAGATGATGATGTAAATACTATTTAACTTGCTAAATCAAAAATTCAAGGTGACAAATGAGTTAATTGTATTATTTACAAAGCAACCCATACCAGACACGCATGTCAATAACATAGCTTATGGTAAAAAAATATCAAAGCATGCTTCGGATCATGTATGCTACAATAACAGAATAACATACCTAAACTTCTCTCCGAAAAAAATAAACCAGGAGCCAACTTCATGTTATCTACTTGTCTGGATGACCTCGTTTAGCTTTACGACGAGCGTGGTGGGTGTTTCGAGCAGGTTTACTCGCCTTTTTGCTGCTGCAGATGATAAAATGTTTGTAACTATGTGCTCTTTTTTTCAATACAAATACAACTAGAAATATCAGGAGAAAGTGCATATATGGAAAGAGAGAAAAAAACAAATCAGTATGGGTTTAAAAAGAAAAAACAAACATCTAAGACTAACCAGAAAACGGCAGAAAAAACTCTAGCTATTAAGATAATAGGCAAGGCCAGAAGGGCAGAGGCCTGCATAATATAAATTTGATAGGTATGTCAAACCACCTAACCATATTTAAATTTTAGTAATAATATTTAGGATATAGAAAATACTCCGATACATACCGCAAACCATTCCAATTCTTTAGTAGCAAGAGGTCTAGTTAGCTCGTGCTTTTTCAGCGTCTCTTGGACAGTAGCTTGGACCTTGAATAACAAAAGACAATTCAACACTTAAAAAGGAGCTAAGAAAACTATTATATAGTGTACCATTAAAAAACAAACCGTTCAAGATCTGGAACTAATAAGAATTCAGAGAATAAGCAGTGAGGGAAATAAAATCAAAATCGTAGTTTCACATTCCCATCACAAAATGATAAGCAGAAATGGTAACTGCCATGTCTATATCATGATGCAATCTCCAAAAAGCATATCATGAAAAGAAGACACACAGCTCCCTACGATGAGGAAACATTAGTATGGTGATGTTATAATATCAAGTTGGATTTGACTAGATTTCAGATTGTGGGAATAAAGCAGTTGTAACTTTCAAAAGACAGAGACAGCCAACTGAAGATTCTATTTTCAATTATCTGGTGTGCATATACAGTATGGAGCAGGAGATATATAGCATTAAATAAAATCACACATTGCCGGCCTTGCTAACAACAGCAGCAGCAACAACAAGAACAACAAATACAAGAGGATCAGGAGGGGTTGGGTAGCTCAACTGGTTTGAGCTAAGGGATAAGGAGTTGGAGGTTCTGGGTTGAAACTCGGATGAAGGAGAAGGAAAAAAAACTAATCTAACAACTAATTACTAACATTTGCCATTCAAAAGAATAATACAAGAGGATTAGCAGAAATATATATTTCTTAGAGGAAAGTAAAGTCTGAACCTGGCGATGATATGCAGTGGCTGATTCCAAGAAATTCCCATAAGCAAGAACAACCTTCTTTGTGTAGGGCTTCAGAACCACTTGTACATTCTCCACATGAGGTTTAGCCGCAGTAGCGACCTGATCAATGTATGGCTTGCTAAACTTTCGAGCTTCCTGTCAACCAGTTGAGAATATACTTACCATACAGTTCAAAGAACAAAAACATAAACAAACAAACCATACAGTTCAATGAAGAAACTTATACCTGATAATAAGGATCTACACATTCTTTTGCCTTGTTCAAGTGGGGAGCAAGTGTGTCCTTTGAGGACTTGTAAACTTCAACAGTCTTCGAAGTCAGTGCTTGCACATGAGGCTCGGCCTTTGTTTTCACCACAGACCACTGTTCTTTCACAGCTGGAACCCATTTCTTCAGTTGAAAACAGGGAAGAGTGAGAAATAATATAACTTAATTTGCCCAAGTATTTAACAAACTAGGAGCTTTCTGCCAATGTTGAAACTCCTAAATGGTTAACAAGCTATCAGGACTAAGGGTAAAACAAACAAATTGTAGATGAAGCAAATCCACCATCTAACCACAGGGCACAGTAATTGCAGTAACCTAAAGATCAAAAGTATGAAAGATATAAATGATAGACTTACGGTTTTAATTGTTTCCACGTGAGGTTCAGCCCACTTTCCAGCTTGTGCCTTTTTCTCTAGGGCCTAGAATGCATAGGAAAAGCGTAAAATACAGAAATCAATAGGCCTTGTGTGTGCTGAAGAAGAAGAAAATTAAACCTGGATCTATAATTTATTGAAGTAGCAGAAGAAAACATAAGACTGATAGCCAAAATAAATATCATATAGTACCTTTTGAGATATCACTTCCAACAGAGGCTTCCCATGTTCCTTCCAATGACTCTCAACCACGGACTAACAAAAAAGAAAATAAAATTATTAGATGATAAGAATAAGGCTGTTCTAACAAACGTCACAGAGCATACAACATAAACTCACCTTACTACGAATATAGTGTACAGCAAGCCAAGGAGGAAGCCAAGCACCATGAGTCTGATCATTAACACCAGTAAGCATCAATTAATAAAATTTGAAATCCACAATATACCTTGTCTGATAGTTTATTTTTATAGTAAAATTTGAAATCAGGAATAGAACCAATTACCAATATCACATAATATAAGGAATTTTTTTACTAGGAGAACTATTTATATTTGTGCAAGCTTTCCTTCATTCATCTATATACAAGAAAATGGCATGAACTAAACAATTATTTTCAGTTTTAGATTGAAGCCACACTGTTGCTAATAATCAGGGATTACTTTTAAGGTTTTCTGGTGGCTAACAAGATTTAAAAAGATTACATGGTTTAGGGGATCAACTAGTAAATTATTACCTCGCTCAGTTCTTTTGCTTTGGTAGTTGCCTCTAGTTTTGCCTTCAACATTTCTTCCTAAATAAGAATATCAATAAAAAAACAAAAACTTTCATCAAAATCACCACCATCATACACAACATTGGCAAGAAAATGTACGCACTCACAGTCTCACATACCTCGGCAACTTTAAGAGCACGCTCAGTTTTACGGATTTGTTTCTTTTGTTCCTCATTTATCTTTTGAACCTGTGGAGAATACACTACTCAAGTCAAATCATCCTCAAAAATATTATGTTTTGATAATAAACTGACATTATTAGAGGGTTATAGATGAATATTTTTGAAATATAAACAAAAATATCTTCTTTTTTTTCATTAAGTGGTTGGGCCCATAGCGGCCATGAATCATGACAACTGCACATTTGGCTAGTGACGATGATCTTGAGAACAACAGCAATGACCCAAAATAGGCAATGTGAATAACCTTAGGAAGTGGTAGCAGTGGGAGTGTGGTAAAGGTGGACTGAATTATACAGATAAAAAAAGTTAGCAGAGGTAACTTCTGAGCATGCTGATCACAATCAAAATGTGTTTATAATCCAGCAACTTTCAGCAGAAACCACAAAGACAAGAGGGGAAAGGAAAAGAAGACACATTAATAAAGCAAAGAGGATGATGCCCTTCCAGTTACGAGCATTGAGCATGGCAAGGTTTACTTAATAAGCATCTCATTTTGCAAAAAGACGAGAAATAAAAAGTGAAATATAAACTAAGTATAAATACTTTTCAAAAGAGTAAATTAATGAGTGCAAAAACTTCTTTTGCAATAACACACACACACAAGAGTAGAAACTAGTCATAAAACTCAGATTTACTTCAAAACAGAATTAAACAATCTAGCCAAGTGTACAACTTACATCCTCTAGTTTTGAGTTCAAATCATGAATCTTTTTCTCTAACTTGGCTACCCGAGATTCCCAGTTCACTTTCTCACTGTTTTGTGCTTCGAGTTCGCTTTTAAGCTTGTCAACCTGCATTAAGAATTTCAGACAATGCACAAAGAATAACAATCATTACATGATATATCAATTATTTCATTCATACATGACCTGCTTCTGTAGTTCACCGGCACGTGCATGAGCCTTTCCAACCTGCTCCTCAGCATCCAATGACCCTTTTTTCTGAGAAAAAAAATAATAATTTTGAAGGGTTTAAGCAAATAACAAGTGGTGAGCATATGATCTCATCAATTAAGTGAACCAAAATGCTACAAAAATAATACAGGTGTACAATTCCTAATGAATGAAAAATCCCTAAAGAGGGTCTAGTGAAAAGTGATCTCACCTGAAGAGAAGCAACCTCATTCTGCAAGGACTGAATGCTGCTCAATTTATCTTGGAAAAGTTTTTCTTTTTCTGCTATTACTTGATCCTTTTTCTTCAATTCTTGTGTTTTCTCACTGATTTGAGACTCTTGAAAACAAAATTAAGTACAATAACATGTATTAGCCACAAAAATCACGATTCACAGATATAAAAGTTCCTAAATTTGTAAATTACTAGCCACAAAAAATTCCTCAGTAATTTCAACTAATTGAAAACGCTAACAGCAAAGTAACATCGATTTAGGAAAAAGAAGTTGATAAAAAAAAAAAAAATGGTTCAATCGACTACACAGTGTAATTAACTAACTACTAAAATTGAAAGTCGATGAATCGAAATGAAACAAAAATTATGATAATTGAGATTTTGGATTGATACCGAGAAATTGGATCTTGGAATTGAGTTGATCTAATTGGATCTTAAGAGCAGAGGAATCAGAATCTTCGATGGAAACATCGGCTTCGGAAGTAACGAGGGAGAGAATTAGGGCAACGGAAATAGCGAAGACGAAAAGCTTCGGAGGCGCCATCAACACCGCCAACAAAGCTTCGTTCGGAAAAGAGAAGAAGAAGAAAAACTCAAGTTATTCTGATATATTTATTACACTCCTCAAAAACCAAAGGGTTTTGGTTTGGTATGAAGATTTTCCCTTTTTTTTTGTTTCTTTCTTTTTAGATGTTTTGAATGAATTTATATGATCAATATTTTTTAAGTTTTAGATCTTTTTAGACTAAAATTTCGATGAAAAAGATGTGTGACAATTATTAATTGAATTGAATAATAAAAAAAGAACACATAAAGGTGGTGGATGTTGGTTGATTCAATTTTGTAAAAAGAGTGTCGTGGCTGAGGGAGAGAGAATCTAATCTAATCTCATAATAAAATCAAAATCATAGAATAATCTTAAAAAATAAAGTGAGATCTAAACATGTGGCAAGCGAGGTCCATCAAAATCTACTAGTTAACTTGTTGGTGATGATATTGATGATGAAAGATAGTTTTGTTCACCGTCAATATTCAATATTCAACAACTTGTACTCACCAAAAATAATTTACTGTGGAAATATTTTTCAAATGGTTCTAGAGCATGTGAATTGTGAAATATTCCGAGTCAAGAAGCTAGATGTGAAATAATTATTTGACTTTTAAAATATGGTGAGTTTTTTGTTATCGGTAATAATGAGAGACGTGGTTGGGTTGGGTAGGTAGGTAGGTGGTGATAGCCCATCACTGCCGTCGAGGAAGGTTTGAAAATGCATCGGCAAGGACCAAAAAAGTAGTTGAGTTGAATGATATTGATAATCTACGTTGTACTCTATCAAGACAAGACGGTGCCTTGTGGGATGTTCACATGGATATCCTTAGTTAGCCCTCTAGATGTTGGCATTGCCCTTTTTTTAGGTCGTAATTACAAATCCCCCTCACTTGAACACACTCACAAAAGTTTTTTGAATATGCTAAATTAGTTCATCCAAATTAATACTGCAGACAATTGAATCTGACATTATAAAGAGAAACATACTTTCAGTTCTCAGGTAATTACTACCATACCAACTCAAGTAGGTTAACTCACTCACATAAGTATATATTAATCTTTATTAAAAAAATCAGTATATATTAATTAATATTTTCAATAATAATAATATCAAAATTTTGATTATTTTATTTCTATATTTTTCCATTCGTAAATGTGTTTAAACTATATAAATTTAGAGTTGTGATATATTGACGTCTATTTTGTGACAACTTTTCTAACAACTTAAAAATACTCACCCTTATGATAAATTGAGTAATTAACATGGTGTTTTAGAGAGAGAGAATTCTTTCACTTCTGCAAAAATACCTCTATATACATAGAATTGTCGAAATAGTTGTTGCAAAAAAGATGTTCAAATATGATTTCTCATAAATTTATGGTCATGACCACGTAAGTATTATGCCTTTATGTTGGGTTTTATTAAAATTAAAATTAAAATACGATAATTATTTTGTAGGCACGTCTAATTGCATAACATTAGTGTAGTTCACTTTATTTTTAAATAATTATTAATTTTAGTTTTTAACATGGTTATATCATTTAATTAATATTACTTACACAATCACCCAAAAAAAAAAACTTACACAAATTTTGTCATGTCATTTTAATTTGTCCTATTTTTTGTCGGGTCATTCCAATTTTGTCTTTTAGGAACACATTTGTTAATTAATTCTCATGCGTTTTACTATTAATAATATTCATGTGCTTTTTTTAACACACTCTTAGTCTCGTTCGTTGATAATTAACGTCTTTGGTAGAATCATTCATTGATGATTATGATGTTGCTCTCCAATGACTCATTCTTATTCCTTATGATGTTGATCTCCAATCATTCATTCTTATTCCAATTCACAATACATGAACATATATCACTACCTGGTTCATTGATAATTATTGTTTTCCTTGAACTCGGTTCCAATCACCTCTTAAATCAGTCAGCCACCAAGACAAAGGGATTGATGTGTTAGAGATCAACGCTTATTATATGTTGATTCCGCTGTTGTGTGTATCCCTATCCAATAAGAGAACAGGAGTGGAGGTCTTCACCGTTAACGATCATATTCTCTGGTTCTCACTCTTGTATCATATCAGCAACATCAGGTTCCGCATTATGCCAAACCATTTCTAGTCGCCGATAAAAAATTATACTTTTATCTGATGGCGGTTATGCAATACCTGAGTCGGGTCAGATTGAAGCCGTTGTGAATCGTGCAAAAATGACGGATCTTGTCGTAGGTGCCTTTGCATGAGCTTCTAGTAACCAAATATGAACTTGTACCATAGGCACTTTGACGGAGAAATCGGCAAATATTGAATCTTTTCCACGTAAGTTGGTTGTATAGTGTTTGTTTGTTCATACAAGAAAAGCCTTAGAGCATCCACATTGGTGAGGTTTTCATCATTTAAGACCTAATACTTAATAGGTACCCTTAGGGGTGGGCAAAAATATCCAAAAACTGATCCGAACCGGTTAACCGAACCGAATCAAACTAAAATTAACTGAACTATTACGTTGGTTATTGAACCGAATCGTTATTTTAAAATCAGTTCATTAACTGAACCGAACGGTTAACCGAACCGAACCAAACTCAATTAACTGAACTGAACCATTATTTTCTCACCCCAGCATAGGAACCTAAATTTCTGAAAACCTAAATTTTCTGACCTTACATTCATTATTATTTAAGGTGACTGAGTTCAAAATAATGGTTCCTATGTTGCATTATTAAATGATGGTGTCATGGATCTTCCTTTGGTTTTGTTAGGCATATGAAAAAGGTGTGATTAATCTCTCAGGCATAGACACAATATCCTCTCATCCTATGTTTGGAGTGTGTTCTTGCACCGGGTTTTGATGGGTTAAATCCTGTCTAACATTGTCTGAACTCCGATGGCTATTTTAAAATAAGAGTAGATGCAAATGCGACAACATGCTATCAAATTTTGAAGGTGCAATACAAGCTGCTAATGAATTCAACTTTTATTGATAGAAATGCGACAAACAAATAAAGTGGCAGTGAACTCAGTTGTAATATTTTTGTTCTGCTTTTGACACTAATCTCTTGTCTCTGGTTCTGTATATGCAACATCTTCCTGGTTCAGCTGTCAAGGTTTTGATACTGTTTTGATGAACCAGCATGGATGAGTTCTATGTTGGAACTTATTATTGCAACATAGGAACCATTATTTTCTGAAAATTTAGGTTACCTATCATTGGAATATACAGTATATTAAGGTGAATGAGTTCAAAATTTTGGTTTTTGTTCGGTTCGGTTAATAGGCAAGCAAACGGTTAACTGAACCATAACTTTGGTTCAGTTCGGTTAGTTCCAAACCTTAAACGGTTCGGTTATTCCGAACCATTTCAAAACTTTGGTTCGGTTTGGTTAATACAGTTAACCGAACCACGCCCTCCCCTAGGTACCCCCAATGTGGATTTTTTTTAAGGGTCTTCTATGACCCAGGGTTTCATTTAAGACCTTAATGTTTAAGTGGACCCCACATTACTTTTTCTTAAAATAATTATTGTTATTGTACTATTGCTTTTCAATTGAAATTTAATATTATAAAATAAATAATAGTATCTTAAATAAATAGTTATTGGTGGGACCCATATAGACCTTTTGTTATAGGGTCTCCATTGGAGTGGTTAAGTACCTATTAGGTACTAGGATTAAAAAATTATTAAAAAAAATGATGTGTCCATGTGGAACCTGTTTAAGACCTCCAAATTGAGAGTCTCCATTGTGGATGCTCTTATAGCTCAATTAGTTCAGGTTGCTCAGACTTGTCCACACACAACCTCTCATGAGTTTTATCTAGGGTGGACATCAACCCGCAATCCGACCCAAAACCGGTAAAACCGAGGAAAATGGTTGACAGTCGGGTGGGTCCGATTAGATCCATGGGTTATCGAGTGATGTTTGTCGGTTAAGTGTGGCTTACAATGGTTCGGACCGAGTCTGGAAAATTGATACATTCCTAACCGATTTCGACTGAACAACTGCATATGTACGCATATGTACATCAGTACATGTTATTTCATAGATGGTATAGGCTAGATAAACAACTATAATATTACACTTCTCTAAAAAAAACACTATAATATTACACTTTTTATAATAAATATTACACCATTACTGCACAGATATGATTATAGAGTGACTACACACCTCGTGAGTCATACTCTTTAGTTCAACTTTTTACTTATTATCATTAGTACTGTTTTTATTTAGAAAAGTGGAAATCAATTCTCTCTCCTGAAAATTAACTTTCTTCTATTGTTGTTAAGCTCACAAGTAAAATAAGAGTGTTTCTATGATAATAAGTTCCCTTATCTTTCCCTGCTATTTGTGGGAGATGAGAGACGATAGTGCCATAGTGGTACAGTTTTCAGTCTGAGATGCTTGTAAGGTAGACGACCACCGTGTTGTTGTGTTGAAAAAAGGACACAGTAGTTGTGACTTAGTGACTAACCACTCGTTCAAGCTAAAACTTGCAACTGTTCAGACGCGGCAGTGCCGATGACCAGATCTGGTTCTTCTTTCTCGTTCTTTTCTGAAAACTCGCCTCTACCCACCTGTTTGACCCGCATAACCGATAACCCGCCACCCGTAAAAATTGATCTTTCATGCGGTCAAGTTTGGACCTTCATATTCCACCCGCGGGTTGGGCTGGATTGGACTTTTGAGTCCGAACTCGTCCGGACCCGCCCGTTTGTCCACCCCTAGTTTTATCCCTTAGGTGCAAGGGGCAACCCCCTAGGACTTCTTGTTTGAGTAGGAAGATCTATTTTTATCGTTTCTGGTCCCACGCTTGTAGTCTTCATGATCGGCCTACTCAATTGTGTATCAATCAAAATGAAGGGCAGCAGAATCCCCAATGAAGTACCATGAAATATTACTATATTAGAATTTGAGGGTGTTCTAGATCGCCATAAGGCATGAAAGTAATGAAGCTAGCCTGTGTGGGAGAAAGAAGTCAAGTTGTATACCACTATTGCTTTCATAGTTATTTTATTACCGACTCAGTTGATGTGAAAGAACCCTATTGCATATTTTTAGGTTCTTCTATTCTTAATCATCTTCTCTCTTTTGTGTATATGATATGCATGTGTTTACTTTGAAAGACGAAAAAAATGTTGTTTCTCCCATTCTCTAATTTACAATATGATCCATGTCACTGATTTTTTTATATTTATTTGGGTTAAATATGTTTTTGGTCCCCGTAAATATACCAACTTTTCGTTTTAGTCCCTCTAAAATTTTCCTTCAACTTTTAGTCCCCAAAAAATGTCCATCTTCACTTTTGGTCCCTCTTTTAAAGTAAACTCATATCTAGAATTCAAATTTTTTAATAAAATTTTGCATAAAAATTCATAATATTTTTTTTGGAAAGATTTTTACAATATTCCACACATTTTTGCAAGATTTCATTAAAAAAAACTAAAATTAACTCAAAAATAGGGACCAAAAGTAGTGATTGAAAATTTTATAGGGACTAAAAGTCGAAGGAAAATTTTAGAGGGACTAAAACGAAAAGTTGGTATATTTATAGGGACAAAAAACATATTTAACCCTATTTATTTTGATGTTAGGAATCTGCACCTACTTTTTTCTCCTAACGAATCTACATCACATTTTTCTCAATGATTTTTCATTGATTTTCTTGAGTTTCTTCAATATTTTTTTACTTCATTTTGTTCTTCCAATTTAGCCCATGTTTAACGATGGAATATGAGGTAGTTGGGGAGGATAGATAGGACTGCTAGTTGCTCGATCAGGACCCTAGATTTATTGCGAGCCAAAAACCTATTCCTGGGGCATTACCCCGGTAAAATTAATTTAATTATCTTATATATTATATTATATTATATATTTTCCTATTCAAGTCATTTTATCGACATGAGTGTTCTATAGAGCGAACTACTCATTGCAGTCTTTCCCCAACCCAAAGTCGTTAAGGTTGGTGAGGAGCATTGTTTTGAGGGAGGGAAAGTGTGGTTGACAAGCCACTTCGAGGAAGCGACTGGTGACCGAGATAGAAGGAAAAAGAAATTTGAGAGTTTTGTTTATAGTTTGTTTTCTTCTATTTTCCTTAACATTATAAGATTTTTTATCATGTCAAAATAATAATAATTATGATTTTTTTTTACCATTTTCTGCATGTATCCATCTTTTCCTTCCTTTGTTAATTGTGGTTGCTAAAGGAGATCCTCAAGTTCGAGAAAATTAGACGTTCAAAAGGTTGTTTATTTTCTTTCTATGTTACTTTCCACCACATTTGAAATGAACCTTACTTTTATTTGTTTATCAGACTTGTTATTTTTTATGAGTACAGCCATTTTAGAGAAAACTATGATTTTATGCTGTGTTTTAGTTTCTAATAAAAAATTGAGACATGTATGTGAGTTTTGAATACATCTTTAGAAGCAATGTATAATAAACATCCTAATGGAGTGGTTACTATTTACTAATGAACATCTTGGAGTGAGAGAAGATACCAGTGACGCGTCTCCAAACTCGTTGCATCATCTTTGTTCATGATATTTACATCAAAACAGTTATGATAATGTGAAGTAAAATGAAATATATTAATTATGATACATAACTAGGAGAAAAAACAAATAACATAGACCACCTTGACAGTTGATAATAACCTTAGTGAACCCACTCTTTTAACAAAAACAATGCAAGCGCGTATACAACAAACCCATGACAAAACACTCATAACATAATATATGAATATATAAAAAACACAATGCATATAGTTGGAATTCAAGTAATTATGAAGAATTATTGTTTTCTTATAAAAATCTTTTGAACAATTTGATTACGACATTTGTAATTTGTATGCATATTTCCGTCAACATCTATACATGTCTATTACATGTATTTTACACACAAACCATTAATTTTAGTTCATTAGACAACAAATCATTAAGTATACATCTATAAGAATCCATGAATTCAACTCCCGTTAACCTGTAAATTAAATAATAAGTGTGCGACTATCCTTTTTAAAACAAAAATGAGTGTAAGATGCAATTTAAAAATGATAAATTCTATTTTATCATTGTCTTCTAATTGTGGAGGATGCATATTATAATTAACTTTGTAATTGATTATATTTTATTATTGTCTTCTTATTATGGAGGATACATGCTATAATTAACTTTGTAGTTGTATTGATTTATTTGATTGTTGTTACCATTTATATTCAATGTTGACATTTTGAAGGGGTAAAAGGTGAATGAGGTTAATGTTGATGAGAAGAAGAACTAGCATGGAAATAGAAAGAAAACGAGAATGGCATAGGCAATTAGCATGGTTAGAACGACGTGACTTGGAGAAAGAACCGTGAGAAGAACTTGACTGAACCATTATTGGTGGAAGGTGTGTCTTCGTAGTGAGTTTAGAGATTAACAAGATCGTTGGAGCTTGAAGGATGCAGGAGGGTTTGTGTTGGTGAATTAAGAGTTTCTTTCTCAAGTATAAAAAAATGAGTGTTGTGCTTAAAGTAATTTTTTAAGGTAATGATATTTAGACCCCCAAATTAAATCACACTCATTCAATATCTCATATCCTATCTATCTCTCTCTTTCTATCATTGTAATCTCTCTATTTAGGTTGAAAAAACAAAATAGGTAAAATTAGTTTTGCGGTCTTTTAAATTTGACCATTTTTTAGATTGTATTTTCTCTCTCCCTTCACCTCCTACTCTCTATTTTAAACTCCGAGTTCAAAAACCTAAAAAAATGGTATATATTTTTTGCATAAATATCTTATTTTGGAGTAATAATTCAAATTTATGGACCCTAGCTAATGAGTCGTTCATCTTTATTGTAAGGCGTGGTGAGTTGACACTTTAATATTGCACATCTCTGTTTTTTTACCGTATAATTATGACTTAAATGTATTTTTGATCTCTTAACTTTTAAAAAGTTGCGATATTGACCCTAAAAAAACAATTTTATCCTCTATCTTTAGGAAAATATAATTTTTTGACCCTCTATTTTTATGGACACATGCGCTTTTAGCCCTCTATCTTTAGAAAAATATGCTTTTTTTGCCTCCTTATCTTTACAAAAAAGTTGCAATTTTACCTCTCTTGAGACACATGACATTTCCTCAATAATTTTGCAGTATTTTGTAAAGTTAGAGAACAAAATTGTTGTTTTTTTAGTGGATCAAAATCACAACTTTTTAAAATAATTATTGTACATCTAAATTGTGGAACAAAATATGTTTCAAGAAGAACATAAATGATAACTGAACACAAAACATGTGACACATATACGACACCATACGTATTTACTGTTGTTTAATACTTTTTTAATTTTTTTTCTTCTCTCCACCTGTAACCACGTCTCCTTCCTTCCTCTATCAAGTATTGTACAAAGGTTTTCTTTCTCCAAAAGCTCTGACAGCAACAACACCACAACCGCAGCAGTCGATGGTGGCTCAATTGAGATGTTCCGGCGATGAGGTACCTCACTGCAGTGATTGGATTTCCGGTCTCTCACTCCGTTCGTCTCAGATCCGGTCTGTCAGTTATCTCTCTAGCGTGGTTGTCGTTATCTGATCGGGTCGTCGCTGATGTGAGGGAGAAGACGATGTCACCGGCGGCGTGAGGGAGAGCTGATCTGAATAGATTGATGGTGTGAGGACGATGGGGGTTGCGGTGGTGAGGAAGATGGAAGAAAATATGAGAAGGATGGTGGTTAGGATGGTGGGTGCAGAGAGGACGGCGGTGGTTGTGACTGACGAGGACGGTGTTGGTGGTGGTGGTGAAAATGTTGTTGCTGGGAGAGAAGAAGAAGTTAACAAGAAGAGAAGAAAGAGAAAGGCATGGAAAACGAGAATAAAGAAGTGGAGTTACCAAACTACCCCTCTAGTTCACACCAAAATTATTGTTTTGCTCATGGTGTTGTATTTGTGTCCAAATTGTGTGTCTATTTATCATTTCTCTTTCAAGAAACAAGTTTTATTTTAGACCGATATCCTTCGTAGGATAATTCGTTTTTTTTGTTTTGTTAAATAGTCTAGTGGCTGAAGCTCACACATTTTAATATTGTACATCTCTACTGTAGAACAAAATATGTTTGAAGAAAAAAGTTTCATTTTAGACCGATATCCTTTGTAAGATAATTCAGTTTTTTTTGTTAATTAGTCTAGTGGCTGGAGTTCATACATTTTAAATGTGGAGAGGTGAGGTGTCCTAAGTTTGAACCTCAACCATACATATATTATGCATTGTCCCTACCAATTGAGTTGAGATTACGCAATCAAATAATTCGGTTTTTGAGAGTACTCTATTATTCTAAGCACTTCTATTTGTTTTTTTAATTATTTTGATTGCAAATATAATTAACTGCTTCTACCACTCTCTTTCATTCCTCTCACCCCCTCCCATTCTCTGTATATCTAGGGGATTGAATCTCGCACCATTCTCCTCCCTGTATGGATCGTATTTCCAACTCTAAAAGTTCACAATACTACCTCTGTCAATGAATTAAAAATAGTGCACGTGACATGAACAACAATTATTGCAGGAAGAAAGGCCAACAAAATGATCCAAAAATAAGTTTAAATATTTGTTGGCACAGCAACTGAACGCGTTTTCTGTCCATCCATGATTTAAAAAATGGCTGTATCACAAATCTGATTCAAGGAGTACACCCATTTGGAGCATTATTTGATTTATTTTATTTGTCACTTACATTTGGAGACTAACATAAGATGTGTTGTCCTAGCTAAAAAGTGAACAACCTCATTGATTTGCCTCATAGTAAATTCAACACAAAAGTTTATGAAAAAAGAACTATGTACATATCTACGGTCGCGAATAATAACTTCAAACCTCGTGATGTCGTCCCCCTTTGCTTTTAAACTTTTAAACTACCGTTTGAGAGACAACCTCAAAATCCACATTACTCAATCCTAGTTCTTTGACCCAAAACAAACGCATGAGGTAGACCAATTGCTTGTCCTTCAACCACATCAACACAAAGCGAAAACCATTTCGTCCTTGCTAGAAGTCTAGAACCAATATACCTTCAAATAACTAGAGAATTAATCATCAATATTCGAGTATTTCGTCTGTCTCCTTCAAATATCTACAGTAATTAATATCAAGTTAAATTATGAATTTATGATACTTATATTTGGCTTGATTTAATTGTCAAACCCAATTCTACAAAAGGGGAATTTATGGAGAAGGTGATGGAAAAGTGTCGTGTGGATGGGGAACATGAGGATCGCAACGAGCATATGATATTTGTTCTTAATTTTAAGAAACTTAAATCCCTTCATCCTAAAATAAATGTCATTTTAATAGTATATTTATTCTTTCAATATACATCAATAATCGGTGTCCCCAGGATATTGGTTAATACTAAATAAGGAAATTATATGGATTTATTGTATTGAAATGGTGTAATCAATCCATAAAAAGTAAAAAAAAGTTTTCTTTTTTTTAGTAATAATTCATTTCTCGAGGCACCTATTAGCCAGACTCATATTTATATACGAAGTTTAATTATGTCTATTACTTCAAAGTCATTATACTTCAATTTATGTTTATTACATGAATTATTATTTAAGGTTAATTTTTTTTAGGAAATTTAAGGATAATTTTTTGAAATTGTTATATTTATAAGAAATTTTGTAATCTGTGTGAAATTTTTCTTTAAACTGACGTGAATCACCGTAATTCTTTTTCTTTTTTAATAATTTTAAAGTTTTTTTTCTTTTTTGCCTTTGGTCAAAATTATATGAAATGGAGACCATTTTTAAAAAAATATTAATTAATTGTTTGAATTTTTTTTTGAGCAGTGCTATATCTCTAGAAAAATAACATCACGATTTCTTCAAGAATAAAGAACAACCAATCACAATGCACTATTTGCCACAATTCAAGGAGGTGTTGCTGAAAAATAGAAAGTGAAGTTGCGAGCTGTATCTGAAAATTTTCGCTATGCTATGTGTCGCTGTAAATAGCACTTTCCTTTTTTTTATTCTCTTATGTATGCTAGTTAAAAACTCAGCCTCTACCAATAAAAAAAAACTCACATAATATTAATGCTTTTTTTTTCAAGGGTAATATTAATGCTTTTAAATGTTCTTCTTTGATCTTGGTAATCAGACCACTTAAGGGTCCGTTTGATGGTCAAGATATGATATAAAGCTGGATAGAGATAGGATATGATAAGATCATGATAAACATTAATCCTATCATGTGTTTGATGCGCACATGATAACAAATAGGATATCATTATAATTAAATGAAAAAATTGTTCTCATAATTAATTAAATATTGTAAAAATGGTATGTTATTAATTATAATAGAAAATACATCCTATCATTATTTTAAAAATGACAATATTTTAAAAATGGCAGAATATCAAGATAATAAATAAGACAAACAGACCCTAAAAGTACTTCATCTGATCTAAGTTTATATGTCGTTCTAACAAAATATGCTTATCCCATATTACTCGGCATTTTAACAAATTAAATATGTTTGTTCTAAATTACATGTCGTTTATTACTCTACTAATATTAATGAATAACATTTTTGTAAAGTGATTCATAGTTTCTTTTGTCAGCATAATATTAACTACATTTCTTAATTGATGAGAAACCTTCCAAAGTAACATAATTTGACAAGGATGAAATATTATTTTAGGGTGTGTTTGGATAGATGATTTAGGAGGGGAAGAGAGGGGAGGACTTACTTTTCTTTTTTAATTTACGGACATTATAGAACGAGTTTTAGAAAATTGAATTAACAACAAGATAAATGATCGTAAAATACTTCAAAAACACTTATCTTATTTTGAAAAAACATTTTACATTGTTCGTAATTTAAAAAATAAAAGTGAACCCTCACATCCATTCCCCTCCTAAATCCTCAATCCAAACACACCCAATGTCCCTCGGCTCACCGATAAAAATGATGGAAGGTAGTACCAAGAAAGTCATACACTGTCAAGACTCATAGAATAATCACTCAATCAATTATTTCGATACCAAAGTTAATTACTACAACCACTGATCAGAACATACATAAAATTGTAATCTGGTGCTGATCAATGAAGACCACTCACTGTGGAGTGTTGGTGGACAAATATTACACAGTCCTATCTTTAGTACTAGTGATTAGTGTTCTCAGTCATATTGCCAATTTTCCATGCCTTGGATACAATATAGTAAACCAAAATTCATATTACATCTAATCTAATACTGCATACACTAATGCATGTATTACGCACTTAACACATTCAATTGATGTGCCAGCTGCCTTGGAACTCTATAATGCAAATATAAAATTGCGTACAATTATTAACATTATCAATTGATAATAATAATTGTACCATACAGTGGCACTTGAGTGATTTACAATTGAAACAAGGGCATAATAGAAATGATCCAACTATAAAACAAGTGTCACACAAGTTTGAGCAACGAAACAAAATCTTCCACTGTGCTTTCTATTACTCACCTGTCTTCTTCTAATCTTATTTTTCTCAAGTAACAAAGTAGTATTCAAGAGTTACATCATAGTGTTTTTGGTCTATTAAGGTTCAAATGGGTATAACAGAAGCATTTTCCAAATTTGTAGTTGAATTTTTACAGGCATTCAAAAACTCACCAAGAAACTCAATGCCTCATCATGATCACCTTGATCAAAATCATCAACAGAACATGCTCAAGCTCGACGAAAGGATGATTCGAGCTCTTGTTACTGTCTTCGGAATGGAAACAAATGGAAGAATCAAGAAGGAAAATGCTAGGCAAGTGGTGGAGAAGCTTGGTTTGATCTATGGTTCTGATCAAAAGGAGAACAAAGTCTTCCAAGATGACGATGAAGAAGAAGTGGTTGTTGAAGAGGTGCTTGGTGAATTGGAAGATATGTCAAAGAGAAGTGAGTTATTGCTTGAAGCTTTCAAAATATTTGATGAGGATGGTGATGGATATATAGATGCAATGGAGTTGAAGAGAGTGCTTGATTGCTTGGGTTTGGATAAAGGTTGGGATATGAATACAATTGAAAGGATGGTTAAGGTTGTTGATTTGAACTTTGATGGAAAAGTTGATTTTAGTGAGTTTGAATTGATGATGGGATAGTACTTTACCAGTTTGATCATTCCTTGATTTTAGGGTAATGTAATAATAATTATTGATCCTTCAACTGTAAACTATTAAATTAAGTTAAATTAAATTGGTTTGATTTATCCCAGTATAATTCTATATGAAGCTTCTTTTTTTTTTTGCATCATCTGTTTACATCAATCTTGATTGCAATATCGCAGACAAATCCTATTTAGTATATATGTTATGCATGATTTTGTGGTTTTAACAATCTGGTTTCAAGGAAAAAGTCGTAGTAACCTAGAGTGGTCGGTAAGTAAAATATGATCAATAATTATTTTAGTTAAGAATCAAATTGAGCACCCCATTGATTTGATCTTATGAAACTTGTTAATCACTTAAGTTCAATCATTTGATTTGTGTCATGTATTCTTTCTACCTTCTATGATTCACTCATTTATTTAGTTCTGTTTTACTATATAACACATACCATAGTTGAGTTTTCTGGTCATATTTGTTTCTGCATTTGTTAATTAGTTTGGCACAAAAAGCAGTAACATATGAACATTTATTCATTGACCTGGAAGCTTAAATGTGCAGAAAATTTAAGCATGCTGTCTTTAAGATTATCATATAGCAACCAAAGGCTATCTATACACATCATTCTCGTGTGTATCTTTAGCAATCAGTGCATGTCAATGAAATCATTTTCTTTTATTTTAGAAATTACATCGTTTTTAATTTGACATGAATAGCATCATAGCTTTGTTTTCAAAATTTAGCATCATTTACTCGAAAATATAAAACAATAAGATAATTAAGGTTTTGTAACAAGGATAAGATCTGAGCAAATTTGGTGAAAATTTGCCTGATGATTCCTGCCAGGTGTTTGGCACATGAATTCAGTGAATGGGTGCAACTGGGCCTAAAACAGTATTAATTAATAATAATTGTAATTAAACATAGATGAAGAACAGACATTACAGAGTAGCATTCATCATAGTATTGCTGTTATCAACTCTAATTTTAAAAGGGAAATATTAGCCACACATAATCTTTCATGGCACTGTATTGAATGGCATAACAAAGTGAGAGGTTAATTTTCTCACAGTGCATTACTATGAGAAATACACCGAGTAATCAACAAGTCCTTTTTATACAAAACGTTCAACATAAGCACACACTATATTGATGAGCATAATAATAAAAGAGGAACCTAAGTAATATAATAACTTAATCTACTAATGAAATACACAAGATACGACATAATATAAAATTTGATGTAGTGATCAAGTGAAACCCTTAAGGCCAAATAGTTACACAACTCATAGCATTGCTTAGGACCCCATTGTTGACGACATCATTGTAAGGCATGTCCAAGTTTCCAAACCCATCAAGATTTGAATTGTGCACGCCAACTGCAACACCACCGTATGCGGCACTATTTCCCTGCTGGACATTGATGGTTGGCGAAACATGTGGCATGCGGCGAATATTAGTAGTCATGTTGAGTTGTGGTGGTGTGCTCATTTGACATTGATTATGAAGAAACTGATTGTTTAGTGATGTGGTGAAAGAGCTTCTAGTGACCATATCCTCGGCTAACTTCACCTATTATAATAGCATATGTAAATTAATTTCTTCAGTCATTGATATTTATTTTTGTATGCATAATTATAGAATAAGCTAACTGCATACCTTAGCTCTCAAAGCTTCTACATCTGATTTTAGCACTCGGTTATTTGTATCAGCCTCATGAAATTGTTGACTAGTATCCGTAAACTGTTTGTATAGTGTCGCATTTTCCAGTTTCAGTTTTTCAACCTGAGAGATCAAAGTTCAAATGGGAAGAAAGTGATTACTACTTATGCTGTTTAGCTGTCATATTATGCTTCAATTGAAATAGTAGGCTTCCTAGAATTTGCTCTCAGAATTAACTAACTTTCAAAACCCTTCATGAGATATCAAATTGTGTAACCTACAATTTCAGAAACTAAATTAATGACTTCCAAAACATTGATTAGTTACCTGAGACTCAAGTTCAGACAAATGCGCTTGTTTTCTCCACCTTGACCTCCTGGCTGACTCACAATTAGAAACCTTCCTGAAACCATGTCATGATTCATTATATCATCATTTGAAAACCACATATATAATAAGAAGTGTTGTATTTAAAGTGCTTTAATTTGACAGAAATACCTTCTAAGGCGTTTCATATCAAGTGGATTTGTAATTTGTTCACAAGGACCTGATTCATTATCCTCATCGGATGGATCAGATGAACCACTTGATGTCCCTTTGATGTTATTCTCTCTGCCGTTTGGTTTATTAGCTGAAACTGGGCTTCCAACTGCTCCATATGCAATTCAATCCAAAATGTCAAGCTACATATATGATGTTGAGATGTGTAGGAAATAATGACTAATTAATGAACCATACCAGTGCTATAAATAGATGACTGAGAATCAATAGTAGCAGTGATGGTGGAATGTTTGGGAGTAATGTTTTGGGAGTCTGTTAGTCCACCACAAGTTGAAAATGAACTCACAACATCCTGCTATTCAATCATGAAAAGGTTGCATAAGCTGAAACTTCACAACATTTTAATCATATTGTAAAATTAATTCTTCTTATGGGCTGTTGTTACATCAATCTTTCTCTGTTTTTATTCTTTTTACCCTTCACATGGATGTAACAAAGTATCACTTTATCAAATCACATAGGTCGACATACTTAAGAAAAAATAGAAAGAGGCAATAATGTGTATTTTTAAAATAATTTTTGCCTCTACATAAATGATGTGCTCAAATGTTTTTGACCAACCATATAGTATTTTTTTTTGTTGGTGCAACCATGTATATTTCGAAGGATGGTAGGTTCCATATACGTTTTTCAAGTTGAGTTCGATCAAGTTTAGACAGTTTGAAAAAAAAATGTTTAGATAGGCTTACAATCTATCTCTATATTGCTCAAATTTGTAGTAAAATAATACTGACAGCGTGTTTTTGGTAAACCTCCTGCATTATGGGGGACCAATTGAGAAATTGTCTCAAATTTATGAAAATATAAATCCTCTTCATTTCTTAAAAAAATAAAAGTTTTGTTATTAATACTTTGAGCGTATAAAAATTCAACTAGTACAAAATAAATCTATTTTTACATCTGTAAAAAAAAGGTCTATTTTTACACAAAAACTTTAGTAATAGAGCTCTCAATTTCATTTGATAGATGGAGAAGATTCTTACTCAAGTTTTTGAGGTTTTGGCCTATACATTTATATTAACTTTGATACCCTACTAGTAGTTTAGTTTTATTTTTTTCGCCTAATATTAAAGTACTCGACGAGATTAATAGTTTTACACTGTCAATCAATTATGTGTAATCGTTGGATTATTAAAAATATTTAACTTTAATTATAACTTCTTATAAAGTCACATGTATAATATATATATATTTGGTGGTAAAAGAAGAGATATATTAACAATATGTCAAAATCAAACTCTTTTTCCTAACGAGATTAATTATACTAATAACAAAATATGATGAAGATAGTTCTAACAAAAATATGATAAACCTAGTAAATAATAAGACAATAAATTGTTGGTTATATCTTATAAGTGTACTTCTATCTACATAACAATAACTAGGACCCGTTCCTAAAAATAAAAAAAATAAAAAAAAATAGGACCCGTTTACTTTTAAAATAAACTACGACCGGTTTACGTTTGAAGTGCATTTCTTATTTCATTTGATAAAATTTATGTTTATTATAAGTTGAAGATGAAAGATTTTAATTTTTTTTTATTAAATTGATGATGAAAGATTTGCGTAGCTAATAATTGTGATAAGAATGCGTTTTCAAAAAAATAATAAGATCAATGTTTTGACATTTTCAAAATTTCTTAAAATGCGATCTAGGCAAACTTATAAAGTACTATTTGACAAAATTTTACACATACCTTTTTATTTTGAAATTTAACCCTCCCTTCTCCCCCTCTCTCCCTACCTCACTCACACTCCCTCCTCTTTATCTCTCCACCTCATAACAATTGTTATATTCTATGTAAAATATGTTAATTTTTTTTTTTAGGAAATTTAAAGTATCTTATATTATATAACTATTCTCTTGTGGATCATTTTTATTGGTCTCACATCATGGTTGACAAAATTACACACAATTTTTCAAATGTAACTAGGTTCACAATGTTCTAAGTTCTAAAACTTATAAATTGATTGGTATCTCTTCTGCACTAACCAGAGATATAAACGTTGATTAATATTATAGTTCTTTGCCAATAAATTCATTTGAAGAGTCACATGCAAGTTCAGTCGGGTGTAGTTTATATAATATTTGTACGACTATATCTTGGAAAATGATTTACTAACTTAAATATTTCACAAAATATACATTTTATTTTTAATACGAGCTTGAAATTAGTACTGGTCTTGTTTTATAATTCTAAGTTCCACCAATCTACCGGCTCCGTGAATGCAAAGAATATTAATCTTGTGTAGGATTCGATTCCCACCACTAATAATCTTTATTAAGAAATGACGACAAGATTCTAGGTGCTGGAAGTGTACTATGAATTGAAGGCATTGGGTCCAACTCCAAAAGAGAGCAAGACAGCAAAAAATACATTAAAAAAAGGCCAACACCTCAAATTGTCATGCGTTCACACTTGTTATCACTCACACTCACACCCAACGCAAGCAAATAAAAAGCAGTCTACACATCACCAAGTCTTTTGCTCACAAAAATTCTTCATAAGGAAGCAACCTACTTTAGGTCTTCATTCAACATGAGGACCTTTTTCACTTCTCTCTCTTCTCAACTTTGATCCCATAACATACTAAGCAAAATTTCCAATACCTCCCTTTCTCTCTTTATCTCTTCATCCCAAATTATTAGTAAAAACTGATGTATGTGACAGATTTTTGCTTATAAATCATTTTATTATTCAACTAAACAATTAATTAATCGTCACTTTTTATTTTATTTTATTTTAAGACATAGTTCTTGTTATTTCCGGTTAAGTAAGCGTTGAGCGATCCTCACACAAACTGCATGGTAGGATTCCACGTCATCAGACGTGGCAAAACATTAATTTCAGTTTCAGAATTAATAAACAAAAATTGATCGATCACTGAGAAAGAGAGAAGAGTTTACCGGTAGTAGAGTTTGGAAAGCGGCGGAGCAAACTCCGGTCATGAATGCCTCCGTATCGGCAAGACTTGGATACCGAAACTCGTAATCGAGATTCAAAAACTCATCAAGATCTGATTCCGTTGTTGCCATCGCTCGCCGGAGAAGAGAGAAAACTTAAACAGTGGTGAGAATAGAGAAAATGGGAAAAGGGAGTGAGGTTAGGAGCTTCAAGGGTATAAATAGAATTTTAGAATGTGTTTATGCACACGTACGTGCAATTATTAATTATTATTTTAGGGAAAATTAAATTAAATTGGGCGGCACATGACGTTAAAATATGTCAGAAGAAATTTTGTTACCGATTTAAATTACGAAAGTATCCTACCACTAATTATGATGTCATTGGGTTTTACTGCAAAGCAATATGGACCGTTTATCACCGAATCTGTGAAATGAGATTCTCTTGTCAACTGACACATCCTAAAGTTTATTTATATTTCAAACTCCTAAAAAAAATCCTATTTAATTTTATTATTTATCATTTCTTAAAATAAATAGATTGAATATTTTCTTTGTAGAAAAATACTCTATAAAATACAATCACTTCATACTTTACAAGTGGAAAATCGAAGGGCTGATTGACTTACTAATTACAATTTATTTTTTAATTTTATACTCCTTCTATTCCGAATTAATTGAGTCATTTGCTCATTTCATGCATATTAAAAATAGTTTTAAGTGCTCTTGTTAAGCATTGGTACATTCTCCATTACCATAAATGCAAAGTGGATTGAATTGGGAGTGATGAAAGTAATATTAATTATAGTTATAAAGAGAAAATAATTATTAATAGTGTATTGAAAGTGAAATGACTCAGTTATTTTAGGACATTTTTTTTGCAAATGACTCAGTTATTATGGAACAGGGGGAGTAGTTGTTATGTAGTAGAGTCTCCTACCAATGATCTCCATAATTTGTTTTCGACGTTTGCATATCTAGGACTGTTCAACTTACCACTTAGTTTTGTTTTCTCTTTGAACTTAGGCTCTCTTTTGTAAATAAAAATCAATCTCAAACATTAATTTAACAATGCAAAGAAGACAAAAATATAAAAAGAGCAAATAATCAAGCTAGTATAAAACACAATCAAGCTACAACTGTATTAGAGTCCTACTACACTCTAATATGCAAAATAAATTTTTTAATTGAGAAAACAAAAATGAAAGGGAGAAATGAATCGAAAATACTTCGGATATTTCAAAACCAAGTACTCAAAAGGACACGTCCCAAGAGTCACACATCCATTATATAAACACTAGTATATTGTGTGTAGTCTCTCTTGATTATTGTTATTATTATTATTATATTCAAAAACACACGTAGTGTTTCAGCATAAGTCTCCTCAAAATTCTAGCGTGCGTGAGGAATAAGCACTTATTTTTCTCCTTTATGCGACATCAACAATTTCAATTTCATTGATCACATTCACAACAAGTCTACTTGGTAGAAAAGCAGAATGACACCTTGATAGTTGAGATTACCCACCACAAAACCTGTTTTGATACTAGTATCTTGTATAAGCAGCCAATAATTTAAAAACAAAATCACAATATGAAATGGCAAGATAGTAGTGATCAGCTTCAATTCAACTCGACGTCAGCGTAAAAATCATTTACAATGAAATTACGCACGCACTAAACTGATATCCAATTGCCCCATGGATCGATTAATGCTACAACACTACTCAATCTAGATGTTGGTATAGTTTAATCACCACTAATTCATTTTATTTTATTAAAGCAATGATGACAACTTTGTTTCTATTTCTGAAATTATCGATTGCTTATTCTAGCTATGAATTTGACTATCAATATTTAATATGTCCAGTGGTGATCGAGATTCATTCTCTAAAAAATTCCAAAATAAAATCACCAATTCAAGTTTATAAGTGCTCCTACTCTTTCTTGTAAAATAAAAACAACTCTTTTCCAATATATATTGGCTAGAAAATGAGAAATTTTAATTGTATATCATGCCTGTCGATATGAGTTTACATGCATGCATCCATCACCACTTGTGTAGTTTGTCACATTCCCTTTTTTTAAAGGAAAGTTTGTCACATTCCTTTGTTATTTTTATTTAACATGACTATAGTCTTATATTTAAGATTGATTACATATGTCGACAAGCATGATATATAATTTAATTTAATTCATAATATAAAACTTATTGCTTAAGTTAAGGCTGCACGGAGAGGTCAAATATACTATAATTGATTGAAACTGTTGCGAAATTTCAATCCGTACGTAAATAATAGTATATAGTAGAATACAACTCAAAAAAGTAACCACGCGATCTCATAACTTTCGTTCTTTGTTTTCTTCTGTGAAATAAAGCACGTCGATTCATAAACGAAGCATTTGGTGCCATTTGCAAAGTATAAAAAGGTTACTTAAATAAAAGCATGTTTACTATAGTTGGTAGTCACAATCTCAATCATGCAAAACCTCACATTCTTGACTACAAATCAAAGAGAGATGAACCAAGACACAATAGGCAGGTGTTTGTACAATTAATTAAGATATATTGCAACCAACCAATTAGATGCGGTCCAAATTCCATGCCCAACAAGACCTTAGGAATTAACTTTTACTTTTAGTAAAGCATGAAAGGCATATTTCATGTGTCTTGATACGACTTACCAATTCTCTCAAGTTTTCTTTCTCTCATGTGTTATCAATCTCACCATTAAATAAAAAAATGTGAGATGAGTTTTTAATATAGAAGTGAGAGTAATAAAAAAATGATGAGATTGATAACAAATGAGAGAAAAAAAGTTGAGAGAATCCATTTCCACTTACCCATAATCTGCAACAACGAGATTTTAAGTGTATGTTAACCAAGAAAATATTATTATTTTTTGAATAAATTGTTTTAGCAGTTATTTGAACATTATTCTCCTTATATTTTTACTCCAAAATCATTAATAACCATTCGCATCCAGAGTTATTCAAAAGCTCATTTTATTTAGAAATCAATGCAAAACAGTTTAATAAAACTTGAGACATATATGGTAGATTTCAATTTTTCACAGTTTCCATTTCGATAAAGCGTTTCTAAGATGCAGCAGTAGCATGGATACTTTAATTTAGTAAAATTATTTATATATGATTAATGAATGTATTGGGAAATAATTAATAAAATATCATACTGCAAAAGCAGGAGAGGGTTCAAAGTTATAGAGATTAGAGATATCATATTAGAGCATTAGAAATATGTAAGACAAACTTATTTAATAAAAATTTAGTGTGGTATTAAGCTCTAAGATCAAAGAAAATAGACCCCTAAAACCTTACATATACAATTTTTTAAATATGAAAAGGATCACCATTGTGGACTGAAGGTTGGACAAGAAGAGAAGAAGTAGGGAAGGTGGTATCTGCAAATATTGAGGAGGTGTTTTGAGCAATTAAAAGTGGGTTACTTAAGGGGGAAGTTGTTTTGTTTTTTTTTGGTTTGGTTTTGGTTTTCTTAAAGTAATGGAGTTTGATTTGGACAAGCACCGATCCAAAGCAAAAAGTTGGCACCATATGTACTGTGTACATGCTTTATGGGGTGTGTTAAGAAAGCAGGTTAACCCTCGCTTTCTCTCAAATAATTTGAAGGTAACTATAGCTACGTTTACATTATTTGTTTATTAATTGCTAACTTCACTTTTTCCCTCATATCATCACGCAATACCTAACTTTGTACAATAGATAAATCACACCAGCTTGAAAAAATTCAAATATATATGCGAGATTTTGTCTTGTGATGTATTTGATGGGGACAAATCAGGGGGTGATGTATGTGGGAAACAAACAAGGTTTCTTAATTTTCATGAGCTAATACTATATATAAACTTCTAAATTTAAATAAAAAATAAGTTTTTTTTATCAATAAAAAACAACCATAGATAAACTGATGAGCTTAACATGAAAGATTGAGAGTAATTAAAGGCTAAAGGCCGATTTTATATCCGAACAGTTTATTTAATCTACACACTCACTATACAAAAGGAAAATCAACTTTTCGCATATATTTTTTTTATCTTCAATTTTACGATTTATTTAAACTATTGTATTTATAATTTTTTCCTTTTTACCTAATGAAATAATTGATTTTTTTTTTTTATACTTAAGGGTATAGTAAATTTTGGTAAATATTCGGATAAAAGAAGAGTTAAAAAATGAGAGACCGAGAAAAGCATACAAATTAATATGTTAGTGTCTGTCTCCACCCTGATTTACTTAAATAATGGGGTTTTAAAGATGAAAAATGCTATTTATAGTGAGAGATAGCATAACGCAAATTTCTAGATACAGTTGGCAAGTGTTTATTGCATGGTGTATTGGTTCACTTCCTATTTTTCAGCCACACCTCCTTGAATTGTGGCAGATAGTGCATTGTGATTGCCTGCTCTTTATTCTTGAAGAGATCATGATATTATTTTTTTAGAGATAGCTGCTTTGTAAAGATATATCAACCACAACTCACTTAAACCTTTATAATAATTTAACAAATTAATCTCTATGAACATAACTTAGTTGGCAGATACATTACATTATACAGTAACCGAGGTTCGAACCTCAAATTTCTCACTTACTCATCTTAAAAGGTGAATTTCTAGTTAAAAAAATAACAAATTTTAATGAGGGAGAAAGAATAAAAGAAAAAAGAGAGGGAGAATATCGTCATTTAGTAAACAAGAAAAAATGATTAAATAGAATAGATGTGTTATTTAAACATCAAAATAATGACATCGTATATGTATATCTCTATATCTCTCTTACTTTTTATCTTTTACATCTTACACACGTTTTATAAAAAAAAACATAAAACCCAAATAATATGATGTCAATATCATTTCTCTTAATAGAAAGATAATTAGTGTTGTGATAACATTCAAGCTTGCATATATTATGCAATATCTCTACTAACTGAAATGAGCTCACAAGGATCCTCAAACTCTTTTTCTATTCCTAGATTAAGATAAAGAAACAAAGGAATTTTTTATTTGTACAATTTTCAACACACTTTCTTTTATTGATTAAAACTCATATAT
>Ga0228710_1000380_pt1 | contig 53415 bp, 23 predicted proteins | sample MedpolnodulmetaG_FD_177995 | JGI IMG/M metagenome (GOLD analysis project Ga0228710, IMG submission 177995) | Root nodule microbial communities from Medicago polymorpha collected in Santa Monica, California, United States - pink nodules | ecosystem: Host-associated > Plants > Roots > Nodule... | reverse complement strand
GTTACATTTGAAAGTCACAAATATCTATACTTATAATCTAATCTATATCAAAAAATTTACATAAAATATCGTTTGTAATTTACATGCAAAATTTCTATAAAACTTCGTTGATAATCTACACGCGTTAAAGAAATAAAATGAGCGGAAAGACGGACACACCTGATAGTGTCCGTCTTTTCGTTAGTATAAATATAAAAAATATAATGATGTAATATTATTGCTTTCATATGACAAATTGCGCATCTTTTTTACTTTTAATCGGATTAGATTAAATGGAATTTTTAATCTAGTAAAATGAAAAACCTAAAAAAAGCTTAACTTTTTAAATATTTCACTTCAACAATGCCCAAAAATATGAATTTTGTAAATTCCTTCAAAAGGAAAAATAAATTTTGTAAATATTAGCATTTGGACTAATATGTTTCCATATTTTTAGATAAAAGTTGCATTTTTTTTCAAAGACTAAACTGACTTTTTTTTTTATCAAAGATCAAAATAGTACAACATTTTATATAATATAATATTTAAAAAAGTAGATAAAACATTTACACATTTTATGTTTGGCTAATACAATCTATATAAGATATTCATTTGTTTAATTGTTTTTAAATTTTAAGCTAATTACTCATCAAATAAGATAATATTCTTATTCTGATAGGGTTTCATAAAAAAAAACACCAAATTTAGTCACACAAGATAACACTTGCAATGTTTGAAATAATAAACAACCAAGAAAAATTGTATATACATGTAAATTTTAACTACCTACTATCTTGCTATGGTGGATTCTACTTGATGAGTGGTCATCTTGACATGATAAGGGTTATAAACTAAAATTCAAATGGTGTCGGTCTTATCTACTTGAATTGTTATCTGCAAAATAACGAATACACAAAGTTTCGATAATAATAGAAAATACCTATTGTGATTTTCAAAGTATGGGGCTTTATTGGATCAGCTTCTATTGCATTTAAACGATCTTTAGGAGAATTAATAGTATCTTTCCTAAGATTTGGTCAAAAAAAATAAGTGTTTATTAGTTTGTTAATAAACACTGTTTATTTTATTGATTTCAATTAATAAATAATAATTTAAGTTTTCTGTTTCATCAGTTTCTAATGAATTGTATTGTGAGTTTATTACTTTTTGGTAAAAAATATGTATTTATTATTTTGGAACTAAACAACGGATTTTACCTAAAAAAACACCATACACACTTGATTTTGTCAACGTATTGTGAAAAATTATCTTTATTTTGTCATGGCAAACTTGATTTTGTTTTATTGTATGTCTTCATTTCATCCATTTATTTTATTGCTTGGTCAACTATCGATGGGTAGGGTACTATATAGTACTCTTACCCGTATCCGTAATTGAAAAAATGCATAAATCGTGCAATTAAATCAATTGAAAAAATGCAATTAATTGAAAAAATGGTCCTACTTGAAGTCATATTATAACACCCTAAACCTCAAATGCAATAAATCATGCAATTAAATCAATTATTCAAAAGTGTTTAGATCTTACATCTTCAATTATCTCAAAACATATATAACTATGTTTTCAAAAACTTGCAGCGGAAAATCATAATACAAGATATCTCAACAACATATAACAAATTTCCACAACCATGTCTCAGGTTTCATAATACATCATCAATAATATCTCAAATCTCAAACATAAACAGACAATAAGTCTCATCAAACAACATAAGTACATAGTATAAAATGCAAAAGTCACAACATCCTAATCAGAGCCCTATCTAGACTCCAAGCAAAACTAAAGAGCTAGCTAGGCTTACCACGATCATGACACTTTCCCTTCCGGTCATTCAGCACTTGTTCACCAAGGTAGCAAAATCCCTAATTTCATGAAACCCCACATACTAATAAATCTCCGGATCTAGGCTTACCACTTATTCAAAATTTTGTTTTTAGTTCCTACAAAAAAAAATCACATTTTTTAGTCCCTGTCAAAAATTTCCATCAACATTTTTAGTCCCTAAAATGCTTAAGGAAAATGTTACAGGGACTAAAAAGTGTGATTTTATTTTGTAAGGACTAAAAACAAAACTATGAATATTTATAGGGACTAAAAACTTAATTAACCCTTTAATAAATGAATAATTGAAAATTAATTATTGAATCAAAGATAAAATTGATAGATGAGAATCCAATTAGAGTTAATGTTGTTAGCAAGAGAAGAGGAAAGACAGAAGAAGACTAAGTCCAAAGACTTCCGTCATCAGGTGTGTGGTTTGTTGGAAGGTAATGGGGAATCTTGGCCTTGGTTTGCCTCTTCGTGGTTGAATGACATTACTTCTTTGGAGGTCTTGGTGAGAGTTAATTGGTTTAATAGAGAGGTATCGAAATGGATTGGCAATGGGTTGAATACCAAATTTTGGCATGATCCTTGGGCCGGAATTGATTCACTTCGAGTCATTTTTCCGAAGTTGTTCTCTCTTTCTAACCAAAAGGAGGCGAAGGTGGGGGAATTGTGGGAGTTGATCGATGGTGTTCAAGCATGGTCCCTTGAGTGGCGTAGAAATCTTTTGGTGTGGGAAAATATAATTTTAGAGGATTTTTTTCAGAGTCTTGAAGGATAGGGGGCCAACGGAGGGGAACGATGTGTGGTGGTGGAATGTAGAGGATAGAGGTGGTTTTTTGGTAAAGTTGGCATATAACTTGGTAAAGTCCGAATCCATCAATGGTTGCAGCTTTCCCTTGGAAACTTCTTCATGATCATATTCCGACCAAAATCAATTTAGCAAGGAGAAATGTTTTACCGACGGGGTGAGTCCTTAATTTTCTCTCTTTGTGGTAGTGGTGAGGAAACCTCCTTTCCTATCTTCTTGCATTGTGAAGTGATGCTTAGCGTGTGGGAAAAGGTGTTCTGGTGGTTAAGTTTTAACTTCTTAATTCCACATAATCTTTTTGTGCATTTTGAATGTTGGAATGCAGAGGTTCGGAATAAGAAGTTGTGTAAAGGTTATTGGTTAATTTGGCGTGCATCTATATGGGTGATACGGAAGACTAGATATGATAGAATCTTCAAGGATATTAGCAAGGGCGTGGAGGATATCGTTGATGATATTAAGTTTTTGTCTTGGCAATGGAGCTTGAATAGGTTGAAGATTCCAACTTGCCTCTTCTATGAGTGGATTTGGAATCCAAGGGACTGTCTTTTAAGATAGTTAGTTACTTGTTTTTTTTCGTGTGTTCAGGGTTTTTTGGGAGCTTTTGTTTGTTGGTTTTGGATGGCCGCACATTTACGGTGCCCTTTGTAGTTTGCCTCTTTTCGCTTAGTCGTTCCTCTTGTGAGGTGTAGCTTTAATAATGTGATGTTAATAAAAAAAAAAAAAATCACAATGTTTAGACTTTGAGCCTTTGGTGCAAAAAAATTGAACAAAGTAGTGGAATTATTGCTGGTACATTTGAAGCATTAAATATGTCTCGGCACTGGTATTAATTTGAGAAAATGGAAGTGATCGAACGTTATATATCTACTAATGTAGTGTCAATGTTCAACACCGACACATGTCAGAAATCAAACACACCTTCAATCTAAAAATGTCAGTACTACATATATTCTAACCATTTAAATCCTATCAAAAACTCTAAGAAACATAATTAGAATGGTACAAACACTTTTACAACTATACCTAACTACATTTACAATAATGATTAACATCTTGATAGTGTTTTTACTAATAAATCCCTGATTTCTTTCTATGCACCTATGATGTTAAACCTTAATCTGATTTTTGATCTGCATCTGATGTAGCTTGAACTTGAGCTGCATATTGTAAGTTCCATAGAACATCTTCAAAAGAAGGACGAGATGAAGAGTCTTGAGCTATACATTTGGTTGTTATAGATATTGCAATTGATAATGATTCTTGAGAGCAAGTTGTCAACACTATTGGATCCACAATCTTTCTTCTTCCATCTTGACTTCCAAATGATGCCTATGGTTCACAACAACATGTTTTCAAGCCATTAATAAGAACAATCAAAATGAATAAGAATGAAGAAAAAAATGACACTGAAAAATCATCATCACATTTCATATTGTAAGTATATTATTCTGCAAGTTTTTACTAACCTTTTCATTAATGAAAAATGTTTCACCTTTGTCACGTGTAATGGGTCCAACAAGTGATTCCAACAATATGAATCCAAAATTGTAAACATCATTATCCATCTTTGTCTTTTGACTGCAAGAAGAAAAAAAATAATTAATTTGTTAAGGACACACAAATTCATTGAAGCAGAAAAATGGTCTTCAAACCATAGTAAAGGGTGAAAATTGAATTAGTAAAGACTAAACTAAGCATTGAAAACCAAGCATGGTTGTGTTGGTGATGCTGTGTGATGTTTTGTTGCTGTCAATAACAACGAAAGTCATAGAGAGATATGTAGCACCAACACTTCAGATAGAAGGTGTGTCCGGTGTCTAACACTATTGAAAGCGTGTTTGGTGTCTGACACGTGTCAGTGTTCAATACCACCATGACACTGACATATGTGGTCACATTCATTCACTTTCTTTTCATTAAACTATTATCAGTTGTCTGCATATTAGTGTCAGTGTCATGTCCGGCGTTTGTGTCTTTGCTTCATAGGTAGAGATTGAAGGCATGAAGGATTAAAAAGGAAAATGTAACTGAATTGTAAAAATTCAATCCCAAAAGTTATTATAGTATCATACCATGATTTTGATTTCTTCTCACTCTTTGTCTGTATACAAACATAGAAAGAAACAGTCACTAAATGATCAAAATCATATTAGATCATGATAAAACAGCTACATTGGATTGATTGAGCATACCTCAAACTTTTCGATATCTTCTTTGATGATGGACATACCATAGTCACTTAGTTTTGGAATGCAGTGTTCATCAAGTAAGATATTCTTTGTCTTTAGTTGGTTGCTAAAACATCCTGGTATAACACCAGTATGTAAGAAATGCACTGCCTTTGCAACTCCAATCAAAATTGCTAGTCTCTCAGGCCACTTAAGTGCTTTTTGTGCAGAATATTCTGCATTTTTTTTATGAAGCAAGATTAGAAAATCGTAGCCTTTAATAAGACAGCTATGATGTACAGAAAGAATCATAGAAAACAGTCATTTTGGTTTGTGAACGTATACGGCGCTATAGCAAGAGTACCAAAATTACAAAGATTCTTTGAATTTTCCCTCGTTAGTTAGTTTGGTCCTCAAATGGATTTTTCTTTAGTTAGTTTGGTCATCGAATGTGTCTTCGGTTAGTCAGTTTGGTTTATCAGATTACTAAAGAAGATACACAAAAGGATGTTTTAGTAATTTTGATACATTCAGAGATTATAGTGACACCGTGTCATACATTTAGAGAACAAATGATGTTTACTCAATATTATGCATACTATAATGCCATACTAACCTGATAGATGAGTATGATAATCACCATTCGGCACATATTCATACATAAGATGAAGTTTTTGGGTGCTTGAATCATCTTGTTCACCATCATCAATACAATAACCCAAAAGACTAACCAAATTTGGATGTTGAAGCTTTGACAGGTAATCCAACTTAGCTTTAAGATTTTGAATTGAGCATTTCTTTGACAGAACCATAGATCTTGTCACCACATAAGTTCCATTCTCTAGTTTACCTTTATACAGCTGAAATGTTGCAGAAGAGTTAAAAAATCAAAGTTACAAGGTTTCAAGTTACTCCGAGAGTAACTCTGAGCTTAGTTACTCTGTTTAATAATTCATTCTAAATGCAATTGATCAAACAACATTTTGAGTGGTTAATAGGTACCTTTCCTATGGAGCCATCACCAATACAAGTTGACAGATTGAAGTTTTTGGTGGCTTCCTTCAAGTCTTGAATAGAAAATTGTCGACAGGTTGGAGTAGTTTGTGTCCCTAACTTCACTGCTTGAGAAATAAATCCTGAAAGAATAAACAATTAGGCATTAATTTATCAAAATTTGAAATCTGCTGCTAAACTAAAATAGTATGGTGGTTTTAAATATCATGGCCATAATGTCGAAATTTATGTGTCAATCACATTGCGGTCACAGTTACAATCTTGAATTGCGACATAAACGCAACCAAAGTTTATTGTGGTCCAAAACAATATCTGTGACCGCAATGTCAAGAATTTCTGTTTCTCTGTCGACACATTGTGCGACAACTGCGACCAGATTGTAGGCCATTTCTCGCAAAAATGACTGTGATATAATCGCAACCACAATTTAAAACCTACGACTTCAATACTTACTAGCATTTGCAAGAACTTCTGATGAAACACCGGTTGTGGATTTATCTTGAACAATTTTCGGCAACACATCCTTTCTAGTTTTCTTCATCAAATGACATTTTTTACATAACAAAACTCCAAACACCAAAACCACAAGAACAAATCCAACAATGATAGCAACTACTGCAACCACTTTCCATTCCTTCAATTTCACCCATCCAAAACCGGATGCCTTACAGTACGACCCTCTCTGCTGATTCTGAGAATCAACAGATAAACAATTTCTACCATATCTAACAACTCTACCATTAGAACTATTCACCAAACAAGATGGAAGTAAACCTCTTAACTTGTTGCTTGAAATATCAACATAACCAAGTTTTCCACCGCAACGAAGTTTATCAGAAAATTCTCCACTTAGTACATTGTTTGCTAGATTCAAATAACTTAAATTTGACAAAGAGAACAATGTTGAAGGTGGTGTGCCTTTCAGATGATTCGACGAAAGATCTAAATGTTGAAGATGATTCAATTCACCAAACTTCTTCGGTATCTCTCCGGAGAACGAGTTATTGCTAAACAAAACCGTGACCACGAATTTCGGCAGAACCGGTAGTTCAAATTCGAAACGATTTTCTCTCAAATCCAAAACATGTAAACCATTGAGAGTAGTGAGACTATGCAATTCACCAGAGAGTTCATTTTGTGACAAGGAAATAACTTTAAGTGTCTTGATTTTGCATAGTGAAATTGGAAATGAACCCTTTAAGTGATTTTTCTTCAAACTCAAGATACTTAAGTTAAACAAAGAATCAAACCAATTAGGTATAGTGGTGTTGAAATAATTTTCATCAAGGGTTAGTGATTGAAGCTTTACCATAGTTGAGATTTTTGGTGGAATGGTACCAAATAGGAAATTTGAGCTCAAATCAAAAACTTGAAGAAAAGTGAGAGATTGAATCTTATTAGGAAGTTTCCCCCAAATTCCTAAAGAAACCAAAGTAAGAACCTTTAGGGTTTTCAACTTTGTCAATGTGGTGAAAAATGAACCAATTGAGAAATTCATGGATAGTGTTTGATTTGGAATTGCAAATCCATTGAAACTTGATGGTTTCAAAGATTTTTCACCAAAAATTTTGAGCTCAGTTATTGAATTATCTTCACATTTAATGCTCAAATTTGAAGTTGAAGGAAGGTAACATAGGTCATTATTATAGTTTTCCATAATTTGTAATGAAGAAGGGAATTCTAAATAAGCTCTTAATTGTAACAAGGTTTGACTTTGATCTTGTTCTAACTCATGACTATTTGAAATGAACAAGAAAAACCATGAAAGAAACAAAAGATGAAAGTGAAAGTACCTCATTGAATTGCCAAATTGGAGCATTATGCACCAAATATGATTGAAGTAAGCATCAAATATTGGAAGTAGTTTTCAACTACCAAATTCAATAGAAAACAAAAACACCAAAAGAAATGTTTAGAAGTCAAAAAACTAATGCATACAGATCCTACCGCTCCGAGTTCTTCTATCAAACTTGAGAGATTAATCTCTGCAGTTGTGTGCAGATAATAGCTCATATACACCAAAAAATATATATCCTTCAAAGCTCAAAGATTTCCAAGGGTAACATACACTAGAAATTTCATAAGGAACTACCAAGAGAATTTTGTTCAAAAAGTTGAAACAATGTACTTGTCTTATTCTTAGATATACAAGAGAGAGAGAGAGAGAAAGAGATTTATAAAGATTGTTTATCTGAGTGGATATTTTTAAAGAAAGAAAATACAGAAACCAAGAAGAAGAAAAAAGGAATAAAAGATAGTGAAAGTGATAAAGAATGTAAATTTATAAAAAGGAGAATCAGAAAAAGAAAAATAAGGACAGACCCATAACAAGTTCTGCAAAAAATGATGTTTTTTAATGATTGTTTGAGTGAAGACAAGTGAGTTAGTTCAAAATGTTGTACTACCATGTAAAAGGACAAAGGCATTTATGTTTCAGTAATGTTTCAAGTGGTGATCTTGGTGCTGCCATTAATGTTCAGATCAGAACAAGGTATAGTGACCACAAATGGATAATAGTCTATCAATAAATATTACAGTTAGATTCATATCTTAAAATAGGAAAGAATCTGATTTATGTTTTGGAAAATGGACCCTGTTAAAACTTAGAAGTAACAAAAAATCACAAGCTGTGTCCTTTTCTTTTTATTAAAGTTTAAATGTAGTTTTGGTCTTTCTATTATATTTTGACCACACCATAATTTTGGTAGGTTGTGTTCCGGAAGCTCATAGGGTTAGACAGACTTCATGACTCAACGAGCACTAGAAGAGGTACTTACATATTACCTATCAAAAAGATCATAACTCTGACCTTGAGAGTTGAATCCATATCCTTGTGCGATATGAGTCAACTCCTTATCAACTGAGGCAACCTTCTTTAACGTTTTGTCTTTATTTTTTTGAGTGTTTAATCAAGAGTCAGCTTAGTAGCGTACATTTTACTCTCTTCACCTTAGTAGTGTTGTATGTTATATAAAAAACAAGGTCAATTGAACTTGTGTCTTTATTAGGGCACATGTTAAGGAACCAAAAATAAATTTTTTTTTTTTTAAATTTTGTACATTCAATTAATTAAAAGTAAAAAAATTAAATTTAAATGCATTAATTACAATCAAATATTTCTACTTTTGACTCATTAACTTGTGCCTTGATGGCATAAGTTAGTATTTTCTAAAAAATAATGGTGAACTTTTCCTGATAGTTTTAAAGGTATAGTTAGGGGGAAAATTAACACTCATTCTATCTCATAAATTAGTGTTGTATTAGATTTTCTTACACAAATTAACAATATTTATAAATGAAAAATGTATTGCTTCATTAAATTTTCCTTATTAACAATTGATATATTATTCATCATTATTATAGATAAAAAGTGGAGTATAATAATTTAGGCTCTCTTTAGCAATGTCGAATTTTGAGCTTATAGCTTCTAAACTCATAAAAGAAAAAACAAACTTGTCCCTAAATTTAAGAGTTCGATTAGTAGTAAGTAAAACTTATTCAAGAATTATTTCAGTTAATGATTTTTTTTTGTTACATTTCAGTTAATGATTGAATTTAGGTACTTAGCAATCATTAATCATAATTAAAACTATTCTTTTTTTGGTACAACTTAATTAAAACTATTTATAGATTTATATATTATAGCAAGGGTTGTTAACATCTTCTGTTGATCAAGTCAATGAGCATTGTTAGGACATTGATTATATATCATTCCAGCCCACAATTCATGTTAAAGGAATAACATCAGATGAGTTTTTGTCAAGAAAACACATTAAATAAGTTATTGTCAATCATATATGCTTTTGTATTTTATTGACTTACAACATTTGCAACAAATGGAGGATTCTCAACATATTATGTCGAGAACTATCAACATTAAGCAAATATGAATGGGATATAAGGATGATTTGGTGCTTGAGGTGAAATAGTTAAGGAACAAGGTGACGGGAAATTCAATGATTTGATTCTGAGTCACAACATTTTTCTATTAAGGTCATACTAACAAGTGTCCTAATGATATTTGTTAAGAAGTCTAATAACGGATCATTTCCCTACAAACAATACTAACATTGGTCGTTTTAAAAGAACATTAAACAAAAAATTACAATTGAATTTACGTGTAATTTGTCTATAGAGCCAAAATATTGAATCAACCGGAACCTTATAAGATGTCTAATTATCATTTTCTATATTAAAATAGTAGTCTTCACATAAGAATAAGGAACCCTTATTTCTTTTTAAATATGTATCTAGTTTTGTCTTAATCCTACGGTTCTTAGTGTAAGGGCGTAAATTCAGTAATTTAAAATTCGGTCATAAGTAAAATATAATAAAAAATTGTTCTAATCATAATTCAAACTTGTATGTTGAAATTCATTAACCATTTGAATTTAACCACTTATTTTCTTTAATTATATTTATAAGAGATATTTTGATCCATACAAATTGATGTATGTGATTCAAAATTTCTATCAGATACATCAACTTTTATTATAACTCGGATATCTTTTATAAATGAGACCGAAGAGATATTAAACAATGTATGGATAAAGTGAAGTGTCCATCAAATTTTGAGTCATAGATGACAGACCAATAATTTCATAATCATACTTTGAAAGCAAGAAAAAACATGATCCATCATATTTTACCAATCATATTGGGGAATCCAAGAAAAAGTAAGAAGACATGAACAAAAGAAGCAACGTTTGACCGTTAAAAGGGCAAGAGGAGATGGACAACCTGTCTTGTATGATAGTACCATGTGTTCCTCTTTCCAATTCCATTAAAATTTGGAATTTTCACTTTGTTTTTTCGTTAAGGGGACTTTGTTTTCTTTTTGTTTGTTCCTATTTTCTTTTTCTTCATGTTTTATCAACTCATTCTGTCTTATATTGAGTGGTTTATTAGTAAAAATATGTTCTAAAACGAATGGTTTTCAACTTTCAATGCAATATTTCTTAAAAAAAAAAACTTTCAATGCAATATTAGTTTTTTTTGTTGATATTAAGTGTATTTTTCTTATGCAATCAGGGGTGGGCGGTAGCCCAGGACACCAAAATTATTATTTTTACTTATTAATTAGTATTACATAGATATATTTCTTTTTAATTTGATTTGATTAATTCTATTGAAAATATATTTTTAAAGAACTTTGATTATAAAAGAATCTTGTGCAACAAAAAATGCAAGAAGAAAAATATTTGAATAATTAAAAGGACACAATTTTATTATTTTCCCCAAGGCAAAAAAATCTTAGAACTGGCGCTGAATGCAATATGATTGGTAAAATATGATGGATCAAAAGAGAGAATAAAAATAGTTTTTTGGAGTATTAGTTTATGGGTGGGGGTGGGGGGTGGGGATAAAGAGAGAATAAAAATACACGAAAATATGATAGAAATTTGTTCAAAAGTTATATAGTACAAATATTATTCTCCTTTGGTTTTCTTAATTGGTTATGCGAACATGCCAAAAGAATGCACGTTTAAGTAATAACTCAAAAATAAAAAGTTGTTTTCATAAAAACAATCTTTAAACTTTTAAATAATTCATTTGTAATAACTCAGCAATCAAAATATAGACAAATAGTCATTTTCTTCCTTAAATGTGTAACGAATAGTTTTAATAGTCCTTCAATGTATCAAAATTTAAATTTTTTTTTTATTGTACATTTTGTTAGTTAAAATAGTTTTTTTGTTGCTGATATTAACCTTTTTCATATATAACCGATATAACATAAATACTTATAAGGATGGATATGATAATAAGTAAGTATATTAAAAAACTGACAAGACAATATTAAAAATATATTTTAAGATAAAAGTCTATTGTAACTTAACATAGTGCATAATCAAAAACTATTTCAATTTTTTTTTAAACATTCAAAAATCAAAATGACTATTTATCTCATACACAATTACACATAATATGATTATTAACTATTTATAGTATACTCTTTGTCAAAGAGCATAATTTGGGTTGATGTATGACAAGAGAAAGAGAACTACGGCAGCATCAGTCATGAGTCAGATACATTATTTTCATTCATGAAAGTGATTTTCTACTTTCACTGAATCACATACATATAAAACAACTGCTACTACAATTGTATGTTTCTTGGGGAAACAACAGAACGTGCAAAAAGGAATGTGGCACTAGGATTTATATACAAATATCGATAAAAGAAAAATGGGCGTTGTTAATATGTGACACTGAACTATTTACATGTTACTTAAGTTAGGAAGAGGTTAATTAATTGCTATATACTTTTCTTTAATTTATGAGTTTTATAAAAAAAATTGTGACAGTATCATATATGTAAATATAAGAAAGAATGCAATTTCTCAGGGAAAAAAAAATACAACTGATTTTTGTGAGGAGAGTAATTTTTTATGGACACAATTATTTAATGCTAAGTTTTGAATCAAGGAAATGTTTAATGGTGTCAATTTCAGATTATTATTTTTTTAGTGCATTCATAATAAATATTTTTTGTAAGGACGAAATCTTCTACATTTACCAAGGTTTTTTCACCCAAGAAAATAAAATGCATATATGAAAGATGACGTGAGAACCAACTATTATAAGGTGACATTCATCAATAACATTTGAATTAATACAAATCAAAAGCATTCATTTTTCTTTTACTATTTATGTTTATATATAGGGGGCTTCTACGGTGCAGTTAGGAAACTGACTTTTCTGAAAAAGTTAATTTTAATTTTAATGTTTGATTCATTTTTAAATTGTTGATTACTGATTAATGATAAATAGTAATTCATCTAGTAATGCTTACAACATTTTGGACTTACAGGTACTATTTTATTGTTGGCATCTTTAACATGCAAACAGATTTGATGATATTATGTGATAGTCTTGAGTGTTACACTTTGTGGGGTGTTACACTTAAAACTAGGTAGGATAAAATTAGATTAAGTGTAGTTTTGTTAATCTGATGAATTGATGATATTATGGGGACTGAATTTTTGATGTCATTGTACAAACAGTGGGGTGTTACTCACTACAATTTTGATGTTATAGTGTTAACTTCATCAAAAAAGTCATTTTCACGACTTCACCATAGAATTTTCCTTATATACAGTGGAAGACAAATGAATGGTTTTACTTAATGTCAACTCAGATGTTAACCTCCTCTATCCATCTTTTGTGGATGGATAAGTAAAAAATTGCCCTATTATTAAAGTGTTTGGAACGCGGATGAGAATGCTTAAACCACATAGTAGAAATTATCAATTATCAATTGGAGCTTCAATGTAAATGTGCATTGAATTGCTTCCGAACGCCTAAACAAACACACAATATATATTTGGCAAATGAGTTGTGATCAAAATAACTAATCATATTCAAGAACTTTGTTAAGTTTAGCATCCCACTCTAAGCTATCCTACGTAGGACAGTAATGTGATCATTACAATTCTTTTTTTTTTTCAATTCTTTTGTCAAGTAATTTAGGAGTTAGAAATTTACCCGTTAAAGTGAACAAGTGGGAAATCGTGTGTTCGAACTTCAGTCTCTGTAAATCGCAATATTTTTAACAAGTGAACTATGCTCACAGGACAGTGATAATTTGCAATTTAAAAATTGAGACCTTAGATATTTTGTATGTTCCATGTTTATTTTACTTTGGAAACACATTCTAACGCATGTCTATTTTTAGAATAATTCATGAACATTTTTCAACTTTGTGGGTGAAAGTGAATCATGAACATGAAGTATCAAAACCAAACAATAAACACAATAGCAACGTAAAAGCATGAAGGGAAATGCTACTAACGCTTGCTCACACACTCTCACTTAAACACTCACTTAATGTATGGTACCACGTCACCTGTTTTTCAACTCTATATCTATTAACCGGCTCAACAGGTTTATATTTTAACAATGTTAATTTTTTATTTTTGACAATTTTTATTATTGCTACAAACCATCAAACATGGAATTGTAAAAAAAACATCATATGACAAACTGAAACGAAGAAGATATATAGAAGCTAGTTCCGACGTCGGTGATGTTCATTTGAAAAGATAAGAATGGTTGAAACAATTTTTGATTAAGGTGATCTAATCTACCTTACCGGAAAGGGGTCGGCAGACAAACATTTCTGATCAGCAATTGACTTTGGCACAAACTTTGAGATTTCGCGAGTTCGCTTGCAGTGATGATGGCGAAGGTTACCAAGCTGGAGGGTGTGGAGGGTGGAAAGGTAAGTGTGAAAGAAGGGGTGTACATGAAAATTGGAGTGTGTGGAGAGAGGAAGAAAGTTTGTGAAGTGGAAGAGGTGAATGAGACAGAACTGGTACTAGAAACAACGGTGATGAATGATGACCTTTGAGTTTTTTTTATTGTTGCCAACAATAAAAAAAAAAGAATTATTAAAAGACTTTCTCAACTTTAAAAGCAGAAAAAACAAGTAAAAGTTATAAAGTACAAGTAAAATACAAATTTGTGAAATATCATTTATGATGTATTAGCAAATCCTCTTTCTAAAAAATAAATAAATAAATTACATTTTTAAAGAATATTAACAAACCCTTATCATTTTTTTCTTGTTACAAAATAATTAATCAAAGCTAGCTAGCACTAATGCAATTTGTTTCTAAAAACAAAAAATAAAAGTGTTACAACCTTTATTTGGTTTTCCATGCAAGTTGCAACTATTTCATTTTATTAAATGCAAGTTTACCGGTTCTTATATTTTATGGATTTTTTTACATAGTATTCATTTGATGTTCTACAGTTTGAATCTGAATGTTATAATTTTACAAAAAATTGTTCCAACAAGATTAAATTTCTCAACAATCATGCGGTACTTCTTTCAACGATATCCTGACTTCTTAAAAAAAATTATATCGCTCAACTTCTAATGTAAATATTTGGTACGTCAATGTGATAGAGAATCATATAAACTTCTAAAGGGAAAACATAACAAACCCTTTATCATTTTTTCTTACAAAATAATTAAAACCAAAGAAGTAGTACATGGAACTTAGTGACAATAAGTGTTTACTGCCAGAGACCTAACTGATAGTAAGTATGTACAGTCAGGGGCCTAACAACAAGTCTCACGCGACCACATAACAACTTCATTGAGGAAGATGACTCGGTACTTGACGAAGAGCAATACTTTGTTGGAATGAGTTCAAGGATATTGATTTTTCGGTTCAAGGATATTGATTTTCGATTCAGGGACCAAAGTGACAATTTCTACTTTCACTGTAGTCCCTATGACACCTCATACTCCTTGTCAGCATAAAACCTTTATCACTTCATCAGTTAACAAAATTATTTAACGCGAGGGACAAAAGTGATAACAAAAATGCACATTTAGGGACTATGTTGTATTTAATCCTGAGGCAGGGATCTTTGTGACAACGAGGTGCAAAGTCAGGGACCAAAGTGCTGAATATTTGTTATGTTTTTCCTTTAGAGGTTTACTATGATTCTCTATCACATTGACGGACCAAATATTTGCATTACAAGTTGAGTGATATCATTTTTTTTAAGAAGTCAGAATATCGTTGAAAGAAGTACTGCATGATTGTTGAGAAATTTAATCTTGTTGGAACAATTTTTTATAAAATTATAACAATTCAAAGTGCCGAACATCAAATGAATACTACGTAAAAGAATCCATAAAATTTAAGAACTACTAAACTTGCAATTAATAAAATGAGATAGTTGCAACTTGCAAGGAAAACCAAATAAAGGTTGTAACACTTTTATTTTTTGTTTTTAGAAACAAATTGTGTTAGTGCTAGCTAGCTAGCTTTGATTAATTATTTTGTAACAAAAAAAATGATAAAGGGTTTGTTAATTTTCTTTAAAAATGTAATTTATTTATTTTTTAAAAAGAGGATTCGCTAATACATCATAAATGATATTCTACAAATTTGTATTTTACTTGTATATCGTAACTTTTACTTGTTTACCTACTTTTGAAGTTGGGAAAGTATTTTAATAATACTTTTTTATTATTTTTTTTATTGTTGGCAACAATAAGCAAAAAAAAAATAACTCAAAGGTCATCATTGATCACCGTTGTTTCTAGTATGAGTTCTCTCTCATTCACCTCTTCCACTTCACCAACTTTCTTCCTCTCCTCACACACTCCACTGTTTTTTGCAGAATCACCACCCTTTCTTTCACTTCTCACCTTTCCACCCTCCACATCCTCCAACTTGGTAATCTTCGCCATCATCCCTGCAAACGAACTCGCAAAATCTCAAAGTTAGTGCCAAAGTCAACTTCTGATCGGCCCTTTTTCGGTAAGGTTGATTAGATCAGATTACACATAATTGTTTAAAAGTTGTTTCAACCATTCTTGTCTTTTCAAATGAAATCACCGGCGTCGAAACTAGCTTCTATATATCTTCTTTGTTTCAGTTCGTCGGATGATAGTTTTTTTTTTACAATTTCATGTTTGATGGTTGGTAGCAATAATAAAAATTGTCAAAAATAAAATAAAAATTATCGGTGTTGAAATATAAACCCGTTGAGCCGGTTAATAGATATAGAGTTGAAAAACAGGTGACGTGACACCATACATTAAATGAGTGTTTAAGGGAGAGTGTGTGAGCCATATGATTTTTGCTTGAATTTGAGTACTCATTTATTCACTCCAATGGTGTTTTTCCCAAGGGAAAGAGAGATAAAAACCTAGTGTTATTTTTCTCGAGTAAGGATCCTCTCCATTTATAAAAATAAATGGAGAATGCCATTTAGGAAGATATACACACAAAAAAGGTTGTGGGTCCTACCATTGAATGGGTCTCATCATCATTAATTATTTTTTTTATTTTTATGTGTTTTTATCTCTCCAAATGGAACAAATGGAAAAAGACATAAATTGAGAGAATCTTAACTCATTATTCTCACATGGTAGCTCTCAACGGGTTAAGATCATCTCCATTTAAACTTTTCTCCATTTCTTCCATTTAGAGAGATAAAGACACAAAAATCTTGAAAATAATTATTGATGGTGGGATCCATTTAATGATAGGACATATCACCTATTTTATGTTTCTATATCTTTCATAATGACAATCTCCATTTAATTTTATAAATTGAGAGGATCTCAACTCCTATTCAACATTAGTGAGAGTTCTCATTTCTCCAACTGTTACGGTATGTTTCTTACAGATTTAAAAAATATTTGGTCATTTTATAATTTCTTATTTTTGTTACATGATAGAAAAATAAAAGAAAAAAAACTCCGCCTTAGTAAAGAACACCCTTACAGCATTGCACCAACTCACAACGTTAAGGAATGATTAGATAATAATGACGAGTTTTTTCTAGATTACCCTTTATGAATTTGTGGGTAAATTACCTCATGTGGATGTGGACCAATTAAAATGAACAATGTTAACTACACTAAGTAAAGTCAAACATATTATTACATTTTACGTATTTTGATTATATTTTTGTTATTTACATACTCAGCCCACATTCAATTAATGTGTATTTACTGTTACCTCATTTCAATTGTTTAGGCATATTTTATTCTTCTTTTTCTTTAATGTTTTGTGTTTCATCTCTCTCCTTTTTTTCTGCAAATTTTTTTTCAATCTTGGTTCTTCTTCTCTTTCAAATTCACAAAATCCATTGTTTTTCTACCCTAGAAAGATATAAAAAAATAGTATAAACGTTATTTTCTTTTACAGCAGTTAGATTATATACTCCCTTGTACCCAGAAAAGAATATATATTCTCATGTGTTTATGTATCAATACTAGTTTAAACGTTAGTTTTATGACATGATGACTAAACATTATTTTTTCCTGAGATATAAATATATTAGTCTAAAAATTATTTTCTTTGATAAGAATAAAAGAGATATTAGTTTAAAAGTTATGCAATTAATGAATTGAAATCACCTTTTTGTCAACAAAATATACTTTAAAAAACCTAAATTTCTAAAATCATAGAACTCGATTTTTGTTATATGAATTTTTTTTACCGTGTACAAGTTTGCACATGTTAAACTTGCGAATATTAAGAAGTTTAAAATAGTAATTTTTTATCAGAACTTGTGTATTTTTTTTTAAGGATTGTGTATTTTATATTAAATATTCAAATTTTGTTATACTTTTTATTTGCTTTTGTTAATTTATATTTTTTATATTTTCAATAAAAAGTAATAGAGTATTTATATTTTTTATATTTTTTAACTCGTTATCGATCGAACTGTTGTTAGTTATTTTCTGTCAATGGTTTGACCTTACTTGTATATCAGATGAACTATAATAAGACTTAACTCATGATTAATCGAAATATGGTTTGTTCCTTATCACATTGACCGGAAAAGGTTCAACTTCTCCTGAATTGGATGATATATTTTAAATATTGTTAAGGAATATATTTTGTAGTTATTGTAATGAAATACATATTTTATTTTTATTTTTATCGTATCTAATTTTTGTTTAAATATATTTATTCCATTTTATAAGTACACATGTTTTTCCTATCATGATTTTATTTAATTTTCTCTATTTGAGTTATTACCTTCTCTGAGGATGTGATGGATATATTCCAATCCTTAGTCGGATATAAAGTAACATGACACTTTAGGTTGAAGACATGTCTAATGTTCGATACCGATGACTTGCGTGATTTTATACAATCACTTCCTCTCTTTTTTTTCTTCTAATTATTACATGTGTCGACATGTTAGTGTATATCTGGTGTCTGTATCTATGTATGTGCTTCAGTATTGAAAGTCACATAAGAGTAAGGAAGTAGAAACACTTTAAACAGTAGTTGTTCCCCTATCAGACACATATCCACTTAGTACACTTTAAATAGTAGTTTTTTAAATTATACCAATAGAGATATAGGATTACCATAATAATTAAATAAATTATAACATAACACTTCATTATGCCTATAGTGTTCAAAATTAGATATAGAATTATTATAAAGTGAAAAACCACAAGAAATATTAGATAAAACTTATACAATTGTAAGTACAATAGAATAAAGAATAAGTAAACTTATCGGATTTGACTGAGGTGTGCAAAATGCATTGAGTTTAAAAGTATTTCGCCACCACGGATAAATTATCTGGTGCAGTTGGTGTCACAACTAGTACTCTTCATGATACAACAGTCATTTCTTGCTAGCACTGCACGTGAATTAGCAAGGTTTGAGAACCACTTTTGGATGTTCATGGGATTATCTTTATTATTAACTATGAAATGATTATATCTACGGTATACGGTGTTTTTGAGAAAGAAGAACGTGTATATAAGATGAGAAATTGTACCTCCCTTCCTCACTATATGTTTCCCTATATATGTAACCCCGTTCATTAAAATCACACGTTACAAATTTTTCTAAGTAAATAAAAACCATAAGCTCCAATTTATTAAGATTGATTTGGTAAAGGCTGTTAGCAATATGACCAAGTAAACAGAAGTGAAAATGTAACGTGTAGTATTGACTAATCAGACAAAACTGTGTGTAACTCTAGTAATATGACCAAGTCAAAAGTAAACTAATTAATTTTTTTTGACAGGAAAAGTAAACTAATTAATTAATAATTAACTTTAAAATAAATTATAAAATAAAATTCCAACATATAGTGGCCCGTGTTGTCACCAAAAAAAACATATAGTGGCCCGTGTCCACTTTGAAAATGTCTTATGATTTGTGCTCTATGTTAATTTAGATGGCTCTCTTCTATGAAATTTGGCAATGAATTCACTTTCATCATTCTATGTCAATCAAATAGGAGCAAATAACATTAATTCCTTATAAAACTTCACCATTAAACCTTGAATCATGTTACAAAGTAGAAGAATTTCTTTCGGGGTCAATACTAGGTTTATGAGAGAGTTAGAGTAGTTGTATCATTTTAATGTTAGATCATCCCACAAGTCTTTGTGATGATGTCAAATGTATTAATCAATGATCGGTGAGTCCCCGTGAGCTTAGCTCAGTTGATAAGGACAATGCATAATATATGCGAGGTCCGAGGTTCAAACCCCAGACACCACCAAAAAATCAATGATCGGTGAACTAAACAGATGATTGTTGTGTTGTTTGTGTTAGCACAACAATTTTCTTGTTACTCAAGCAACAAATGATTTAGAGAGAAATTGAGAGAGAGAAAAGAGTTAGAATGAATGGATTGTAATTCAATATTCTCATTAGTGGATGAAACTATGAAAGTGAACATTACAATCATTTATACTAAGCATGTGTAACTAACTTGTAAAGAAATCAACTACTCCTCTAACCAACTTCGAAAACAGTTGCTAACGATTAAACTAAACTTTCATGTATCGATACATACAAGTCAATGATTCGATACATAATATTTATTTAAGGATCATGGACTTGTATGTTTTAAGTATTATATTGTTTTAATAGCAGTTTTTGCCCCCTAACTTTCACGAAGTTGCGATTTTGACCCCCTAGGAAAAAAAACTACAAGACCGCCTCCTAAGTTTTGCAACTGTAGCAGTTTTGGCCCCCAAGGCCAAAAAAATAAATAATAATAACACGTGACACCTCACTTATGGTGCCATGTCAGCGTAGACCAAGTCAAAATTGGTTTTGGGGGCCAAAACTGCCACAGGTGCAAAACTTAGGGGGCGGTTTTGTAGTTTTTTTTCTTAAGGGGTCAAAATCGCAACTTTGGGAAAGTTAGGGGGCTAAAACTGCTATTAAGCCTATTATATTCTCAAAAAATTGCTAAGAAACCTAACTGTTTTCTTTTTGATGGTAAAATAGCCTAGCGGCTAGAGAAATTCACCTTAAAGATAAATAAGTGAGGTGTCCAGGGTTCGAACCATGGTCCCTACATATAATATGCATTATTCCTTACCAAGTGACCTAAGCTCACAGGGACACAAACCTAACTGTTTTAACTAACTTGAACTGAAATATTGCATTCTCCCTTAATTCGTTCTCCGATGTTATAACTCCTATCATGCTTCTAAGTTAGACAAATCTATCAATCTTAGCTGCTTTAGTGAATACATCTACAAGTTGTTCTTCTGTTGGACAATGCACTACTTGTAACATGTTCTTGTTTACTTGCTCCTTGAGAAATAGAAACCTTACTTCTATGTGCTTGCTTCTCCCATGCATGGATATGATTGTTTTGGTGTTTGATCTACTAACTTTACCAAATGCCATCCATCTTCATGATTTGTTCTTCCTTCTATTCATCATGGGATTCAATCTTTAGCTTTAGATTTTAGTATCCTGCCAGCACTAGGATTATAAAAGAGAGAGAAGGGCAATGAGGAAAATTGCCATCATCATCAGGTCATTTTCAAACATGTCCAAAGGTGAAGGTTCAACTATTTTTTGCTAAAGGATTGTTTTCTTGATAGTTTTGATCTTCAATTATTTCCTTTTCAACTTTTAGAATTGATTTTCTAAAAGTCTCCTAGTAACTTTGTAAGAGGCTAATAGCACAATTAACAAGACATTGTGTTTAATAGCAAGTTCTTGCTATTAAACATAGACAAGTTTTCATTTATACAAATTTTAAAACAATTATCAATTAATTTATTTTATTGAAGAGGCTAAACAAAGAAGTATAATAACAAACATCCCTTTGAAGCACAAGACATGCCATAAAAAAGTTATTCATACACAAACAAAGGAAATAGAAAAAACTAGCCCAATATTACAAAGTTGGCAATCTAAACAATGTAATGAATTTGTCTTCTTTGAGGTTTATGAGAAGAAAAATATATTTCATTGAATGAATAATGTGTCTTCTGTTACAACTTACAACATATATAGAGAATGTATCTCTTCCTATTTCTCTAATTGTTACAAAACTACCATAACAAACTTCTAAGTAGTATCTAACTAACTGTTGAGATGTCCTTCTAACTGTTTGCTTAGCTGGCATCTGTTGTGAATTGATGGCTTGCATAGCAAGTTATATGTGCTAAGTTTAGTTTCCAACCTCTCTTTTTCTGCTTTAATATCCCGCACAAGTTGATGCATGATAAATGTTTATCATGCCCAACTTGGATATGAACATGTGAAACTTTGGTCCAACTAATGGTTTTGTTAAGAAATCTGCTAACTGTTCATCTGTTGAGATTGGTAACAATTTCAATGTCTTTTTGAATTTTCTCTCTAACTAAATGGCAATCATTCTCCAAGTGTTTGGTCCTCTCATGGAAAACAGGATTAGATGCGATGTGTATTGCACTTTGACTGTCACAATATAGCACATGAGGTCTTTTACATGTAACATTGAGGTATTTTACGCGTAAGGGGCTAATAGTACAATTAAGAGGACACTGTGTTTAATAGCAAGTTCTTGCTATTAAACATGGACAAGTTTTCATTGATACAAATTTTAAAAAAATTATTAATTTATTTATTTTATTGAAGAAGCTAAAAAAAGAAGTATAATACCAAACATCCCTTTAAAGCACAAGACATGCCACAAAAAGATTATCCAGAGTTATTCATACACAACAATGGAAATAGAAAAAACTATGCCAAGATTACAAAGTGGGAATCTAAACAGTGCAATGAATATGTCTTATTATTATTATTATTAACATTAACATGAATTCATATACTTCCTAGAGGGTTAAATATACATCTAGTAATCATCTTTACATTCTCTAGTCCACATCTCAACACAAATACATGCACACATAAACCGTTTAAGTGACATACATTATATCACAATAGAACACACCTCATAAAATATAACTTTCAGATACGCATGCTACATACACATCTTTTTAATCACGTGATTGTGTAGTTCAACTATCACATTCATATAGCATTCATGCTAACAATTATTCATCACTATAACAATAAAGTACATGACAACATTTAATTACTATTTCCAATTTGTAGAGACTAACATTTCACCCTCGAGAAAATCACAATATTTGCATGCATAGCAACTCAACCACACATGATTTGGCACATCACAACATTATCACAGATTGTGTACACCAACACACATTTCACATTTGATCATAATAGTTGCAACTACAAAGCACAAATTAATCTTCTCACCCTCCTCTCTTTTGCATAATTTTTTTTTCCTTCTTTGATGTAATAACTCTCATGATTAATATGACGTGGTAGAGGTATCAACCAAATAGTGAGTAGTTAGAAGAAAGTCGTAGAATGAAGTCCTAGACAATGCATCACAATTTAAATTTAAATCGAGTTTGTAAGATTTTGTGTGAAAATATGCATGAATTGGTTGATGAATTTAAGTCCATTAAACTGATGATAGAGTTAATTTAGGATGTGTCCAATGAGTTAAGACAGGTGTGATTCTTTTCATATTTTCTAGAAACCTTTCAACGTACGCATGACTTAGACACTTAGAATAGGAATTGAATGAATAGAAAAGACACTCACAATAGTATGCATGAATCCAATCTTCGACCATAGTCTAGTATCACACAAAATGAATTTGATAACTTGTGTAATACATTACATTTTTTAATCTTGTGTATTATGATGGGTTTTGAAGGTAATGTATGACTATGGAAATATGCAATGATGATGTTACAAGCCTTGATGAATTTCATGAAATCAGTAGTGTGGTTAATTCAGTTGTGATGATTGATGAACCCGATCGATAATGAATCTCAGGATGGAGTGCTTTGGCTAACGAGGAGAGGAAACCAGGTAACCCAGCGGAGTGTATTGTCATCATTTAGTTTATAAAGAAAGTGACGTTGCTACGATATAATATTTATGGATCCGGATCCTCGGCGGCATAAATCTTCGGTTTTAAGATGTTTGTTGATTGTAGTGTAAAAATATTGTCCCAATTTGTTGATTATATTATGATATGTTGCCCCAGATTGTTTTACTCTACAGGGTGGGGAGGGGATAACAAAATAAAGGCGATGTAAAAACAAATCATGTATAAAAATTTGTTGAAAATTCATTAAGATTTTTTTTTTAGCAGAAAATTCATTAAGATTAACACAATTAATATCAAAAAGATGACTATCCTGAATAAATGGAAACAAAATAAAGCTATGAGAGGAGTGTGTGACGTCTAAGGATTTTCAGCGTTAATGACAGTTTCGTTTGAATGTTGTGTTGTATTCAAGTCATTGGCAACTCTTTTTTTTAGGGATTTTAACTAACAACTATGTCAAAAAATCTCACATTAGCTAAAAGATTACATGAATATGTGTTTAAAAAGGAGACAATCATCACCTCATAAACCGGTTTTGTGAAGTTATTTACGCCCAACCCAAATTATTAAGGTTTTGTGATGAATTTTTAAAGCACGTTGTTTCCTCCCAATTGAATTTTCTTCATAACTCAAGAGTCATTGATCAAACACATGACGACTTGCTTAAGGTCAAGGGTAATGACGCAGCTAGAAATTTCAAATTGTAAGGGCAATATTCGACACACACACACACATATATATATATATATATATATATTTCTTAAAATTATATATATATACATACATCACAATAGTCTCTACTACTTTTTAAATTATGAAAATACATGCTATCAAAACAAAAATTATAAAAATATATGAATGTTTTTCAATCTGAATAAACATCGCACTAAGACAAAAAAAAATACACTAAGACGGGAAACCAAAAAAAACAATGAAGTGCTTAGACAACAAAATCACAAAAACATACAAAAAAAATACTGAATACATGAAAACCACTCATTTATCTAAAACAGGGGAAAAAATGGAGGGATAATTTCACGTCAAAGTTGACCCTAAAAGAAAGAATATTTGATCATAGTAGAGATGTACACCTCAAATATTTTTGAAAAATGAAAATGAACTCTATATAGTGTTCCTAATTTCCTATATACAATAAAAAAAATTGTAATGGGAAATTTGAAAAATTGTATGAAATTCGGAATTATTCCTATGTAGGAAACTATTTCCATACAAGAATAATACTAAGCAGTTCAGATTCTAGCAACAGCCATTTCAACAGTTTGAAAATAGCATTATGATATGTATTTTTCTTGCTGCTCTTGAAGTAGCTTGGCAGATGATTTTGCATCCAAATAAAGTGAACAAATTTCCTCAAGATCCGCCTACAAATTTCAAAACAGCAGTAACGTACGTTAAAGGGATAAAGTAAACAAATTACTTCAAGTGCAAACGTTCAATTCATTATTACCTTGCAGATGTTGTCTCTGCCATTTATCTTGGCAACAACACTTGCAGGTGATAAAAGCTGAACCGCATGCCTGATATTCATAAACAACCCATATAAGTCACAAACGAAAGGAAAACGTTAGATAACAAGTAATCTAGAATTCAGACCTTAGAGATGTCCGTTGTCTAATCTCCCCAAGGAAAGCTAAACTTTCCTCATCCACAACAAGTTCCTCCACTTGAGCTCGGATAGCTAGAATCTATATGCAAATAAGTGTGTATGTTGGAGCATCCAAAATTAGCACGTTTGACATATTGAAAGGCTATTTGAAAGAATGTTGAAGGCCATCATTTACCTGAATTATTTCAGCTGGACCGTAGGTTTGTGTTCGAATGATCACCAATCGATCCAATAGGTCAACAGGCATGCCATGAGGACTGGTCATATCAGTCCCTCTGTAAAAGAACAGTCATTCTTACACTCAATTTTGAACATGGTGAAAATAATTAAAATGGGATCATATCAATCAATCTATAACTGCTAACAAATATGATTGCCATTTTGTGTTAAGAAACTTCTATGCCCCAACAAATCATGAAAACAGAGACATGCCCCATTGAGATACAGCACCGAAGAAGACTAATCAACTAAAGACCTCAAAAATGATGGGCTACTAGTAATCAAATTTCATTTATCTAGTTTCTTTAAACTTTCCACTTCAGCAAAACTTGATACACAATTTTAGTTTCATCATACCTTACAGTGCATATTCCTCTATTTGTGGCGAAGATTACAATTGGAGATAGCGAGCTCTCTAAAGCACGGTTAAGATAGGAAAAACACTCCATATCTAGCATATGCACCTGTAAAGAAGCATTCGAACTTCATTAAATGGATGGATGCAATACAATTGCAGGCTTTAATTAGGGAGAAAGTTAACGATGAAGTCACCTCGTCGATAAAGAGAACCCCAGGGACAAGTTCTGCAACACCTTCATTGATATATCGGTTGACAACCTGTCACCAACAATCATTTTTATAAACTTATGACCCGATTACATGACAACAACTCTGACCGATATGTAAAGGTTCCCCTTCTAGTTAAACAATTAAACATGAATTACAAGTTATAAAAAATACCTTATTAATTTCGTCTCAACTTGTCAGTGATTTCCGTCTTCCTAGGTTTCATCATCTGGCCCATAAGAGACAAAATATCTTGCCCCCCTTGAGGTCGCGCTGGCAGCATCCAGATCATGTAGGGTTACATCCTTTGAGAACAAAAAAAATCAAAATCACAATAAGAAACCAGTATATAGCAAGTGTCTAGAAAATATTTTTGCAGAGTCTGGACCATTTGTTCTCTCTTATATGCAGCAGCAGCAGCTCTCTTGCACACCAAAACCCGCTTTGTCCCTTACCTCCACTGGGCAGTGAGAGTTGACTATGATGGCAACAACTGAAACGACAAAGATAACTGAGATGGTGACAACATCGACGGCGATGGTCGACATGACAGTAACTACGACATGGTGGGAGAAACCAATGATAGTTATACGGTTGCGGCGACAAGCACAACGTCGACGACGGTGATGATGAAAATAACTTCAGCAACTACAACATCTTGGCGAAGAAGAAGACATCATTGGCAAGAATGAGTTATAGTGGTGGTGATAGGTGGTTATGGCTTAGTTTCCAGATGTTAGTGGTAATGTTTAGCATTTTCCTTTTCCATATGATGTGAAGTTTCCTTTTTGTTTATTTTTACTTTTAATTTATGCTTAATTGTAAAAAACATGTAAATAAATAGGGAATGAAAATGTAGTTGCTGAAAACACATGTCATGCCAATTCGTGTGTGATGCCTGTCGTGCCATGTAGCAGTGCTCGCTAAGGAGGAGTTAAACCCCAAAGAAACAATAGAAGTGAGACTACTGAAATTAACAATTACATTTAGAAATGAAACCCGATTCATAGTACGGTTTCTCACCGAGAATTCAAATATAATTTACTAAATTAGAAAATATAATTATGGTTTTCAAATGAAATACCTGAACAATCTCTTTTTTCTTGTGAACCTCTCCCCTTGGGAGTGGAACATACTCCTCAGCTTCAAGGTCAAACTCAGTAGCAAAAGCATCACTTCGGCCAACCCTTTTCACAGCCCCACTATTTGCCTCAATATATATAACATCCCCAACAGCTACCTTTTCCTTGATCAAGGCATCATATATCGTGGGGTCCAACTTTAGTTGCTTGGTTCCTTTCACTGTCTTCAAATCCAATTATCACATGGCTGATACTTTTACCATAACCTCCTGTTATACTCTCAGTTTCTTCAGGAGAGAGCTCGGTGACCTCGCCTTCATATACTTCCTTATTTTCCTTAATGCGTAGACCGATAGCCCGTCGAAAATTTTCCATAAGAACCTCAGTCTTCTTTACTTCCGTTGAGTATACTTCGGAACCAACCATTGGGCAGAATGGAACCTTAGTCCCAAGCTCCTGACATATCCCAAGTGCTAATGCAGTCTTTCCGGTTCCTGGGGGGCCGGCAAGAAGGAGTGCCTTGCCAGCCATCTTCTTCTGGCGTATCATGTCAACCACAAGGCCACACGCTTCTCTTGCCTCAGCTTGTCCCACAAACCCAGAAGCAAAAGGCAAAGCTTTTCCACTCACCTGAACAATGACCAAACCTTTGAGCATAGCAAGAAATAAGCAAAAGGGTTTGGTTTCACACACAACAAACACAAAACGGAGAAAATAACTTATTAAATTGACGAACCTCAAGACCTAGGCCTTTAATGTGAGTGTGAGTAACAACACGCTGTTTCTTTGTTGTCGACTGAACCTCTTCAATTTTCATCTTCGTAGTCAATCTCAGATAGCGGTATGACAAATAGTGGTCACTGATATTTGATTATTTTTTGAACAAACTACATTAAACAAACTTGTATAATTTTGACATGCATGGAGAGAGAGAGAGAGAGAGAGATTGAAGGGAGAAGAACATGACACAGACTGAGAATGAGAAGCAAAGTGGCAGCGATGTATATGAGGAAGAGGAAAGGAAATAAGGCTAGGGTTTGAGTGTATATCACTTACAAATTGGACTAGGTATAATCCGAAAATGTCTTTTAAAAAAGAGGGAAAAAAGGTGGACACACAACCAAAAATTATGTGCAGAGAGTGGCTAGGGTCCTATGTTTTAAGACTTCATAAAAATTTAGAGGGAGGTAGAAGTCAGTTTCTAGCATAATTAGCATGAAATGTAACAATAATTCAGCGTGAATATGCTTTTGATTAAAAGAATAGGTCAGACGAACCTATTTTTCTTGTCCCTATATTGCACAAAGTAATTCAAAATTTCATAGGATAGTTTACCTATGATGGAAAATATTTAGGACTAACACTTGATTAAAAATTTAGAGGAAATAAAAAGCAAAATTTGAAAATTCTATACAGACAAAAAACTTATTTAACCTTAAATTAGACAAGGTAAAAAGAAAAGGAAGGAATGTATGTCTCATGGTCAGTCCCAAATGGTAAAGGCGGCGACGCCACTCCACAAGGCAATAAAATATGAGACAACTCCAATGGAGATGCCACCAGTTACGATGGTGACATCAACACCAGATGCATTTGTTTATGACGATTACATGAGAATTATGCAAACAAGAAATACTTGTGTACAAAACGAATAATAACATGACAATCATTAAATTTTTAATAAAAATGTAAAATTAATATAATGAAAATCGGTTCTAATCTTGTTTCTCTTAGTCACTTTGATAAACATCATTGTTTGCAATCAAGTCATGCGCTGACTACCAAACGACCCTTCTATCGAACCCCCTGGGAATCAATAGAGTTTGATTGAACGATAATTTCGTAAGCATGACATAACTTGATGTGCAAACAATGATATTTTGTCAACGGTAAAGAGAAAGAAGAGAAGAACTGATTTCATTATCTTAACTTTACATTTTTATTAAAAAAATAATTAATGATTGTATGCTATTTTTCATTAGTTATAAACCATAACATGTCCGTTTGTATACAAGTATGTCTCTCAATAATTTAGTACTGAGATGCATTGAAAATCTCTCGTCACTATTTATATTTCCAAATTTCATAAAATAAAAAATACATAGTTGCAAAGATATATTACAAGTTTCTACTTTGTGAATAAGAATTGACATTCTCATTGATCATGAAAATCTCTAAAGTCTGAGATGTGAATTTTCTTCTATAATTATCACTACAGAAACAATTTGTAAATCACAACACTAAATTTTAAAAATTACTAAATTCTAAACAAAGAAAATTGTAAACTAAATTAACGCAATTGCTCTCAATTATAATGAAATTTCTGCTCATAGCTTGAATCAGAATAATTTGAAACAAAAGATAGAGTATCACAAAGCAAATATAACAAAGACACCTGTACATTACACATAACAGAGACGCATCAATACCAGGGGCGGACCCAGACATTCGACATTGGTGTGGCTAAAATTTCAAAGATACTATGATGCAAATTATACTAAAAATAAAAAAAAAAACATTGTTTGATGCAATACAATTACAATGAAAATCGTCTACTATCCATTTGTTGAAAATGAGCTAAAATAACATTAGTGTTAATTGTGAATAGAACATCTCTTTCTACATATGTTACAAGACGGTCATTTAGCCACAGTTGTACAAAAAATCACAATGCACAACAAGCAATTATCATATACAAGCAATTTTTCAAACTCTATAACAATGAACTTATTCTTTTTTTAAACAAATTATATTATTAATAAAAAATAAAAAAAAAAACAAAGCCATATGGCATTGGCAGCAGCAAAAAAGCCATGGCATATTTCGATGCATTCATAAAAGCCATTAACGATTCTCAATCTCCAAATCTAAAACCCTAAAAAGTTTCTCAATTCTCAATTCTAAAACCCTAAAACAAGCAATTGATGAAGAAATGAGAGACTAGAGAATCAATTGGATTACCTTTGCGTGGAGTGAGTGAGAACTGTGAGAGAGATAGTTGGTTTGAAGAAGGTGATGCTGAGAGTGGAGAAGAGAGAGTCCTTGACCAGGTTCTGAGTTCTCACCTGCGTATACGGTGGGCACTTGGCTGTATACGGTGGGTCCATTCCTGATTTTATTTATACCAATAATAATTAAAGAAAGCTGACTAGAAATCCTGGCTCAACCGAAAAATACTGAAATACCGAAATTATACAGCCGAACGTCGTGACCCAGGTTTGAATCTGGGACCTCACAGCTATGTGTGAGTTAATTTGAGTGGATTACCACTTCATCTAAGACAAAAAGAAAATTAAAAAAACGTGTAATAATCATTTTGATCTGAATATGTAACAAATAGTCATATACTAGTTCTTAAATGTATCAAAATTTCAAAATAAACTCTAGTCAAAATAGTCTATGGCGCTAAAACAATCTTTCAATACTTACAATAATTTTTTTCATATAGAACTGAAATGACAATAAGTAAGTATATTGAAGGACTTATATGAAAAATTAACGAAGTATTCGTAACATCCCAGACTGCTTTTAGGATTTGCCCCCTGACCCTACAAACCAACACGAGTCTTTTCAGCCTGTTTTATCCTCACTCGCACGCTTTCCGGTAGGTCACCCATCTAAAGACTACTCCAAGTTAAGCACGCTTAACTGTGGAGTTCTTATGAAGTGAGCTACCAAAAAGATGCATCTTGTTGATATAGGTGGTACCAAACAATTCTTATAAAGCTTTCCTTCAACCATGTAGTCTCATACCTACATCGCCTCAGGATCTCTCTCATTCTGATGTGATTCGGTTCCTCTAGAAGTTGTCAGGAGCCGCTCGTTGTCGTGCCTTGTGCACCGGCGACAACTCCCTACCCTCGTCAGCCTTGGGTGTTACATGCCCACCAGCTTCCGCTTGGTTCGTCCCTGAACCACACCGTATTGGGAGAGGTCTTCTCTGATACCATTTGAATGTCGAGGACTATTTTGACTAACGAAGTGCACAATCAGAGACTGTTTTGAAATTTCGATACTGTAAAAGACTACTATGGTTAGTCGTTACACATTTAGGACCAAATTGATTATTACGATTAACCCTTAAAAAAAGTGCACAATTCAATATAATCAAGTGTATCGATGTTGTGACAGACACATCTCAAACACAAGACACATAATTAATTGTTTGAAAGAGATAGATCAAAATTTGAAAGAGGTTGTCGGTCACGGTGAATTAGAAACACGAAATTCAAACTACCCTATCAAAATTGAGAGGAACACAGGTAAAGTCTCACGCCAACACGATCCAAATGGATTACTAAAGAACGTCCAGTAAATTAGTCTCTCAGTTTAATAGACTAAATTATCATTTGACAAGTTTAAAGTGAATGTGAGAAAAACACAAGAAAGGAAGTTGAATTGTGTTAGCTTTTACTTCTTTTTAACCAAGTCCAGAGTTCATATTCTGATAAAGTTCAAAGTTAAGTGTAGCTCGTAATGAAGAGATAGAGAGAAAAGAAAGAGACACAAGCAATTATCATGGTTCCTTCCACAATCTGAAAGTAGTTCAGTCCCCCTATCACTTACTTACAGGAGATTTTTCATTATAATCACATAAGATTAGAATTGCTCAAACACACAAGCAAGAGACTTCCTAACAAACAAGAATTACAAAGAAATAATTGTTTGGTTGACTACTTGATATACAATCAGAGGTGTTCACAATACAAAACAGTTCAGACTCTAAACGTATGAATTTCTAAGATATTAAAGCGTATAAGAAACTCCAAGTGCTTGATGTTTAATGAATTTGATAGAGTTTTGGCACTTGTAAAATATTGCAGAGTCTTGTTATATCTTCAAGTCTTCATTCCTTTATATAGAGGTAGGAAAAAGACGTTGTAGAAGTGTCAGCGCATCAAAGAGTCGTTAGAGAAGCTTGATCAAACATCATTGATTTTTTGCTTGATTTGGTTGATGTCCTAGGAAGGAATAATTTGAAAACCATTCCTTGATAGGGAATTAACCGTTCTAATCCAGTAGAGACATAGTTGTAGCTTGTACTATGCGCATGGAAAAGTTGGAGTAGTGGAGGTAATGGTTGTACAATTGTACTATTTCCTTTTTATGATAGTAGCATCCAAAGTCTTCCAATTCTAATAGTTGCTCCAGTCTTCTAAAACCTTTTGTATCTTTGTGTCTTCAAATAACCATAAAAACTAACTTCAGGGTTTGAAGTTCAGCTTCTGGGTGATCTTCAGACTCAGTGATCTTCAAATTCTGACACATTCAACTTCTGGATAAACTTCAGACTCTGATTCCTTCAGATTATCACTTGCAACTTGGCTTCCCGTGAAAATTTCTTTGCTCTAAATTGTTCTTCCAAAACCAATAATTGATTGAGACATAATAAATTTTAGTCTATGATCCTACAAACTTGAACAAATATTAACATATCCAATTGAGCTTTTAATACCTTGTTATCATCAAAACTTAAGAGGCATTGTTTAAATTTATTTTGTTCCAACATAAAAGAGGCTTATATTTACAGTTTCATGGGTCAAAATGCTAATTTACGCAGAGAAACGGGCTGAACACAAGTCACATATGCCAAATACAACAAGTTATTTGTCTTCTACATGGACACCATACCAATTTCTTCACACTCACATGGCTGCGTTAAGGTCAAAGGACGATGCATTGTTCAACAATAATACATCATATGATTGGTGGAGGATTTTTCAAATTGTGAGTTTGCATTTAAGACAATAGGGATGTCTGATATGGACCCGATCCAGCCGTGAATTATCTTATGTTTAGTAAATTTTAATAAAATGTATTTATGAGTAATTTCAAAATCATGATTTCCAATTCCATAGGCCGAAAGGATTCAATGATAACTTCCTTATCTGAGAGTCATGAAATACATCACACAATCCTTATACGGAAGTAGGTACGATTGGTTGAACCAACACATCCGACATACTTCTCTAAGCTCATTGTTTGCACCCCTCTAGCAAATTAAACTTATGGTTACCCATACTTAAATTACTTCCTCTGAATTCTAAAAGTTTTCTCCATTATCTACATAATTATCTCCGATGACTTGTACTGATCTTACCCTTTCTTGAACAAGTCCAACCTTCAAATGGTTTCTCGCACCAAAACTGATTTCAAAAGACCTTTAACTCTTACTTCTGGTCCACATAACAGAGGTCTTACACTTATGATCATTCAAACTTTGCATAAGTTCGTACCGATGTTGACTTGTTACCACTGATAAAGGTGAACTCAAATTGAGTCAACAACTGTTCTAGTTTCCTATGATTTCCATATTGCGAGTATGGAATATTGCTTCTACCATCTGTTACGTCTTAACTTGTCGATCACAATGCATTTCTCATAATTTAGGAATTTCTTCTTCCGTGCTAGGCTTTCAACATCTTTACATCGTTCACAATACACCTTAGTCATATCGGGATATGTATAAACTATCCTCATGGATCTCTCCTAAAACTATCTTTTCAAAATATACTTCTCGTTCTGGGACAACTCTTTCAGGCTGCTACAATTGGGAACATGTTATCCCATCTTTCTCTCAATTCCATATCTACAACCTGAACATGCGTAGTACCATACAGTAGGCCACGAGTGATTTTCTAATTTGCGGAACAACATCCTTTTCTCTACCCCCCAAAACATCGAGTTTAAACTCTCTCTGAACTACATAATTAAATTGCGTTCAGATATCTTAAATCATATCCATAGTAGTATCTCCCCACTCAGATACCTGCTTCTATGCTTGACATTTCTGGATGTTGCCTCAAGTCAACATAAAATCCTCTAGATATAAACTTCATGTTTGTCGTTTCATACACAACTCTCTTCTGACTACTTTAATTTCCAATACTCTTGAATTACGTGGTTTGATAAATTCCTCAACTGTCTCTTAAAATTTCCTATCAGAGTTTGTTATGTGCTTGACTCATCACCACTTACTAACATCCAGAATATCTTTATTCCAAAGTTTCAGACTTCTGCGTATTCCATTACTCCATTCGATTAATTTCCGCTGCGCCACTATGATTTATCGACTTACTTCAGTTAGGCGTACTGATCCAACCATACTGTAAAAAATTTCACAGTCATCCTAACTTCGTGATGACTTCACAGCCATCTGGACAATAATCACTCACGACATGCTACTTATTCTTATCTTATTTACTACTGCCAATCCAAACTTGTTTTTCTAGATTTCAAAAGGATCCACTCTTCCGATAAGATTTTTAATGTCACTTGTCACTTCCACATTTATTTTCAATATTTTTCCATCGATTTGATTGAATGGATATCATTTTATTTTTGTAAAAAAATAACATTAAATAACTATTTTAACATCAACGATTATTTTAATTAAAAAAACATACAATCAAAAACTATTTTAAGTACTCTCTACACTTTCGGGGGTCAAAATCGCATTTCTACTTGATAAATTTTCTCATCTCAACAAAACGACACGTAGTAAAAAATAAAAATCCTCTTCACACAGAAACCAACACATATATAAAACCTCCCATCTTTCCTCCTTCAAAACCCACTCGCTCACTGAAAAGCGAATCAACTCAGAACTCAGAACTCAGAACCCTAATCATCACCGCCATGGATCCTCTGGAACCATTGATCGCACAAATTCAGGGTCTATCAAGCTCCTCCGCCGACATCGCTCGTCTTCATACCATCTTGAAACACTCCGATGAAACTCTCCGTTCCGATTCATCTCGTCTTTATCCCATTCTTCAACTCATTGATCCTTCCATTCATTCTCTCGGTTTTCTCTATCTTCTGTACGTATCACAATAATCTAATTCTTTCTTATAATCGCCTTTTTATTTAATCGCTTTATTATTACTAGATTTTTGCTTTTTTGTTTTTGTTGATTGAATGTTCAAACCCTAGTTTCTGAACTGTTGAAGCCAAATTTTCACTTTTATTTTTATGTTGTTACGTTTTTATTTGAATTTATTCTCAATTTATGAAGCACTTACACTACACTGACAGGTTGACACTGACGCGCGGTCGCTGGTAAAATTTGTAAAAAAATGAATTAATTGAATGTAATCACGGTGTCGGATACCAGACACGTCTTCCATAAGAAGTGTATGTACTGCTACGTAGTTCTCAATTTGTACGACCTAGTATTACTATGACCTGTTTGGATAAATAACTGAAGAAAGCGTTTATACGTTCCATATAAGTGTTCGGTACCGAAACCTATGATTACATTCAATTATGTTATTTTCTCAAATTATTTATTTTTGATATCGAAGTGTCGTTATCGAGTCTGGTTCTGTGCTTAGTAAGTAAGCAATCCTTACTTTGTATTCATTATTTTATATTAGCAAATTAGAATCTCTTTTTTAATATATATTCTTAGATTTTAGGTATTGTTGTTGTTGTTGATTTAATGTTAAAACTGTAGTTTCTGGACTCTAGAGTATTTTTTTAATATAGAGTAGGTTGTTATTATTTGTTTAAAATTTAGTCCCAATTAGATTGGCTTCTAGTTCTGAAGCTACTAACACATACACTGGAGACAACACTAACACGTCAACACTCAACACCAGTAATAATTTGTGTAAATTGCTGGTGTTGGTGTCGGACACTGACATGTGTCGCACACTGGACACCCTCCAATATAGCTTATAAAAACAACTTTTAGCATATACATAAACAATTTAACTTTATTTTATGTTTTGCTATAACAAAAACAATTCAACTTTATTTTATCTTTTGCTATAAAAATAGCTTATGTAAGTGCTTACCATGATAAGCGCTAATGCTATAACCTGCAAATATGTTGTTTATCCAAACAGGCCCTTAGTCCCAATTTTTATTGGCTTCTAGTAAATGGCATTGTTTAGATAAACATCTTAATTAAGCAATTATAACATAAGCACTTGTCATATAAGTGCTTATGTATGAGTTATTTCTATAAAATAAAGATAAATTGTTTCCATACAAGGTATATGTGGTTTTCATAAGCTTAGCTTATGGAAATAAGATGAGAACAGCTAGCTTATAAACATGTCATTGTTGTTGTTTGATTAATGTTAAAACCCTAGTTCATGGACTCTAGAACCAAATATTCACTTTTTCGCTTAGGTGGTAATTATTTCTTTTGAATTTAATCCCAGTTTGGATAAACAACTTAATTATGCGCTTATAGCTTAAACAATTATCATATAAAAATGCTTATATCAAAATGCTATTTCTTTTACAAAAAATAAATAAAGCTGAATTGCTTTTATATAAGGTATAAGCTGTTTTCATGAATTGTCTTGGAGAGCTTATGGAAGTAAGTTGAAAATAGCTTATGCATATGTTATAAGTTGTTTTCATAAGCTCTTTGAAACAGTCTAACAAGTGGTTATGTTGATAGGTAAACTTAAATAAGTCAATCAAACAGACATTTAGTATATAAGATTTGGATCATCTTAAGTGAGTTGAGAGTAAAGTAAGAAAATGAGAGCTTGATATTTTAACACACTCGTAATTTGTGTTGCGTGTGCATGTAATATGTAAAATTAACAATTGAATTATTCATCAATGGTTGATATTAACTACTTCAGACTCTAAATTGCTCACTTTAAAGGAGTTAAATACTAGAATACAAGTGTTTCTCAATTGAAATATATCTGTAGTGTTTCATTTGTGATAAAGTATTTCTAATATATGAATCACATTTCACTGATACGTAGACACTGATCATAATTTGAGAAAACAGAAGTGATTCAATTTAACCATATGCATCGGTGTCGTGTTGGTGTCGGACACCGGACATACCTTCATTATGAAGAGTGCTACAACTGTAACTTTATAGGAGTGAATAAAGAAGCTAATTAAGGAACTTTCTGAAAAATTGAGATGCAGGGTAAAATTTGAACTTAGATAGGAGAAAGAAAAAGTTAATTTTTTTATAACAGTTGAAATTTTTTTCCAGAAGTGCTTGCATTCGAGTTTATCTGAACCGTTTCTTAAATCTTGTTCACGTGCCTGTTTTATTTGTTATGGAATAGTGAATTTATTTTTTCTGTTTTTATTTAATTGGAGACATACATTTATGGTTACAGAGATGCATTCTCAGCTGCTTCAGTTTCAAATCAGCAGCAAGCTGAAGAGACAGTTCCGATCATAGCAAGATTTATCAATGCTTGCAGTGTGGAGCAGATTCGGTTGGCGCCTGAAAAATGTACTCGCTTTTTGTGTTGAAATATTGGGATTTCAATCTTACGTTATTGAGCTTGTTTACTATTTACCCACAGAATAATGTTTCACCATCTTACCATAACATATACAAGTTTTATGAACAAACATCTTGATGTGGAAAGATGGTGAAATATGGCTGGATATTTGTGAAAAATATGTTGTGACGTCATTTTATACTTTCTGTGTTACTGTTTCCTTCCATGTTCGAGTCTCTTTGAATTAAATGCTGACAAAGTTGTTTACAGAAAAACTGACATTGGAGAAGTTATTTTAAGAATAACAGATAGAATTTTTTCAAAGGAGTTTTCATTTGAATTAGAGGAACTAGAAGGCGACATGATGTCCCATTTCTAGTCCCTCCAATTCATGGAAAAGTTTTATCTTAAAATATTTTTGAAGGAATACATGGTGTCTATTACTCAGTCCGTTTTAGATTATAATAACTTAAACACAGCCTTTGATGTCTTTCTATTATTATTTTAATTTATCTTGGGTTCTGGATTGGTTATACTTATAGGTGTTATGCTCATACAAGAATTACCGTTTCTTTTTGTGATTTTGTTTTTTATTTGTTGTTTTTGGCTGTTGTAGTTGTATCTGTTTGCAAGAGGTTGAAGGACCTAGTAACGCTGCTGGAAGCTCCTATACGTGGGGTGGCTCCAATGTTCACTGCTCTTCGGAAACTTCAAGTCTCCACTGAGCATTTGACTCCCCTGCATGCAGAGTTTCTTATGCTTTGCTTGTTGGCAAAATGCTACAAAACTGGTCTATCCATATTGGATGATGATGTTTTTGAAGTAGACCATCCGCGAGACCTTTATCTCTACTGTTATTACGGGTGCGTTGCTTTCTTCTTTTCTTTTGAGTTGGAAAAGAGAGACAGATGTAGGATTTGTTCATATATTTCAGTATTGCATTTTAGTTATAGAATATACTGTAATTTCTTCGACTTGTTCTTTACTTCTTTCTGAATAAAATGTAGCTAGATCTGTTTATCACATTAGTGTAATGCTTGTGAATCTTTCATATGTTATTTCACTTGTAAGTTAATGGGAGTTGAAACTCGGAAGGGGAAGAAGTTAAAAAAAAATGAAAGGGGAGGAACCGGAAGAGTATATAAATTTAATTACTAAGTTTCTTTCCCCTGTTTGATGTTTGAAGTCCTCCTCGAAAGTCGTCTAAACTGGTGGCATTTTAAAAAGTGAAATGTTATTTAAAATTGATAAGGGAGGCTTTGATTTCTTTGCAAATGGGTTTCAGAGTCCCGTTATGCCCCACAGCCACAGCCCTGGTTCCCAGGTGGGCTGGCTGCACACTAGTTCTCAAGTTAAATCCCAGGTAACTTTGCAATGCTAGTGTCATTCACTGCATGCGAAGGGCAGGCTTCAATGCCTAATACCAAATTGTTAAGTAGCTATAGACTGAGATATTGTATTCTCCGTTTCATGCTTCTTTGATTTCTATCATAATTTTTTTGTTCTCCTCCCAACTGTTTCTGGTCTTGATTATTTTAGGACAATTTAAACCAAGTTATCCAGGGTTTTTTGTTCTTGCTGAAATTAAATACCCATTTTTAAAACACGACTGTGTTGTATTAGGTACGGCTGTAAATGAAAAGATAAAAAATCACATGCTTTCTTAATTTTGTTTTGAAAAGAACTTGAATCAAACTTAGGAATGTGGGATTTTCATATTAACTTTAAAAATCTAGAAACTAACCAAACCTTACATGCGTGAGTTTGAGCGAGTGTATCTGTATGGTAGGTCAGAATATATTTTTGATCTTAGAAACTATGATGTCAATTACGGTGGCGGATCCACATGTTGATCTCTATCATTGGCCGAGGGCAAAGTCTTTTCTTTAATTGAGTCAACTCCCAAGGCCATTTCATCGGAATAGTCAGCATGTGCATTTACTTCCATTGCAGTTTTCTAGTCTTCATTTGATCTCCATCTTTTAGACTCTAGCTTCCTGCAAATGTATTCAAATGAAATGAAATGGGATTTGACAGCCGAATTATTCTATTAGTTAACATTTTGATTATTATTAAATTGAAATGCGCATCTAGTAAATGATGAGTACATTGAATAGCTAAACCAACATTTTGGTGATTCAGTTAATGCTGTTTCATTAGTTCTTAGTGAGGAATTTGCATACAGACTACACTTGTTTTTTCTTATGGCTCAGACCACATTGTCTGAATTTTTACTTTATTATTGTTAGGAGCATAAAGTATCTTATATATTACATTAGAATATCTTATTTTATTTCCTAGGATCTTTTATAATCTTGTAGTATCTTAAAACTTTCTTAGGATTTTTACTACCTGGATATTATTATTTTGGTTCATTTCTTGATCTCCCTATTTAGGACCAGAATGTTGTATCCCTATAAATAGGGGTTAGTCTTTTGTATTTAGTCAACATCCAACATATTTCATCATAATGATATTTCTTATTGTTTTCTCTCTGTTTCATCTAAAATCTCTCAACTTAACACTTACAGAGGTATGATATGCATCGGACAGAAGCGCTTTCAGAAAGCATTGGACCTTCTTCATAATGTAAGTAATCATGAATAACTGCAACTTGTATAGTCCGTGTTTCATGACCTTGTTCTAATATAAACCCTTTGTTTCGGCAATTTTTGTAGTAGCTAATGGGTAATATTTTGTAGGTTGTAACTGCTCCCATGACTATGATGAATGCTATAGTTATTGAAGCTTACAAAAAATATATATTGGTTTCTCTCATTCGTCATGGACAGGTAAGCCTTTATATCATTTCTTGCTTCTAAGTGATAAATTGTTTGTCTCATTTCTTTAAGATTTCAGTGGAGTTGTTTCCCTATGCATCTCAGTCAAAATATCGTCTTTAGTAACATAAGGCAATCGTTCATCTTTAGATTTTTTTCTCATTTTGGCTAATTTACACGTTATATTGTGAGGTTCTATCTTTGTGATTAATCAGCTAACCTGATATGTGTTGGGTGGCAGTTCTCTACCAGTCTTCCCAAGTATGCTTCTCCCCTCGCTCAAAGAAATCTGAAGCTCTTTTGTCAGGTATGACTTCAATTTAGTTGAGGCTAGAAAAATATAGGACGCCGTTAACCTTTTATGAACAAAATATTCACATTGATGCTCTTTTGTAAAATATTTTGAGCACATTTTAAAATTATACACTGAAAAACCTGTGCTTACTATATTTTTAAAACTGTGATATGCACAATTGGGAAAAAAAAAAGAAATGTTCTAGCCTTAAATAGTATTATTAAAACATTCACTTGGTTGCTTCCAATCTCTGACTTTGTATTTGGCCGCGAGAGCTTTTAATATTGAAGGCATTTTTAACTGATTTTGTTCAGGCTTTGAGTTTTCAATGGAATATGGACAAGAAAACTGTTTGTTTTAATATATTTCTGTTTGTGGTCTTAACATATACTGTGAGTGAGGTGCGATGATGTTTATGGTCACAAGAGTTTTGTTTATTCAACCTCTTGTACTGTGGAGACTTAAGGTCATCTGACCCTTGTACATAGATAGGATTTTGGAATCTATGATTACCAATGAGTAGCCCCTACCACAGTTTGCCTGCTTAAATGTTACCTCTTCTAGGTTACTGTTTTGCAGAGACTACCAATCTTAGAAGTTAGATTTCATTTGTGGCTTCCCTCAGTTTATTTTTGTATTCATAAATTTGATTATTTAATTTTAGAATAATTTTCTTGTGTATCAACTTGAATGGGAAACGTGACTTGCCATTAGCTAGTTTGGTTGGTTAATTTGAACCACATTTATGAATATAATCTGCCTCTCAAGCCTATATTTCAAAGTTAATAACTTGAGCCATGCTGACGTCTATTAATTTTATTCTTTCATTTCAGAACCCTTGTATTGAATTGGCACAGACTTATAACAATGGAAAAGTTGCAGAAGTAGAGGCATTTGTCAATGCAAATGCAGGCAGGTTCGAAGCGGTGGGTTCCTTCTCATACTCATCCTTTATTTGAAGCATCTGGCATTGAGAAGAGGCTTGGCTATGCACCAAGTCTAACTTCCGGTTTTAATGTTCTGCAGTATTTATCAAGCTTTCTCTGAAACTGCCTGTTTATGTGACATACTGATAGTTTATTTGTAAATTTTCTTTTTTAGGATAACAACCTTGGACTGGCTAAGCAGGTTGTATCATCCATGTATAAGAGGAATATTCAGAGATTGACACAAACATACTTGACCCTTTCTCTCGAAGACATAGCTAACACAGTTCATTTAAATAGTGCCAAGGAAGCTGAAATGCATGTGCTACAAATGGTTGTCCTCATAATAATTTTAATTTTTTTGCTTCATTTTCATACAGCATCAAAATTTACCTTTAATAATATATTCCTGGTCTACACATATTCCTGATCTACAGATTCAGGATGGTGAGATATATGCAACAATCAACCAGAAGGATGGAATGGTGAGATTCTTAGAGGATCCTGAGCAATACAAAACCTGTGAAATGATTGAGCATATCGATTCATCAATCCAGAGGTATGATTTTGGTTTGTTCAAACTAAGCTCACTATGTTCAATGCCTTTCCTGTACTACCTACCTGATATGACAATCAACAAGTTTCACCTGAAAGTTCAAATGAAAATATGTGGCCAAATAAGTTTTTAATTAATTATTTTATGGTTACTTAATGTTCAGAATAATGGCACTGTCAAAGAAACTAACTGCAACGGACGAACAAATTTCATGTGATCAGTTGTACTTGTCCAAGGTGAGTGTTCAATCGTTTTCATTCTGTTATCTGAACATGTATATAGAAGGGTTAAATGTGATCAGTTAATGAAACTTTTTATATGGACAAAAAGTGGAAATTTTATAGGGATTAAAACATATGTAACACTATAGAATTATCATTAACTAACAAGAGTGATTGTTTTCAGGTTGGAAGAGAGAGACAGAGATATGATTTTGATGACTATGATGTTCCAACAAGATTCAACATTTAAGATTAGGGTACCTGTTCATAATGCTGTGAATGATTGAAGTAGATTTGTTTCATTGACCTTTTCCTTTTACTGACTGTTAGTTACCTTGGATCTGTTAGTTGGGGAGTGCTTTTATTTTGCTCCCAAATGGGATAACTTGGTGGATGTTAAATTGTCTTATCAATTGCTTAAAAACTTCGATTCATTTTTGCACATTTATGTATGCTCTGTTGGCTTAGCATGTGGCAGTAGTATGAGATTTATCTATTAATTTAGTATGATATATTGTTTGTATCATGAAATATTTGACGCTTAGGCATTAGCATTTGATAGTTAGATTTTTTTTCCCTTTAAAAATATATAATAAAGAACATTATAGAAAAAATTTGTTCCATTTTGAATGTTTGTAATATTCTCACTACCATTTTATAGGGAAAATATATATTTTCTCTCATTTCCCCGACGGTGTGTTTGTTTCAAGGTTTGTAATATGATTTTCAAGAATGTGAGATTGGAAATGCATTACCATGTTTGTTTCAAGTTTTAAAAATTTGTTCCAAGGAATGTTATATTTTCGGGAATGTTATTTACACATGATTTCTTCTATTGTTATTTCCGGGCTTGAAGGATGAGAATTTAACATTCCTGGGAGTAAAACTAAACTTGCTATAAATTCTCACTACCAGAACATTTATTTTTATTTTTTTAATTAATTAATTTCTAAAACATTCCAAGGAAATCTAAATTTTTACCAAAACATTCCTAATTAATTTCTAAAACATTCCAATTTTCTTTTTTGGACCAAAACATGGGTAAGAATGTTAATCCTTGGAATATTACTCCTTGAAATATGTCATTCCAAGGAATGTGATTTGAGTAAATAGGTAATTACCCTCCGAAATTGTAAGTTTCATTAATTATTCCCCTGAAATTAACGAAACTTCAATTATCCCTGAAATTGCACAACGTTAATCAATTTACCCTCTTTGTCAAATTCTTCTGTTAGTCAACCTGACGTTTTGCAAATATTCTCCTGAAGTTTTGCACTTATGTGCAAAATGCCCCCTGAACTTGAAAATTTATATTTTTTTCTTATCCTTGACTCAAAAGATATTAAAGGCAAACAATTAACTTTAATACTTTAAACTCTACGATATTACAACCTAATATTACAATTAACATTTGAATCATTAGCAGTGTTTTGTTGTTGAAATAGAAGCATTTTATGTGTGTTTTGTATTGTTCTGTGGAATAATGTAATTTTAGGATTGGGATTGAATACCAGGTTGTTCTCTTCATACATTGGACAATTGTCTTTTAGCTATAGCAAAATTATGTCCTCGAGCTAGTTGAAAAGTTTTCACCAAAAAGCATGATAACCACCTATAGTGAATTACTCATGCCAACATTGAATACAACAGAACAGAACAACCTATCTGAAGAAGAAGAAAAAAAAAACTACACTAAGCAAACTACACTGTCACTGCTGTCTGTTTGAAGAAAAAAAATGGAAAATATAGAAATAGACAAAAATATATAGACTTAAATGAAATTTTGCTTTTAACTTTTAAAAACTTACCATTTTGAGTTAAGGCTAAAAAAGAAAATTAAGTTCAGGGACATTTTGCACATAAGTGCAAAACTTCAGGGGGACATTTGCAAAACGTCATGTTGATTAACAAAAGAATTTGACGGAGGGGGTAAATTGATTAACGTTGTGCAATTTCAAGGGGGTAGTTGAAGTTTAGTTAATTTCAGGGGGATAATTGACGAAACTTACAATTTCAGGGGCGTAATTGCCTATTTACTCAATGTGATTTCTTACCTTGAAACAAACACACCCTGAGATAATTTTCATAAAAGAAGTTACACACAAATTGAGAATAAAAAATTAAGAACAGATAAAAATAAAAGATAATACACTAGTAAATATTCAGATTTATTATATAACATAGAACACATGAAACATTGGCTAATATTTCAGCACATAGTTTAAGACAACTCGAAACACTTAGGTTCCTATTCCTAATTATTATTATTTTGATATAAACTTAGGTTCTTAATTTGAACTTTATTTTATTTAATACAGGAAAATAAGAACTTGTCCTTGGTTCAAACATTTCCTTTGATTTTGGAACTATACCCACCAGATTGCACATCATCGCGCCTATTCCATAGCATCACACCACCATACTTAGGTGAAGACTTAACAATAGGCAGCAATTGATTTATTAGATCCTGTGCTTCCACAAAACCACTTGCCTTAGGTGAGGCAGGAAGTCCAACAAAAACCTTTTTAGTAGTCATAGAATTGATCCACTGGCTCCACGTAGTCTTAAAGCTAGTTGGATTGTTTGAAACAAAGTAACAAGCACCAGGACTATTGTAAAATTGAACCCAAACATAGTCAAAAAGTCCAGTATTAATTGCCCTTTGAAGTATATTATCTTGAAAGATACACAATGGAGCAGCAGTTAAGTAAAACTTTTTTCTAGAAGATTTATAATGATCGTTTAGCTTTAAAGCAAGTGTTGCATAATGGAGTTTACTGCCTCCTTCAATATCAAAATCCACTCCATCTAGTATAGCATCACCAAAAGGTCTAGAGGGTGAATTACCTCCCAAAAAGTTGTTCCAAATGTAGTCAGCAAGTTGACTAGCATCCTCTGGTGATGATAAAGAGTATGTGTTCCTATATTCACCACCAATGGAAAGCATAACCTTAATGCCTCTACTCTGACAAATATTTATGCTATTTCTCAATTTTTGGCAATTGGGTGGGACACAATGACCAGCTAGGTTTAACTGTGGTTGACGACCACTTCCAAAAGTTGAGAGGAATGCTATATTTACTATTTTGAAGAGACCAGTGTTGCATGTGTCTCTCAAAAGTCCATCACCATTGTCTTGGCCCCAATAAATCACAAGATCTCCTGCATTTGTTGATTGGAAAAACAAGGTGAGTGAAATTGAAAGGAGAAGAAGTAAAGGGTAAGAATGTTTGTTACTCATAGTGACTCTAGTTTATAAGTCTTGTAAGAAGTTCCATATGGTCGATACTAATATATATTATATAGAGGCTTGCAATGGAACTTGCAAGGAAAGTTACACAAGACTATTGCTCTCAATCATATCCTTGTTGGTGGGACCCAAATGACACTTGCAAGAGTGAACTCTTTCTTATAATGACAAAGATCATGTTTCTTCCAAAAAAAGAAAAAAGACAAAGACCTTGACTTTAGATAAATGCACCCAAGTCATGGACATCAAAGTTATATTTTTATGCATAGGAGATTTGAGTTACATTATAGTAATAAATTTGCAACGAGCTTTACTGCTTCCATTCTTTCTACCGGGATAGAAAATAAATTGTGTATATTTACTTGATTACCGTACTTCATAAAGATCGCGATGGGGATCCTCTCCAGTTCAGTGTAAATCTTCACCATTAAATAGCTATTTAATTATTTTGACCAAGTCAAGTAGAGGAAAATGTATGATATGATTCCACTGCACTCTCCTGTGACTTGAGACAATCTGCTCCCATAAAGATCGTTATATTGACAAGAGGTTGACTTGTAATCTTAAGAGATAAAATTTGAATTTTTTGTGAATGCTCGCTATTGTTTGTTACTTTGATTAAGAATAATTTCACTCTTACCTATTTTTTGAATAAAATATTCAAATCAAGTTGATATCTCCCTTTGGTATGATAAATGAATTCCTCATGGTCGTATTTTTGAATAAGTTGCTCATGTTGATTAAAATGATATTGTTCTCAACAATAACGATGTTCGTAACAACGGGGTGTGAAATTTTGATCATACATCCACGCCTCTTCTTCAAGGTATTACAATGGAGATATGAAGTATTTTTACCAGTGATGAATCTGATGATATCATCGTGTTATACCGCTATATCAGTCTATTATTGTTTAACCCTTCTATCAAGTCCTAATCCGAATGAGGTTATGAGTTGGTCTTGGAAGCTCAAATTCCCTAGAAATGTTTATCATTTTACGTGGATTATTATGTATGGGAAACTGCCTATAAATCAGGTTTGGTGCTCACATCATATATCTCAAAATGCTTCTTGTTATAGACATGGTGCTTAATCGAAAACCATTTTACATTTGTTACGTGATTGTAACAAGCTCAAGTTTTAGAATGTTCCTTATGAAGATGATCTTCATTTATGGTTCAAGATTTATGAAATTGGCCAACAAAGTTCACTATTTCTCATTGGATGTTGGTTTATTTTGAAATTTAGAAATGGTGAAGTTTTTTCCGTCATTAGTCACCTTCTCTGATACATTCTTAGCCAAATATACTCTCTATAATTGCACTAAGAAGGTTTTTGGTGGTTCTTTTTCTATCCCTGCTCTTATGTTGATTTCTTGGAAACCCCTCTCCAAATAATATATGACTAAAGTTAATATTGATGTTAGCTCGATTGGTAACCCTGACAAATCAAGTTTTGGGGGTTTATCAGAAACTCGATTGGTCGTTGGATTATTGACTTTGTGGGGAGCTATGGGTATACAACTAATATTAATGTCGTGCTTTGTACTATTTGTATGGGTTACTGATCACTTGGGATCATGATTTTAGAGACATCATTTGTGAGTCATATTCTCAAACGACATTGGTGTTTATCAATGACATGATATACTTTCTCATCCTTACGCTCCTCTTATTGAGATCATTCATTCTTTTATGCTAAGACATTGGAATGTTGTGTTGGCTCATACCAGCGTGAAGAAAACTATTGTGTATATTCATTTGCTAAATTAGATGTTTTACTTTCTCATGAGTTCGTGATTAATCCAAATTGTCCATCTTTTCGATCAAGTTATTGTTTAGGAGCTCAGCTCCTTCGCTTGTAGTTTTTTATTTTTTGTTTTTGTTTAATTATTTCCTATTGATTAAAAAAAAACATACCTCACACATTATAATAATGTTCAAGGGACAAAGCCTCTATACTCGACATATGTTGTTAGTCAATATTTTTACTAGTGAGGTGATGTGAACCATTACTTTTGAAATTGAGAGGGAAACTTCTACAAAAGGACGAAGACCAAGACCTTTCACCCATTGTCCTAAATGCAAAATCATTCACAATATGAAGAAGAAAAAAAACCACCAATTATATGATGTATTATTGTTGAACAATGCATAGTCCTTAATACAGACAGAGCCATGTGAATGTGGAGAATTTGGTATGTTATCGAAATAAGAGACAAAGAAGTTATCCCACTTCCCCTCGACAAAATTAAAAAGAAAAGGTTATATGTGACTTGTGTTCATTCTATTTCCTTTTGAGTAAATTAGCACAGAACCCATGAATTTATAAATATAATGTCAAAATAGCTTGATAAATAAATATCTAAGTTAATGTTAAAATTACTGAACATCCGTAAACGTAAAATTAGTCCTTTTTTTTGTCAAGTAGTTTAGTGGCTAGAGCTCGCACAATTTAATTATGGAGAAGTGGAGTGTCCGAGGTTCGAACCCCGACCCCTGCATATAAAATGCAATATCCCTACCAACTGAGCTAAGCTCACGAGGATCGTAAAATTAGTCTTTATTAATAGACAAAATAATCATTTCACAATACTCCTTGATAACTTTTTTTTTGGTAGTGATACTCCTTGATAACTTACTAATGATAGGTCTTTTATTGATTACTTCCAATGTTTATTCTATTCCCAATCACTAAAACATTTCTGCATGAAAAAATCACTGCCTAAAGAGTATCCTACTGTTTATAGCTACACCAAGTTGGTTAGTTATCAATAAACTTGTATTGAGGTTTGTAAGTTTGCATATGCCATTTTGGATTTGATTCATCTTCATGCATTTTAATTTGGGATTCAATCAACTTATGTTTTTTCTTCCGTAAATCTATGGAATATTGCGGGAAAGAAGATAAACACTCTAACTCAAAGGTATTTTAGAAGAAAAAAACGACCACCTTAGCCATTTTTGACATATCATAGATGCCACATGAGTTAACAACCACCTCGAATGATGATTTTTTTATAAAAAAAAGATATAATCCTAATTTTTTTTTGAATAATATAGTCTTTAAATTTGCAAAACATCCGTTAAGTTAGCCTATGTTTGTATTGACGGTGAATTTGTTGTGAACGAGCGTTTGAAGAGATTCCTACATTGTAGCTTCTCTATTAGCAATTCCCAAGGCTCTCAAACGCACGGTGGCAGTGGTGAAACGCCAAAACAAACACACTTAGTCTCTTAGTTTAATAGACTAAATTGAAATTTTATGGGTGCGTTTGATTTGCTAAAAATGAAGGACAGGACATAACAACTCCAATTGTCCGGTGTTTGATTTGTAAAACTGTTTCAGGTACATGACAAACTGGAGGCAAGAGACAGGACAAAAACTCATATTTTTGTCCCTCACCAAACCACAGCACAACTTTTTGTCCCACGAACAAGTTGTCTAAAATATCAAAATAGCATTTTGTCCCCCAAAAATCGTATAAAACAAAAAATTATTCAATGTCATAAAAATTTGTCCTGTGTTGTTCTGCCTTATGTTGTCTTGTTCTGTCTTGTATTGTTCAGTCCAGTACTTAATGTTTTGCAAACCAAACACACCAGAAGTTTAAAGAACACTTACATTTATAATTTAATGGGTCAAAATGCCAATTTACTCAGAAATATAATAAACACAAGTCACATATGCCAAATGCAAGAAGTTATTTGTCTCCTACTTGGATACTATAACTATTTCTCCACACTTACATGGCTCTGTATCAAGGATGATACATTTTTCAACAATAATACACCATATAATTGGTGAAGGATTTTTTTTTTCCAATTGTGATTTTACATTTAGCTCAAGTGGTAAAAGGTTTGGTCTTCATCTTTCTGTAGAAGTTTCACTCTCAGTTGCAAAAGCAGCAGTGGTTCACATAACCTGACTTGCAAACATAGTGTCATAATCACAATATAAAGATGAGAGAGTAGAAGTCATGTAAGAATAATTGAGTCTGCATAGCTTTGCTATACTTCATGCTAATCATGTTCTACTATTTACTTAAAATTCCCTCACTTTTATCCTAAATTATAGAAGCAATTAGAAACTAATCCCTACCTGCCTATTTAATATATTGCACGTTAAAACACTTCACACAACCCTTCTCAATTTTTCCAAAGTCTCAACATAAAACAATAGTCACTTTTTCTAAGTCCACCCTTTTTTCTATATTTTTTCGACCTAAAGTGGTGAATCATTTTTCTCCCGAAATAACTTGGTGAGATGGTAGAGTTTCGTGCTACGAAGGAAAACGCCTGAGGTAAGAGTTATTCATATTTTTATTTTATATCAAACCATGCATTGATTATCAGTTCAAAAATCAATATATGACTTGAAATGAAATTTAAATATAAAAAACTCTTATCTTAGACGCTTTTCTTTCTAGCACGAAAACTCTATCGCAATTTCGAGAAAAAATTGATTCACGACCTTAGGTCGCAAAAAATAGAGGGAAAAAAGATGAACACACAACCAAAAATTATGTGCAAAGAGTGGCCAGGGTCCTATGTTTTAAGACTTCAGAAAAATTGAGAGGGAGGTAGAAGTCAGTTTCTAGCATAATTAGCATGAAATGTAACAAACCTATGCATGCAATTAAAATCGGGGGCCAATTCAGCATGAATATGCTTATGATTAAAAAAATACGGACGGAGCTATTTTCACCCTTTTTTTGGTCCGTATATTGCAAAGTAATTCAAAATTTCAAAGGATAGCTTACCTATGATGGAAAATATCCAGGACTAAAACTTGATAAAAAATTTAGAGGGACTAAAAAGCAAAATTTGAAAATTGTATAACGACAAAAAACTTATTTAAACCTAAATTAGACAAGGTAAAAAGAAAAAAAAGGAATGTATGTCTCATGGTCAGTCCTAAATGGTAAAGGCAGCGACGCCGTCCCACAAGGCAATGAAATATGAGACAACTCAAGTGGAGATGCCATTGGTTATGGTGGTGTCATCAACACCAGATGCATTTGTTTATGACGATTACATGAGAATTATGCAAACAAGAAATACTTGCGTACAAAACGAATAATAACATGACAATCATTAATTTTTTAATGAAAATATAAAATTAATATAATGAAAATCGGTTTTAATCTTCTTTTTCTTTGTCGCTTTGATAAAGATCTTTGTTTGCAATCAAGTCATGCGCTGCCTACCAAACCACCCTTCTTTCGAACTCCCTGGGAATCAATAGTGTTTGATTGAACGATAATTTGGTAGGAAAGACATAACTTGATGTGCAACAATAATATTTTTCAAGATGACTAATCGGTAAAGAGAAAGAAGAGGAGAACCAATTTCATTATCTTTAACTTTACATTTTTATTAAAAAGAATAATTAATGATTGTATGTTATTTTTCGTTATTTATAAACCATAACGAGTTCGATTGTACACAAGTATTTCTCTCAATAACTTAGTACTAAGATACATTGAAAATCTCTCGTCACTATTTATATTTCCAAATTTCATAAAATAAAAAATACATAGTTGCATAGATATATTACAAGTTTCTGCTCAGTCAATAAGAATTGACATTCTCATTGATCATGAAAATCTCTAAAGTCTGACATGTGAATTTTCTTCTACAATTATCACTACAGAAACAATTTGTAAATCATAACACTCAATTTTAAAGATTACTAAATTCCAAAAAAATAAATTGTAAATTATATTAATTCAATAACTCTCAATTACAATGAAATTTCTGCTCATAGCTTGAATCAGAATAGCGTATACTACTCATAATTAGAGACAAAAACGGAATGTTACGATGCATTCAAAAAAGCCATTAACAATTCTCAACCTCCAATTCTAAAACCCTAAAAAGTTTCCCAATTGTCAATTCTAAAACCCTAAAACAATCAATTGAAGAAGGAATTAGAAATTAGAGAATCAATTAGCTTTTACCTTAGCGTAGAGTGAGTGAGAACAGTGAGATAGATAGTTGGTTTGAAGAAGAGAGAAAAAGAAGATGCTGCTGAGAGTGGAGAAGAGAGAGAGAGTCCTTGACTGGGTTGTTTGCTCGTTGTGTCTCTGATTTAGAATTGAATACAAAATAGCCTCTACCTCACTGTCACAAAAATAAAATAGTCTCTAGTCAAACATAGTCTCTGGTTGTGTGTTTCTGTTATCCAGTTTGACGTTAAAATTTTATTTTAACAAATGTTTTGGAGTAATAAATTATGTGACATAAGGACTAAATTGAAAGTCAAACTATCACACACTAAGCTTCTACGCCACACAACTCGATCAATCCAAATGGATTACTAAAGATCGTCCATTAAGCTAGTCTTTTAGTGTAATAGACTAAATTACCATTTCACAAGTTTAACGATAGCTCATAGTTATAATGAGTTTGTCAAACGTGTGCAATATTGCACATATTAAAACAATTAAAATTAGCAAGTTTTTATTTAAAAACAACAATTATTTACTAAAAATGCATATATTTAATACAAAATGTACAAATTCTCATGCAAAATTATTATTTTAAATTTCTTATATCATGTACAATATTTTACGTGATACAAAAACCCATTTAGAATTTCATGGGTCAAAATGTAGTTAAAGGAATTTCACAAACCGCTCACGAATAGATTGACACCGTTAGATCATCTTTTGATACAACACATGAGTGGTTGGATGCAATACAAGACGTTGTCGCAATAAAACTTTCGCTCTCAATTGCAAAGCAGAAATGGTTCACACAACCTAATTTGCAAACATAGTATCAATGGCGTCAATATGTATTATTAAAGGTAAGTCCTACTTCTAGAGTCACGGTGGATCAATACTTACGATTGACGAACCTACTCCCCCAAGGATCAAGAATAGTGTTTCATACACTATACAAAGTATTCACTAACAAATGATAATGTTCAAGACATTATTTAATGCATGAGGCATGTAAAGAGTATCATGCTGGCTATAGCTACACAATGTTAATGTTAGTTAGATATTCATCTTCTTTCCCACAATATTTCATAAATTTCCTGGAAAAAAAGTTTACTGAATCCCAAATCAAAATGGCTAACATGAGGATGAATCAAATCCAAAATGACACACAACTTGAAAATTTGGAACATCAATATGAGTTTAACCACATAGACAGAATCAATCAACAAGAGTTTAGTAGATTATCAAGGATTGAACATTTTCGCAATAAACTTTTTTAATAGTTGGTTTACTTCTTGTTTCACAAGGTTAAGTCAAGGTTAATATCAAGGATGACATATTAGTTTGAAGTTCTAAAATGTGTATTATTCTCAAATCTTCAAATATGTACAATTTAATGACATATGACACAAGTTCTTGAAAGATATCCATTTATAAAGTATATCATAGTAAAATGACATATGACTCATATATTTACTATCATATATGTATGTGTCTTTTTTAGCCGCTAATCTCTTATTATTATTATTATTTATTATTTTTGTGTGTGTCAAGAGTAATATATGCTTTATTATTAGTCATGTAAGAATATAAGTGATAAGTCATGACATCGGAAACTCTATTGTTGTATTATTTCAACTTTAGTTGTTGTATCACAATATAAAGATGAAAGAGTAGTTTTGACATAGTGACATGCATAGGTTTGTTACGCTTCGTGATAATCATGTTCTACTAATTACTTAAAAGTAGACTCTAACCCGTGCGATGCACGGATTTTGTAGAGTTTCATATATAAAATATCAAATTTGCTATATTATTACTTGTAGAGTTGCATATAAACTCAGAAAGAATCAAACTAAGTGGCAAAAATGAATATGGAAATCAACAAAAATGAATATGGAATCAAAGTCATTACTTTGCCAAAACAAAGTAATGTTATAGTCTACTGTAGCGATTTTTGCAAATAAAAAGTCAGAGTAAACAACTTCAAGTAATATAATATAGGAGAAACAAAGAGGTCTGCAAAATTACAGAAAAAAGTGAAGTTTCTAATGATAAAATTATTATCTAGATCAGTCAAATTATCTACAATTTTAAAGATGTAACTTTAATATCATAAAATGTAGTAAGCGTACACCAAAAAAAATGAAAAAAGATCTATTATCAATAAAGGTACCGCTAATAATAAAAAATAACTGCTATGAGAGAGGAAACCGCTAA